>JACCDT010179376.1_pt1 | contig 16637 bp, 15 predicted proteins | sample 7446291 | NCBI WGS metagenome assembly JACCDT01 (sample SAMN15323446, study PRJNA562643) | freshwater metagenome | isolation source: river surface water | place: USA:Blue River Watershed | collected 2017-08-17 | reverse complement strand
CCATCATCCCGCCAAGGCAGGGTGCCAAAGTGTTTCCTCAACTGATTAATTTGACGTAACGTATATCCATTGTTACGGTTTGTAGATTCATGCTTATCGAGAGGATCCAATAAACCATTCTCAATCAATGCATTTTGACATTTTAAAATACTACTACCCGAGCGGCCTGTTAGCTCTGCCGTTTCTTTAAGGTTCCACCTTCTTTTTAATTCTTTAGATTTATTCGGTGAGCGACCCATCTCTTCAATTTTCTGAAGAACATTTTCTCCACGTTGAATGAGTGTACTAATGTATTCTATTCCTCTGATACTAGTCATCTATATTTTCTCCATGTTTTTTTAAATTTGTGATAAATTAATTAAAACACATTAAAAACATTATTCAAATTAAAATGTTTCAAATTACGCGTTTTTTAAAAAAAAATGAAAATAGTTGCGAATTATAAATGTATAGATTATATTATTTATAAGATTTATATACCGTAGTGGACTTATTTTATTGCAAGATTAAATGAGATAGTATTAGATGTGTAATAAAAAACCCATCAAGGCGCCAACCAAGATGGGTTTTAGGAATTGAGAAGGTTCATTGGGTGAACTCTATAATCAAGTTACTCTTCAAGTAATGTTATAGTGTTTTTCCTTTGGATCGTCAAAAAATATTGATCCAAAGGGAAGATGTTATGAAAGGAAATAGTTTACATTCTAACAAACAGTTAGGCTCGTTTCGTTCCTGGGTTGAAAACGAGTTGAGTGAAATTCAATATCTTTTACATCAGAAAGCTAAAGACTTTATTTCTGAGCAGACAGAATTTTTTTACAGTCATGATCTAAAATTAAATACTGGTAAATGGACTTACATATCTTCTAAGAAAAATGAAGGTTATATAGGTTATGAACACTTTGATGAAAACGGCATACCTGTAATTAAACTTACTTACAATACTTTTAAACAGGGTGGTCATTCAGCTTCTTTCAATAGCTACAACGCACTTAAAGAAATTTGGCAAGAAAAAAAAACAGGCCTTGTTTCTCCAAAAAATGCTTACAAACATTATCAGCAACAAAGTTTGAACAAAAAAAATACACATAATGAAAGTTCAGCTAGTAAATCATTAATCGAGGATATGAAACTTTGGGATAGTTTAAGTAGGGCAGGGCAGAGCGGATATTTAGAGAGAAAATGCTTACCTAACTTAAAAGGATTTCGCTTCTCCAATCATTTTATTGCTGTAAAGATTATTGATAATAAAGGGGCATTTTGTGGATTACAAAAAATTTATGATGATGGTTTAAAGTTATTCAGTAAAGGCCTGAAGAAAAAAGGTAACTTTGCATTAATTGGCACTGATTCACTTCCTAAAACGCTTGAGGTTATAAATGTCTGTGAAGGTATTGCTACCGCAGGAAGTATCCACTTAGCAACGCTAGAGCCTGTGTTTGCAGCACTAGATGCCTATAACATTGAACATGTTGTTCGAAATCTTAAACTTCAGTATCCAAAAGCCAAAATTATTATATGGGCGGATAATGATCAATGGAAATCTGAAGAACTGGACTTTAAGGGTAGACCCATTGGAAACACTGGTTTAATTCATGCCAATTATACTGCAATGATATTCAGTAACATTTATGTCGTTTATCCTCAATTTAGCAATAACACATCGGCAGAGGAGCATGGACTTACAGACTTTAATGATTTACATATTCACGAAGGTCTCTATGCGCTTGATAAAGTCGAATTAAATCTTCCAAATATTAATATTGCTCTCACAAAGAAAACTCAAAAGCTAGAAAAAATACATCATGGAATACTGTCTGCTAAACAATTTAAAAATGGTCGTAAAATCACTGTCAATTCCAAATATCTTAGTAATATTAAAATTACAGAAGGAATCAATCTAGTTAGATCCCCGATCGGTACTGGCAAAACAGAACTTGTTGAAAAATATATATCAGAGAACAAAAATTCTTCAGTTATCTTCTTGACACACTTGGTATCTCTTATTGAAGATGCTTCTAAAAGACTCGGATTGAAAAGCTACAGCCAGTGTGACAACTTTGATCTCCAAATGCAAAGAAGATTAGCAATCTGTCTTAACTCCATAGGTAAATTAACTGCTGAGGGAGATTTGCCAAACTATGATGTTCTAATTATAGATGAGGCCGAACAGGTTTTTAAAAGGCTAGCATCAAAGTTGGAGCAAAAAACGTTAATTTTTGGAATTTTAAAACAACTTGTAAGGAATACTAAAACTGTTGTATGTTTGGACGCGCATCTATCAACTCTATCAGTCAGCTTAATAAAAACATGGTGTAAAGATAAACCGGTTAATGTTGTTTTCAATGAGTACCAGGTAGGACTGGGAAGGGAAATTGTTCTATATGGTAATAAAGAAAGCCTTCAAGTTGAAGCTTTAAACAGATTAAGATCCGGAAATAATTGTTACCTAACATTTAATAGTAAAAATGAAGCGAGAAAAACTTACCATCTTTTTCAAAAATCTTTGCCTAAGAAGAAAGGTTTGTTTATAAGCAGTGACAACAATGGTGACAAGGAAGTAAAAGATTTCTTTGAAGACGTTAATAAAGAATCCCTTAAATATGATTATATTATTTGTACTCCAAGCATAAGTACTGGTGTTTCAATATCTAACAAGCATTTCAATTTTGTAGCTGGAATATTTAACTCGGATATTAACACGCCAAACGATTGCATGCAGGCTATCGGAAGAGTGCGAGATAGCAATCAAATCCATATCTTCGTAGAGAAACGTCGTTCTAATTTACCAGTTGATTCATCAATAATTGCTAGATCTTGGAATGAAACACACTCATTTGATCTTAATTTAATGAATTTATCTGATAATGGCGAAAGAATTATTATAAGCCCTGAGTATGAGTCTATAAGAATTAAAACAATTCAGAATAAGAATCGTGGTCATAATAACTTTTATTATGAATTTTGCCTGCTCAACAAATTAGATGGCTACACTGTAAAATTTAGTGATTTTCGTTTGGATCAAACTGAGCGTAAAAATTTAAAAAAGGTAAAAACATATTTCTCTAAAACCACTTACCTTAACGAGATAATGGACGCAGAATTCATTGATATGACAATTGCCAAGCTCATTGAAAACAAATCCCGTAAAGAGTTAAGAGAGTCGCTGAGTTTCGAAAAACACAAATTGATAGAGTTCTACAAGTTGGATAAATACAACGATTTTCAAGTTCAAAACTTTATATTATTGGATGATAATGGCAAGTTAAGAAAAAAGGTTATTAACCTTGAGTTAACTTTGAATGATAAAGAGTATGCGACAAGATTATTTAAACAACAATTTGAAGGGCACGAACAATTTTCTGCTGATCTAAGCCATTTTGCGACTAAACAACTTTTATACAAAAAACTTCTTAAGCATTTGAAATTATTAGATGAATACGATAATTTAATCTGGGATCATGATGGCTATAGCTTTAAGTACAACAAAGAAACGTTAGTGGCTAGCAGTTTTTTTGAGTGGCTTGCAACCAATCATTCAATCCTTCAAGGCATTATAAATCTTCCAAGCATTGAAAAACTTAAAAATGAGCCTATTCGATTTATTTCAAAATTACTTTCAGATTTGGGTCTTAAACAAAAAAGGAAAGGTAAAACTGAAGATGGTAATTTCTACACACTAGATATTGAAAGTTTATGGCTTATGCACTCAATAATGGAACAAAGAGGCTCAGCAATAGGGAACAGTTGTGATGTTAATATTGTTAATAAGACGCAAACTGTTCCTGCATCTACTGTTCCTAAGCTTAAAGAAAACTATAAATATTTGATTGATTCATACTCAAAAAAGATCAATCAAAGGATGTTGATGTTAAAAGACGAATTATATATGTCTTTTGGGGGAAATAAACAGTGGTTAAGAACCTAAACAGAGAAGCACACAAAAGTCTATTAACCTAACAACACTAATGAGTTGTTAGGTTTTTGAGAAATAATTGATTCATTCATGTAGGCATAGTTTACCTCCCAACTCAATTCCTTAGAGAATATTTCTTGAAATAATGTACAATTTTCATTATTATATTATCATACAGCGAATAATTTGCACAATATTATTCATAATTTAAAAGTAAAATAGTAATTATTTATCCAATGAATAAATTAAATTATAAGGCATATTCAAATATGCTGTCTATCCAAGCCGAAATATGCTTCCCGTTTGAACACGGATTCTATAAAAAAAATGGAATAGAAAATGTTAATATCATTGGGGAGATTGGTTGCGGTAATGGCAATTTTATTTCGCGCATCCAAAACATAGCTCAGGATGCAACATTCTATTGTTACGATAAAGATATAAATATTCTGAAAGAGGTTGTAATTAAAACTCCGCAAATCCAGTTCATTTGTGGCTCTGTTGAGGAAATAAATGAAAATATAGATATTCTTTTATTGAGATTAGTTTTACATCAAGTAGATAATCGCACAAAGTTCTTATCAGAATTGTCTAATAAATTGAAAAGTGGATCAATGCTTTTAGTTGTTGATTCTTATGATGAAAAATTTCATTTAAGCCCAGCTTTATCAAAGTTTATAAGTAAATTAGGTAATCATAGAAGAAAATTTAGTCCTGGAAATGCTTCAAGAGACTTAAGCTCTTTGATGATAAGTGAAGTTGAAAGCTCAGGTTTTAAAATGGTAGATACAGAGCAATATTATGTCCCTAGTTCGTTGCCTATGTACAAGGAATATTACAGAGACTATATGCTGGCAACCGGAGAAATGCTGGGTATTAATGAAATTGAAAGACAAGAAGTGCTAGATTGGTATGCTAATAAAAATGCTTATGCACAAATAGGTCTATTTATGTATGCTTTTATTAAATTATAATAGGATTCAAAATGCTCAAAGATATTGAATGGATTGTAGTTCCTGGAGGCCCAGGCATCTCTAAATCGTACTTACAAGATCCTTTAGATAGAATTTTTGAAGGCTACAAACTTCATTATTATGAGCAGTACGGATCCGATATGATAGGTAGTGGTCAATCAATAACTCTATTGAACTTAGTTGAACAAATATATGAAGTAGCAGATCATCTTGGGTTAAAATGCTTTGGAATAATAGCACATTCTTTTGGAACCTATCTGGCTTTAAGAGCATTAGATATAGATAAAACCAGAATAAAAGCTATGATTTTCTTAAATCCGATGCCGCTTACAAGACCATTATGGCATGAGTCTTTAGCAAAAATCTCAAATTCAGTATCTAGCTATGAACAGGCGCGTATATCCCAGCTTTCAGCTGAAGTTGGGCATGATGGATCTGAATTGTTTAGATTATTGTTACCATATTATACAGCTAAGACAACTTTTATGTTGCCTCATGTAAAATTTAATTCTAAGATATGTGAAGAATTAGCAAATGAAGTGCCCGATTACAATGATTTCGATATGGTAAATGCATTGGACATTCCTGTTGTTTCTATTCATGGAGATAGCGATCCATTCTATTATCCAGGCATGTTCCCGAAAGAGTCATCAGTAATTTTAAAAGGAGTGGGTCATTATCCATTCTATGAAGATTTGTTGGGTCTTAAAAAATCTATAAATGAAGCAGAGAGTATATTGTGTCAAAAAAAGATAAGCCTGAAAAAAACTTTAGTTTAAAGCTAAGAGATATTCGTAAAGAGAAAGGATTAACCTTAGGCTCATTAGCAGATAAAACAGGCATAGACTGGCAAAAACTTGGCAGAGCTGAGAGAGGTGAGGTTTCCCCTACTATTGATATGCTTTCTCAAATAGCGGATGTTATGCAAGTACGGATTAAAGATTTAATTGATATTGGTGGCTCTGAACCAGATGAATCTTCAGCAATGGCAGATTCTGATTTAGAGCTAGCTAAAATTGTACCCTTAATATATGATTTGTTGGATACCTTGTGTATCAAAAACAACATATCAGCCTCTAATAGTGTTAAGGTACAAATAGCTACAATGATGTATAAGATTGTCCAAGATATTCGTTCAAATGTCCAAGATGATGTAAATATGGTGAAAGCTTTATTTCAAGCTTTTGATACCATTTTGGAAAGACTAATTTTGACTCATAGCTCTCCTGCATAGTGCGTTTTTTAATCAAATCATCCCAGTCGTCCATAATCTGTTTCATCGCCAGCCAATTAGAGCCCTTGTTACATAGCTCTAAAGCAAGATTTAACTTTTTGGCTGCGTGTTCAATATCCTGATCTGCAATGGATACTAGCGCTAAATTGGCCTGGGTGTATATTTGATATTCCATATTTTCTTTCGTGGCTTCATTGGCTTCGAAAATCAACAAACTATATTTTTTGTCTTCATTCAAAACATAATAGGTTATCATAGAGTTCAGTAATTGCATTTTAACGTAGGTTTGGTTAGAGTTCTGATAAACATCCTCAATTTTCTTGATATGTTTTTGTGATTTTGATGCTTCGCCGGACCTATTGTAAGCATGTAACAAATTCCTGTTGATTTCTAAGTTTAATGCATCATTACCGCTCAAATTTGATAAACTCTCCGCTACTTCTAAAGTTTTGATTGAATCTTCAATCATTCCTGCTTTCCAGAAAATTTCACCAATATTCCCGTAAGCAATTGCAATCCAAGAAAAATTTTTCAATTTGCTTGCTATTTTTATTGCTGCAATAAAGTTCATTGTACATTCTGTAAAGTCAGTACCACGAATGCCATATATAGTTGCAAGCACACAATAAGCAAGAAAGAGGGATTTATTAGAGGAAGATGTTTTATTCTGGACAACTACATTTAGATCATTAATTGCTTTATCCCACTGACCTAAAAAGAAAAAGGCAATACCACGCGAACAAAGAAGATGTGATTCTTCTAAAGGGTTTAATTTGTTTATCAAACAGTCATCAACTAATTCTATAGTTTCATGGAATTTGCCTTCCCACCAGAGGCATTCAGCTTTGAGGACATTTATAGCGGGATCTTGATAGCTGTCTTTTTTAAGGAGATTATATGCTAATTCGAATCTACCAATATCAATCATGGAATTGCTTAGTGTAATAATTAAATCAACATCTAGTTTTTGATCACATAAATAATCATAGAGAAGTAAAAGAAAATATTGGTTTTGTTTCCCATTAAGCTTGTTTATAAGTTCTCTAAAAAGATTAGAATCTGATTGATTAAATCCTGGAGAAAATGATTTAAGTATGAGAATAAATTGGTGGATAGATTTAATATTTGGAACCAATAACTCTTCCTTCCAATACTCATAGGCCTGATTAGATAAATTTAGAATATGATTAGAATTGGCATCTTCGTAAAGGCGATCATGTGGGTAGTAAAAACCATCATGAAGGATCAAAACCCCCATTTTTTTTAAATTATTTAATTCTTTAAGGTCAATATCGAAATGTTTGATAAAAATGGATTCATGAATATACCCACCTGAAGCAAGGACAGCGTAAACAGTTTTGTTTATTAAAATCTGGACACTGCGAGACATGTGGTAAAAATTCTGTAAGACTTCAATATAACTCGTGCTGCCCTCTAGTACTTTGTTTCTATTTATGCTGCTGGGTTCAATATGAAGTTCTTTATAAATATCATCTAAATCCTCATCTCCCAAAACAGGAAGCGGTAAAACTTTACAATTTTTACCAGTTGGAGGCGCTTTGCGGGAGGAGACTATAGTTTGGCTTTTTAAGGTAGAAAGAAACGAAATTAAAGCATTGGCAACTTCATCTGTAAGATGATCTATATGGTCAACAATAAAAAGACTGTAAGGATGTATAGAGTCGTAAAATAATAGAAATCGTTTAGGGTCCACATCGTGTATAAAGTTTGTTTTGTTTGAAACTTCCTGTGCCATTAAGTTTAAAATCAAATCAAAGTTAAATCCGCTGAGCTTAGGAATAGAAATGTAAAAAGTATTATCTTCGAGCTTTACAATTTGTCTAAGAAAATAGCTTTTACCAAGACCACTATCACCAGTGATACAGACCAATTTAAAACCTTTGGCGAAGCTACTTGCGATGTTTTGTCTAAGCTTTTGGAATCTCTTTGTTTTAGTGGGATCATTACAATTAAAATATTTTTTTTTGCTATATTCCTTTTGAATTCTTTTTACATAAAGGCTGTGATTTACACGGCTGGATTCATGAGAAATTAATTTTTCAGGAGAATGAATTGTTAAATTGCTGGAAGGGATCAACCCGTTAATATTGATATCACAGCTGTCCAGAAATAGATTGATAGACCCTGAAGAAAAAAATGACAATTGATGTAATAATTCTTTCAAAGATAAACTTGATTCTTTAATTGAATTTATATCAGTATCGTTACAAAAAATAAACGAGTCATCGCCAATGCGCTCACCATGTGAAGATAAAAATATTATTACAGGGAATTTATACCTTGAATAGTCATTGATCGTGCTAACTATATTCGATTTTTTTGCATTTTCATTAATTAAAAAATGCCTTTCTCTACAAAAGTTCAATGCATGGAATAGGCGGTAAATTGATTTAAGGTCGCTCTCGCAATAATTGAGAGGCTTAATCAATCTGTCAGAAAAATTATCTACGGCTATGCCGATAAAAATAGAATCATTATTCATTTATTTATAGTTATTTTACTTCATACATTATCACTATACCTTTGTATTACTGAAGAATAAAACAATTTTTTTAAAAAAAATATTCGCACAGCAAATATTATAAAAAACTTTATTCGCTGGTTGAAAAATATTTGCTATGTGATATTATTAATTTATGGATATTCATTTAGTGAATATTTACTAAATGTCTTAAAAGGATTTATAAAGTTTACTCTCTAAAAGTATTGCAAGCGCCAATTATTTTCCTTAACTTGCAATACTTTTTCTTTAGATGACATAAGGAATGTGATGGGAACGCACAAAATTTATCTACTACCTGAAGCAAATATTAAACAGGTAAAAATAAGACTTCCAGAAGAATACTTAATTCGCTTAAAAGAAATAGCCTACGAAAATCGACGCTCATTTAATAACGAGATTTTGTTCCGTTTGGCTAGAACTCTTTCAAGAGATGACACTGTAGTTAAATATAAACAAGGAGAAAACAATGAAAATATCTAAATCAATAAAAATTGTGGCTGGCATCGCTTTGCTAGCACCAGTAGCTATGTATGCGTCTTCACCCGTTGATCTAGCGGTGCTTGAAAGCATTGGGCAAACTGTTAAAGCTGCAATCGCAGGTCCAATAAAATATATGTTAATTGGATTCGAAACCGTATCTGGTATTTATATGTATTCAGTAACTAAAAACGTGGCCATACTAGCAGGAATTCCGGTTGTAGTGGTTGCAACAGCAATTGGATTAGGAGCCATGGGCTAATGAATGATAGTAAGTATTACATTCCTAAATATATCGATGAGCCTTTTAAAGTGGTTATTTTCACTATAGATGAAGTGGTTTTAATACTTACTATTATGTTGATTGCTTTTGTAGTCGGTCACGAAATTATTGGTATTGCTGTAGCTACCATATGTTGTGCTTTATACAGAAAATTAAAAGCACAAGAATCATCAGCTTTTATTCGAAGATATATTTATTGGCATTTTAGTTTTGGCTCTAGAACAGTTTTACCAAAATCATCATTAAGAAAATTTAAAGGTTAATATGGATATTAAAATATTTAAGGATAATTTAAAGGAACTAAAACTACAGCGGAATTACTCTCTGTGCCTAAATATTTTCCTATCCTTGGTTGTAATATTATCATTAACAATAGTCATTAAAAAATCTAATGTTGTATCAACAATTATTATTCCTGCTGGGTTGAATGAAAAAATTGAGATCTCGCAAAATGGTGTGAGTGAATCGTATTTAATTCAATGGTCTGAATTTTTAACAGCCCTTAAACTTAATGTAACGCCTACTAATATTAATCGTAAACAATCTTTTCTTTTATCTCATGTAGACTCCGCTATTTATAACGAATTTAAAGCTCACCTAACTGAGGAAATTGAAAAAGTCCAAAAAGATGACATTAGCACTGTGTTTTTCCCAACTGATATCAAAGTTGTAAACAAAGAAAAAATGACAACGATGGTTACAGGAGTACTAAGAGTGTTTATAGGCAATGAAATAAATAGCGAGTCTCAGATCAGCTATCAGCTGCAATATAAATTAACCAATAATAATTTGCTACTAACCAGCTTTAAGGAGTTAGCTAATGCCTAAGAAGCTATTGATTGTTACTCTAGTCTTGATGACATTTAATATTACTTATGCCGGCCAAATTAAAAAGGTTGAACATATGCAAACTTTGAGTGTCGATTTATCAATAAAAGATCCGAATATTATTTCTGTTGCGAACGATAGGATTGCGCAATACTCAGTAGTCAAGGGAGCGGTTAGTGCCAATATAGATGAAGATTCGCAATTTTTGAGTTTAAAGCCAAGTGCCATGTATTATGAAAAACCATTCTCAATGATAATTTTCACAGAAAAAGGTTATAGATACACCTTGCTTTCCAATCCTAAAAGCATACCTGCCCAAGATATAGTGCTAGACAACAATCAGACAATTGTCGATCAAGAAAAATTTAATAATGACTACCAGTCAGAAATCGCAAGTTTAGTCAAAGCAATGATCAATAATACCAAATTAGATGGGTTTAATATAGATAACGTTGATATTAATGTTGTTGATGCACAAGCTAAATTAGCAACAGTGTACCGAGGCAAAAATTTCAATGGTGAAGTGCTGCTGTTTAATAATGATACAGATGAAGATATAGCTTTAGAACCACAAATATTTTTTAATCTCAATACTTTAGCAATCAGTTTTACGACTGTTAAGATTAAGCCAGAGCAAGCAACAAAGGTATATAGGGTGGTCAAAAATGAACGGGTTTAAAGATTTGATCGATGCTGTAAAAAGTAAAGAGAAAAATCAGTGGATTATTATAGGTATAGTACTACTAAGTGTTTTAATCGCTGTGTACTATGTTTTTAGCCTGAATGATATTGCTGAGATAGTTGAGCAAAAAAAAGAGCCTGTACAATTTGCATCAAGCCTTAAGCATGGTGATTTAAAATCCTATTTTACAAATCAAATTAATAAACAAATCAAAGAACAAAAACAAGCTGTTAAAGCAGTTGAAGAAAATATTGCCTCAAATACTATAAGTAATGAAAAAGAGATGGAAGAGCTAAGGCAGCAAAACCAAAGGCTAGAAGAAAAGCTAAATGAGCTGATAACCAAGCTCGATAACAATAACGCTCAAACCAATAATCATTCTTCTGTTATAAACAGTGACTTTGGTAATGCTGATTACGATCCTAATATTATACCATCGCAGTATGGACAGATTAATCTACCACCACTTAACAAAGTGCCTGCAATGAGTCTTGCCTCAAGTGATGAAATAGAATTGGTTTCTACAAACCTTGTAAATAAGCAACCTAAATTTAAAAATATCAAAACCTATGTCCCAGCAGGAACATACATAAAAGCTGTGGTTATTGGTGGTGTTGATGCTAATACTGAAGTCAATGGTGCATCAGGACAAACTAAAGTAGTCACGGTAAGACTTATTGATAGTGGCAATATTCCTGGAGGACACAAGTCAGTATTAAAAGATTGTACATTACTTGCTTCAGCATATGGGGTTGCATCTAGCGAAAGAGTGGCTTTAAGAGGGGAAAGATTAACTTGCGTCGCTTCAAATGGCAATGTGCTCGAGACTGATATTATTGCCTCAATTTATGGGGCAGATGGTAGACAAGATGCCCGTGGGCGTATGGTTTATCCAGAGAGTAAATTATTGAGTCGTGCTTTTGTGGCTGGCTCTTTATCTGGAATTGGTAGTGGAATTGCTAATAGTATGAGCTCTCAATCAATATCTCCACTGGGTGCGACTAGTGTAATACCTGGTGAAGATATCTTTAAGTATGGCGCTGCACAAGGTGTGGGCAAGGGCTTAGATAAACTTGCGGATTATTACATTAAACGCGCTGAGCAATTACAACCAGTGGTGCAATTGGGTAGTGGTAGTTTGGTCACGGTAGTTATTCAAAAAGGATTCTATTTAGATGGGCAAAACCATACGGAAGTGGCATCAGAAACACCACAATCACCATTTGATAAGACAAAGAGTAATAATAACCGTCAAGAAGCTAATGACGTGTTAGCTAATATTAAGGAGACATTTTAATGATTTTTAGAAAAAAATTGGTGCTTTTAGCTCTTATTCTTGGTGCTTTAAGTGGTTGCGAAATGATGAATTCTAATTATGATTGCCCATTATCTGAAGGCGCATCATGTATGTCTTTACATGATATGGACGAGGCAGTATCAAGAGGCATTTACCCCAAAGAACTCAAACACACCTATAATGACAATCTTGATAGTGGGTATGTTTCAAAAACAGATGCTATACCACAAGGCTATCCGTTACGAACTAAAGATAAAATAGCTAAAATATGGGTGGCACCATACATGGATAGTAATGGTAATTATCATGAGCAAAGTAATATCTATACAGTTATTGAAAATTCTTCCTGGGTTTTAAGAGAAATGAATGCATCAAATGCACAAGGTACCACCGTATGAGTTCAATCAATCAATTGGGTGAAAAGATAGCACATTTAGCAGGCGATGATAATAGTTATGGCGCAAAACCTATAACAAGCTTCAAAGAATTTAATAGACTAGTAGAGCATTCACCACTAGAGCATATTTTACCATATCAAGCCTATGATAGCGCAAGGCAGTTATTTTTAAATGATGACTCTATTGGTTTTGGGCTGGAGCTCATGCCGTTGAGTGGCGCTGATGAAAATCAAATTACGCGGTTAGTTAATATTTTTAATGAAAAGCTACCAGAGGAGGCTAATCTTCATATTCAACTAATTGCAAGCCAAAAGATAGGACAAAGATTAGATGAATACTATAAGACCCGCTCACATTTTAACGAAAGCTTAACTAGCCTGGCTTCTAGGCGTGTTGATTATTACAATAAGGGAGCAAACACTTCATTAAGTAAATCGATACCGCTATTTATACGAGACTATAAGCTTTTTATCTATTATTCAGAGCCTTTATCTAATAGCATTGAAATGCAGTTTGATGAGATTAATCATTTGCGTGAAACCTGGGTGACAGCGCTATCATCGATAACAAGTTGCCAGAATTTAAATGTTGAGTATTTTATATCAGTAGTTAAAGAAATATTAAACCCAAGCGATGAAATTAAATGGCCAACAGCAAACTATAACGAGCTAAATCGCCTATCAGAGCAAGTTATTAATATCGATACATCTTATGATTTAAATGACACAAGTCTTGCGATTGAGTCAAATAATAACAAATATGCCATACAAGGGTATTGTGTTGAAAACTTTCCTGATAAAACCTCACTCTGGCAAACATCAGAGAATATAGGTAAATACTTTGAAAGCTCGTTGCAAATGCAATGTCCCTTTATTATTAATTTTCATATAAAGGCTCTCAATAGAGCAGATGGCCAACAAAAAGCACAAAATCAATTTGTGATGAATGACAAAAGCGCTCATAGCCCATTGGCTCGCCTGATGCCGACTTTAAAAAAGAAGCATGATGAATGGGCAATGCTTAGAGAAAATCTTGTGGGTAATGAGCGATTAGTAAAAGCATTTTATCAAGTGACGCTGATATCTAAAATTGAGAATAGCAAAAAAGATGCAGCGAAGTTCACCGATATCATGTCTGCTAATGGTTGGATTGTAAAGATAGATAAATTCTTACAGTTTGCAGGGTTTTTGCAGAATCTACCATTTATGATGACATCAGGCTTAGAAAAGGACTTATTTTATTATAAAAGATTTCGCACAATGACCATGTTTAATGCAGTTAATTGTATGCCATTAATCGCTGAATGGAAGGGTGTTAGTGATAGCAGTGGGTTGATGTATGTAGGTAGACGAGGACAGCTTATTAATTGGAGTAATTTTGGTGGCAATGTTAATAACTTTAATATAGCAGTTGCTGCTACCTCTGGCGCCGGCAAAAGCTTTATGATGCAGGATATTATCAACAATGTGCTGGCAGAAGGCGGCATTGTTAGAGTTATTGATATTGGTAATTCTTACAAGAAACAATGTAAAGAGGTTAATGGTCAATATATAGATATGCAGCCTGGTATATGTATTAATCCCTTCACTAATGTTAAAAATATCCAAGAATCTATTAATCAGCTCAAAGGTATTATCTGTACAATGGCTCACCCTAATGGCGGGACAACAGATAAAGAAAAGCAGTTTATAAGTCGTGCCATACTAAGTAGTTTCAAGCAGTACGGTAATACTACAACCATATCTAGAATTATAGAGGAGCTTGTTACTTACGATGATGTTCAAGCCAAAGACTTAACCATATTGCTAGAAGGATTTGCGAAAGGTGGTCAATATGAGCAATTCTTTGAGGGGGATTGTAATATAAACTCTAATAATCCCTTTATGGTATTAGAGCTTGGCGCGCTGCGTGAAATGACCGAGCTAAGAGCTGTTGCAGTGGTGTCTATCATCCAGCAGATTAATGAAGAGTTCTATAATTTGCCTCTTAATATCAAAAAGCTTCTGGTAATTGATGAAAGTAAAGTCATGCTAGATGAGCACGATCAGGCTGCAAGTCAAATAGATGATGGTTATAGAAGGTTTCGCAAACTAAATGCTGCAATTGCCGCTATTACTCAATCTCTAAATGACTTTGATAATCCTGTAGGTAAAACGATTATTGCTAACTCAGCTACAAAGTTATTACTTGCCCAAGATAAAGATACCCTAAATGATTTAAAGAAAAATGGCTTACTTGAGCTAACACCATTTGAAGAAAGGGCTATTAGAAGCTTTGATGCATTAAACCCTAATTATAAAGAATGCCTTATTAAAACATCGGGTGGCTCTTGTGTAGTTAAGACTATTGTTGACCCTTATTGTAGAATTCTTTATTCAACTAAAGGTACCGAAGTTGAGGCGGTCAAACAGTTAATGGCACAAGGCCTAACCCAGGCTGAGGCAGTTGATATAGTGGCTAAGCAAGTATTTGGAGATTGAGGAGATAAAATTATGTGGAATTTAATTGAAAAAAACATGGTAAAAATCAATCTAGTTATGATGATCACCATTGCATTATTATTTTGCTCACAGATATATCTTTATAATAAAACATCCTTAAGAATGCAACAAACAGTATCTATTGATATCAATGACATTATTACTGACTTTATTGAAATCAATAAAAATCTAAATCTATCAGAAGCAGAATTAAATGCTCTAGTTGATAAATTTAGCACAAACTTGGGTAAGTTTATTTCAGAGCGTGCCAAAAATGAACATCTGATTATTTTACCAAAGCAGGCAGTTATTGCTGGTGCTAAAAACTATACCAAAATCATCAAAACAGATGTGTTAAAAGGACTGTAGATGAGAATATTAATTTTATTATTTTCACTGCAATTATCTCTGCAAGTTTATGCAAAAGATTTTGGTCATCGTGGGCAAACCTATCCGATTATCGAGCAAAACTTGATGGAAGTAATTTATCAAAAGCTAACTATGTATAAGAAAACAGGTCAACTAGATACAATGCAAAAAGACTTTCAAGCACAGGTTGAGCGCACAACTGTAAGACCCAACGGCAGTGAATTAAAGAAAGCCTTGAGTACAAAAGTTAGGTTTTTCGATCCCAGTTTAACTCTTCAAAAAGTTATTAAGAATCATAAAGGAGAGATAATTGCTGATAAGGGTAAATCTGTTAATCCTTTGGATTATATACAGCTTTCTAAGGAATTAGTATTTATTAACGCTGATAGGGTAGAGGAGTTAGAGTTTGCTGCTAAAAAACTTAAAAGTAATGCTGATAACAAGATAATTTTAGTCAATGGCAATATTAAAGAGGCCAATAAGTTTTTAAATAACCCTGTTTATTTTGACCAAAGTGCACGCTTAATAAATAGGTTTAATTTAGAGGTTACCCCGACTGTAATAAGCCAAGAAGGTAAATTGCTTAAGATTAGCGAGGTGGCTTTATGAGCAATACTATCACTAAGGTTATCATTTTTACAATAATACTTATAAGCTCTCAAGTAACTTTAGCTGTATCTTGTACGGGTAAATTTACTAATCCTATCACCGATGTTTGTTGGAGCTGCCTATTCCCATTAACGATAGGTAATATGCCTGTTGCCAAATCATCAAATCCAGACACGGCAAATCCTAGCTCGCCAATATGTGCCTGTGGTACTCCTGTACCGAGGATTGGAGTTACCGTTGGCTTTTGGGAACCAATGGCATTAGTTGATGTTACTAGAAAACCATTTTGTTTTGTTAATCTGGGCGGTTTTCAAATGAATATGAATGCTGAGTATAAAATGGGTAAAGTTGAAACGAATGCTGGGATCAATAAAAGCTTTTATGATGTGCATTGGTATAAATTCCCGTTGATGTATTGGCTAAACTTGCTTACTCAAGGCTCATGTATGCAGGAATTGGGAGATTTTGATATTTTGATGCTCTCAGAATTAGATCCAACCTGGCGTGATGATGAGCTGGCATTTATTTTTAATCCAGAGGCTTTGTTATTCGGCAATCATCTTGCT
>JACCDT010141675.1_pt1 | contig 16638 bp, 19 predicted proteins | sample 7446291 | NCBI WGS metagenome assembly JACCDT01 (sample SAMN15323446, study PRJNA562643) | freshwater metagenome | isolation source: river surface water | place: USA:Blue River Watershed | collected 2017-08-17 | reverse complement strand
GATCGCCGACCCCGTCGCCATGCAAGGTATCGCCTCCATCGATTTCGCGGGCGGTACGGGCCTCACGGCGGCGGTTCCGTCTCCGAACGCGCAGCTTGCGTCTTTCCGTCCGAGCCTCGGCGCGCTCATCGCCGCCAGCGCAACGGACCCTGCGGAGCTGTCTCCCGGCACGTTCGTGTTGTCACAGGACGGGAACCTTTGCTTCCTGTTCTACCCGTACAACGGGATTACCTTCGACTACCGCGCCGCGCCGAAGCTGCCGCTGGCCATGGAGTACCCCGGCGTCTAAGCCGGACTTGAACCACGAGACGCTTTGACCGTGGCTTCGGGCCATGAGGAACCAAGCCCCCGACAGGGGAGAAAGCGAACGAGAGATCATGAGCGAGACCGCACAGACCACCATCAACCCTACTTCCTTTATCAACGAACGGAAGCGGGGGCACAAACAAGGCGAAAGAGACACCCTCGCGCGCCTTGGCGTGGCTTCCGCCGAAGAGGCCATTGCGGCCATTACGGCCTTCAAGCAGATGAAGACCCAGGGCAGCAGCGACCAAGCGGCCACCAAGGCAGCAGAAGTCGCGGTCGCGAAGGTCGATGGAAACTCGGGCGGATCGCTCGATCTCGCGGGGCTCTCGAAACTTCTCGACGAGCGGTTGACTCCGACCACTGCCAAGCTCGAAGCCCTGCTCAAAGAGCGGGAGGAAGAGAAAGCCCGCATCGCTGCCGAGGTCAAAGAGGCCGAAGCGGCGAAGGCGGCACGGCAAAAGGAAGAGGCCGAGGAGAAGGCGGCAGCCGCCGCACTCGCCAAAGAAGTCAAGTGGTTCAAGAAGCTGGCCAAGGCCGAAGGGGTCGACGAGTCCGATCCTGACAACATGGAAACGGTCATTGCGCTTTACGAGAAGCGCATCGCCAAGATGAGCGATGAGGAAGCGGAAGCCGCCTTCGGGGACGATACCGAAGAGGAAGACCGCGCCGCTTTCGTCAAGGCGGAGATCGCGAAGATCAAAAAGAAGGCGCCGGGCTTGTTCAAGTCCGATGCCATTGGCGGCGAGACGGCGGAAGCCGTGAAGAACGCCGCGACCACCGGTAAGCCCCAGGGCAAGCCGGATGCCACCGCCTCGCCCAGGACGGAAAAGCGGGTACTCGACGCGCGCAAGCTGTCGCCAAAGCAGTTCGCGGCGTACCGACGGAACCCCGCGCAGTTTGTCAAAGAATTTGAAGCTGGCCTCATTGACTACGAAACCCCCGTCGCTGGGGCGAAGAAGTAGGCCAGGAAGCGTAACAAGGAGAAAGCCAAGTGTCCGTACCCAGCGCCCTCAGTCCTTTTGCTGACTTGTTCCAGCAAAACATCTTGATCCGTGCCTTCGAGGACAGCCTCCTCCCGAACTACCTGTACGACTCGGTGGTTCCAGAGGCTGACCAGTGGCCCGCTCACGCCGGTCTCTCGGCAACCATCACCAACGATGGCTACTTCCAGGTGACTGCGGCCTCGACGCCGACCACGGTCGATCCGACGCCGCAGTCCCGGCGTGCGGAGCAGTACGACGTCAGCATCGCGTCGTACCAGAACACGGCGGATGTCGACGCCACCCAGGCTCAGAACATGCTGAGCGACTACGCCATCCAGACCTACGCCCGGATCGGCGAGCAGGCCGCACGCACCCTGGATGCCGCTGCCCGCGCCGCCTACACCAGCGCCGCTTGCGCTGGCTGGACGGTGGCCGATGGCGCGCAAGCTGGTGTGACCAACCTGAAGGTCAAGCGTCTGAACGGATTCACCACCGCCCTTCCGAGCACTGGCGCGTCGCTGCGTCACGCGATTGTCAGCGGCGGCAACCCCCTCTCGGTCAAGATTCTGACCACCACGGGCGTGCAGACGCGCAACGTCATTGGCTTCATCGCCGACAACGTCATCGCCGTCGACCAGGCAAATGGCGTCCCCGACGTGAACGGTCCTGGCACGCTCGTCCTCGATGTGGCGGTCACTGTTGCCGATCGCGCTGCGGTTTGCGCCTCGAACGCCAGCTCCGTGTACCGAGTCGGTGAGGGTATCAACCGGGGCACTGCTACCACCCTCGGAAGTATCGACAACGTCACTGGTCCGCTGTCCTACGCGGCGATTCGCGACGTCCGCAAGGAGTTCTCGAAGTTCGGCGTGCGCGGGCAAACCCAGTACGGTGGTCGGTACCTGTGCCACCTGTCGCCGAGCGCCTACGCACAGCTCCAGGGTGATCCGGACTACCAGCGCCTGAGCGTTGGCCAGTCGACCGACACGGTTGCCTACGTGCGCGGTGTGGTCGGCGTCATCTCGAACATGCTGTTCATCGAGAACAACTACGCTCCGACGGTCGAAACCGTGAACTGGTTCGACCCGGCGGGTAACGTGACGCCGACCACCTACGGCTCGGAAGCGAAGTACGGTCTACCGAACGTCTCGACAGACCCGCTCGGCATTGAGCTGTGCCAGAGCAATGACGCCGGTAAGCCCATCGACACCACGGTGTTCATGGGAGACGATTGCGCGCACCGGTACTACCAGACGCACCCGATCTTCGGCAACGTCGCCAACCTCCAAGAGATCGGCGTCGCGGGCAGCATCGGCGAGCCGTACCGGGTCGTCAACGACGGTGTGGCTATCGACAGCAACTACGTGACCATGATCATGATCGCGGCCCGTAACCGGCTCGCGGACAAGTTCCCGGTCACCTGGCAGTCGAAGCAGAGCTGGACACCGAAGTCGGACCAGATCAGCGTGCTGGGTAAGGGAATCCGCTACAAGCGGTTCGTGGCGATTCAGTCGCTCGCGAGCTAGCGCTTGACGGGGTAGCGGCATTCGCGTTACCTCCGTGTTCGTGGTCTGCACGCACCCACTTGAGCCGCGCTTCCGGGGTCACTCTGTCCTCCAGCAGATTCCCAGAAGCGCGGCTTTTTTGCGTGTGCAGACCACTTCCGGTCTGAGCCCCGTGTCCTACTGGCAAGATGGACTTCGACGGCTCGCCGCTGGAAAGTCTCTCGCCGGAAATGAAGTGGCGGAGGCTTGCCCGCACAGCGAAGCGGTGCAAGGTAGAGGACTTCGGTCCCACCAAGCGCCGGGGGAAGCTGGGACAAGCAATAAGCGCTTTGTGACCGGTGGGAAGCCTTGCCCGCCAGTGGTTATAGATCGGCGTGTGAGAATGCGCGGCTCTCGGTAAGGGTCACTCCGTCCCGGTGCGGTTCACCGTGGTTACCAAGCCGAGAGCCGCGTTGCCTCAGACGATTTTGCGGTATGCTTTTCGCCACCATGGCAAAAGACAAATCGCAGTCCTCTCAGAAGCAAGAATCCCCGGTTGAAGAGAAGCCTCCCGTCGTCGAAGCCGTTCCCCCTGAATCGGTAAAGATGAGCGCAGAGGATGAACTGACGCACCTCCGCGCGGAGAACATCGCATTTAGAAGCAACCTCGATCGCGTCGGCGCAAACTGGGCCGAGGGCTGCGAGCGGATCTCGGTGCTGGAGCGGGAAAACGCCGATCTCAAGGACCGCCTCATTGCGGCGGAGAACGCCAATTCGGGTCTCCTTGTCCGCGTCTCTGAGCTGGAGTCGGCACTGGCCGAAGCCTCCCCCAAGAAGTCCGTCGCCGAGCTGTCCACACTTCCGATTGGCGAGCAGCTCGCCCTTCTGGAGCAGGGGCTCAAGGACACCCTGACGACGATGTCGGAACTCCACGCCGAGATCGACAAACGCAAGGCTGCTGTCGCGGAATTGCGGGAAGTGATCGAAGTGATGGATCCGAAATCGTACGCCGTCCCACAGCAGGGAAACATCCTGCCGCAAAAGGGTCAGCGCGTGAGCAAGCACCGACAACCCGGCCTCTTCGCTGCCATCATTTCGCAAGGTCGCGTCGGTATCCACTTCCACTTCGTCGCGCCGTAGTCGGGGAGACACCGTGCCGCTCACTGAAGTCGAAAAAGTCTCCATCCGTTTTCACCTCGGATACCCAGGGCAGACCACGCTGCGGTCCATGCAAGCTGGAATGCCCACCGTCGTGGAATCAGCGTGGCAGATTGACAGCTTGCTCGCGGACACCCTCAAGGAAGAGACCATCGACTTCGTGAGGAACATACTCAAGCAGCTTGACGAGATCCTGTGGCACGACATCCCCGATGCGCGGCTGGAGCACAAAGCGGAACAGCTTGAGGATCTGAAGATCAACCTCAAGCACACCCCGATGCTCATTCAGCAATACGAGATGTGGCAACAGCAGTTGGCCAAGATTTTGAGCGTACCGGTGAACCCCGACTTCTCGGGTCTCGGAGCCCCGTATGCTACCGTCTCCAACTTCACAGTAGGATAGGGTAATGAAAACGTTACGAACAAGCAGTGGGGGGGTTAAACGTGGACCACGCGGGGGTGTCTACCATCAAACGTCCTCGGGGAAATGGGCGAGCGGTCCACCTGTAAAGGAGAAACGGGCGGCGGGATCCGCGGATTCCGTTGGAAAAGTTGTCGGAAAAACCGGCAGCGGTAAACCGATTTACGCGCCTTCTTCCGCCCACAATGCCGCCTATGAGCAATTAGCCCACGGGCTTAAAGAGCAAAAAATGGTGCGCAAACTTCCTGGGACGTTTTCCTTACACGTCAACGATCTTGAAAAAATGGCCTACGCCGCGTCTGACGCTCACGCTGAACATGCCCGCTCGAAACTTGGGTACTCTCGGCAAGACCACCGGGACGCCGCGAAGTTTTGGAGCGAACGCGGAGAACAAGAGATCGCGGATTCACATCGGGGATATTCGCGGAAGCCTGTTTGATGCGAGAGGAACCCCGCAGCAGGCCGTTCACGCGACTCGACCCCGATAGCTACCGGCGAACGCTGGCACAGAAGCTGTCGGGGAATCGACTTGTTGATCCGTTGCGTGACCTACTCACGCGGTTCGGCTTACGAGCCTACGAAATCCGAGTGGTACGGCTACGCTGGTCGGGCGGACGACGCGGCGAAGGCGATCCGTTCGTAGAGCGCGAGTGGCCACTCCTCCCAACGCCGAAAATCGACGGGCTCGACGGGCTCGCAGAAAGCATTGAGGGTCCAGGCGTCCAAGAAACCGGCACCATTACGGTCCTCAAAATATCGACCGAGTACAGCGAAGAAGACCTGCGGGGGCTTCTTAAAGGGGAGCTACAATTCCCCGATGACTCCGAGGCGTTTTGGGAGATCACTTTCTACGGCAAGCGCGACGCCAAGCGCCGCCGGTTCAACCTTGTCGGAGTTCCGAGCCGCCACACGCTTGGCTGGGAATGCCGCCTCGAAAAAGCACTTGGCGACCGTGACGAGTGGAGCAAGAATTTGCCGCCCGGCGAACGACTGTACGACGGGCCATAGGAACGCACCATGCAAGCGATGCGACAGCACACAGCCGGAGCCGTCATGCGCGGACCACGCGGCGGCACCTATCAGATGGTCGGTGGAAAGAAAGTCTACGGACGCAGCAAAGGCGCTCCACAGGGCGCTCCACAGGGCACTTCCACCCCGCACATCGACAAGAAGTTGGCGGAGCAACACGCGCAGTTCTCGCAGCTCGTGCGAAGTAATCCGATGGCCGCTCACCGGGCTCTCTACCGGAAGATGGTGGAGGCCCACGGACCCAAAGAGGCCGAAGCCATGATCCGTCGAGGACTCGCGAAAACCCTCGGGTACTAAGCCCCAAAGACCATGACCCCCGCCGAATACGCCCAGCTCATGCGTCGGAACGCGGCCAAGACCGAGGACCGTGTCCAAGACGCACTTCGCCGGGTGGCGGATCGCGGGGCGGTGATGGCCAAGGCGCGCACTCGCGAGATGGACCTCGTGGACACGGGTGGGTTTGCAGCAAGCTGGCGCGGCGAAGACCGTGGAGACAACGCGGCGGCGGTCGTGAACACCAAGCCGTACGCGCCGTACGTCGATGACGGGCAGCCGCCCGGAAACCCGCCGCCACTCGCCGTGCTGGTTCGTTGGGTGGAACGGCGCCTTGGACTTGGCGGGCACCAAGCCTGGGCAGCAGCGCGGACCATCCAGCAGCACATCGACGAGCGCGGTACGGCGGCAGCCGAGATCACCAAGTGGCTCGGGGAGAAGCTGAAACCGCTGGCGGAAAAAGAAGTCGCGGAAGAATTGGAAAAGGAGTTCCGAAAATGAAGGCGATGCGCGAGAAGGCTCTCAAGCCTGGGCACAAGGCCGAAGCCCACTCGACCAAGATGGGCAAGGTCATGCACGAATACAAGCACAAGGAACTCCACTCTGGGTCGAAGAAAGGTCCGCTTGTCAAATCGCGGCAACAGGCCATCGCGATCGGGTATTCGGAAATGCGACGCCAGGCTGCGAGGAAAGGCGGAACACCGTGAAGAATATGCGCCAATTAGTTAGTGGTGTTTTACGCGGACCCCGTGGAGGCGTTTACCACATGGTGAACGGTAAAAAAGTAAGCGGACCGCCACCAAAAATCAAAAAGTCGGATTTTGAAAAAAGCGAAGCAAAAAAGAGTTCCTCTTTTTTAAAAAATGAAATACAAAAGCACAAGGAAGGTTCCGAATTGTACCATTGGGCCATGCACAGGTACCATAAGAATATGGCCATAGTTACCGGTGACAAAAAACACAAGGAACTTTCAGAAAAACACTTCGAAATATCGGATCACTTGGGTAGGGTCAAAGAACATTTGTCGTCTATGAACCTTCCAAAGTTCCACCCTTATAATCAAAGGTACACGGATCAGGCCAACGAGCGTCTCGCGAAGTTGCGCGCAGATTTGGCGAGCATCCCCAAGAAGAAGTAGCCGATGTATACGCACCGCGAGGGGCTCACTCGCCTCATCTATAGACCGAACGACGAGATGCGACTCACCACGCGTCGAGAGTGCGGAGCGCGGGAAGCGGCGGCGCGCGGCTTAAAGGAGTACCTGGAGCAACTCTCCATCGATGCACCAAACGGTGGGCGGCGGTTGAGTTTCATCACGGTGGAGACGACGTTCGGCGATCTGTGGACGCCGACGCACTGTCCAGCGGCCAACGTCCACGGCGGAGTCGGTGACGCGGAGTACACCGCCGCCAAGACGAGTGGCACCCCTGTCGAATGCGACCGCAACGACAAGGAGATCACCTACGCTCACGACTCCTACGGGCAAAGCCTGCCGCCAAACTACCGGCGCGCGTGGTTCTCACCGTCCACGTTTGAGGCGGACTTCAACCTGGAAGTGTGGGCACAAGACAAAGGGCAGCGGTCACTCCTTGAACTCATGCTCGAAGACGACTTCAACCCGACTCCTGACTGGCTAAGTGGTGGTGTCCGGTTGGAGCTTCCTCACTACTGCAACGCCCGCGCGGACTATCACATCGCGGGAAGTTCCATCGCGTACGAAGGACGGCAGGCGCAACAAAATCGATACATCCTCAAATACGCGGTGAAAGTCACTCTCGATTTGCGTGTCGGAAAATCGCTTCCCCGAGCAATTCCATCGATCGTGGAAAACGTAAATGGCGTGGTGGAAAAAGTGCCTACCTAACAAAACAATGTAGGAATTTTTTTTTTGCATACCCAGTCAGAAGCACGAGCCGCGCACCATCTCACCCGTGGCGACTGTTGACACGCGCCACCGCAACCAAGAAGTAACCCCCTCGTTCCGCGCCCACCTCCTAACCGATCTTTAAGATCGGTGTATGGCTTCCACTTTCTCTCGCGGTTTTACGGCGATGCCCACTCTCGAAGAACTCTCTTCGATTGAGGGGGTTGTTCTCGTTGACAACCAACCGGCAGGAGGACTCGGCGGGACACCGAGCGGCTTCGGCTGCGTGGTCGGTGAATTTCAGGACATGACCTTTGGTGTCCGTATCGACAACACGGGCAAGGTCACCTCCCACACGGACCCCCAGTTCGCGCTGTCGGCCTCGGATTTCTTCGACAAGTTCGGCGGTTTCGATCCGACCATCGGCAGATTTGGAAGTTCTATGGGTAACGGCTACATCGCCGTCACCGGGAAGGTGTTCGGCACCGCCCGACTCCTCTGCGCCCCTGTGAATCTGTGCTCGGACTACGCCGGGCGGCTGTGGCGGCAGCTTCCGACGAACAAGAGCGCCACTGACCCGAACCCGATCGTCCCGCTGACACCGGCTCTGGTTCCGGCAGGCTATGAGTTCAAGCTGGCTGGAAACCGTGTCAGAACCGGCATGCGCGCCGTGTTCACAGGGGACGCCTTCTACAGCAACGGCGTCGATGGCTCGGTGACTGCCGCTGGAGCGCCTGCCGCAACCCAGACCTTTAACGCCGCAAGCGGCGACTTCCAGGGGGCAAACATCCCGAGTCGCAAGGTCTACGAAGGCGACATGCTGGTCGTCGGCGTCCTCAACGCTCTCGGCGGGCTCGGTCTCAACGCTGCGACTTACCGCGTGGTGTCGGTCACTTCGGGAACCGCCCTTGTCGTCCAGCTCCTCGACGGGGCCAACTTCGATTGGACGACGATCGGTTCGCTGCCTTGGCGCCTTCACCCCGGTGCTACGGCGGACACCGGTTGCCGATCGGCTGCAAGCTCGGAAGAGGGGCACCAGCTAAACGAAGCCGCTGGTTACTCCATCGCGGCCCGCCCGATGGACGCAACCATCGTCGCCGCCACCACGATGAGCCCGACCGTCGCCCCTCCGACCCCATCGGGAACGGTGTGGGACGCGCTCTCGGGGCTCAAGTTCCGCACACACCCTACGCAGCCGCTCACCTACACCGCAGCAGTCCAGGCCGCAAACGCCGCGACCAGCTCGGCCATTGAGGCGCTCTACCAGTCGACGCTCAATGACTTGCTCGGGGATACCTACCCGCGCAGCTCCATCGGTGCTGTGGTCTGCGCTCGAAAGTCGGCGAACATCGCAATCGCGACGCTGCAACACTTCCTGGCGTCCTTTGCGGGTGGTCATCCCCGTGTATGTTTCATCTCGCCGCCGGTCAACACTCTGACCGTAAGCGACGTGATTGCGCTGTCCTACCCTGGCGTGGAGCCGCTGCGGTCGAGCCGCTGCGAGTACTACTGGCCCGCCGTGCTCACCCGCCCCATCCAAGCCGCGATCGGCACCTCGATCGCCACTTCGGACGGGAGCACCACGCTCACCGGGCAGCTCGACGTTCCGATGGACGAGTACCGGCTGGCGCTCTATACACGGCTGCCCCCGGAGGAGAGCCCCGCCGAGGCCATTGAGCCCATCCCGAGCACCTTCGCCACCATCGCGGCCTACGCTCGTGGCATCACGGCGCCAGACCTCGCGACCTTCACGCTGATGAAGGCGCGGGGCATCTCGGGTGTGAAGATTGACACCCCGCCAGCACAAATCCAGAGCGCGGTAAACACGCTCCTCCCGACTTCGGCGCTCGACCCCAAGGTTCCCGCGAATCGCCAAGTCTTTGCCGACTTCATCGGTCGCGAGCTCATCGCAATCGCAGGACCGTACAAGTCGACCCTGGCCACCCAAGCGCGAGTCGATTCGCTCGTGAGTGCGATGCTCGACTTTTTGAACTCTCTTGGTCCCGTTGGATCGGGCATCACGCCCCAGCGAATCAAGGCGTTCAAAGTGACGAAGTTCTCCACACCGATTGAAGAGGACTTGGGCGTATTCAAATTCAAGGTCGATGTAAAAATGCTGTCGACGATGGACTTCATCGTTATCAGCCTGACCGCAGGGACCACGGTCCAGATCACCCAGGAGGCGTAAGCCATGTCTGAACGACTCATGGGTCAGGAGACGACCGTCACCCTGACCCTCAACGGACAACTCGTCACGGAACTCACGGCGATCAAGTCGTCGGAGTTCGTTTTCAAGGGGCAGGCCGTCAGCTCCGATTACCTCGGACAGCCGGGACCGGTGTTCGACGAAGTGTCTGACGGTGTGACCGTCAAGATTGAATTTGAGGTCGACAGCCCGCAGTACTTCGACCTCCTCGCGCGGCTCATCCGTCGCAAGCGGGGAGAGGAGCTGTTCCGCGTCAACATCAACACGCGGTTTAACTTCCGTACGGGAGTGAGCCGCTTCTGCACCGTCCCGAACGTGTCCTTCGGTGACCTGCCGATGTCCGTCCCCGAACGAAAGCAGAAGGTCAAAGGTTCGCTCGATGGGATGGCACAGTCGGCCCTGTTCCCCTCTGGCGTGTAACCCGCCGAGCTGCTAATTCTGTGGGTATGAACACTCCTTCCTCCTTCGCTCCAACGTCCACTCTCGTCGCCTACTGGTTCACAATCCCCGTAAAGACGCGCGCCGAGGCCCTGAAAAACGGGTTCACGCGCTGCCCGTCCGAGATCGCCATCCGCCCCCAGACGGGTGGCGACATTGAAGCGGCGATGGCGGGTGACATCAAAGCCGGTCTGTCGTTTCAGCAGAAGATGATCCAGGCGGTGCTGTGCGGGGTGAACTTCGATCCGGACGGTAACGAAGCTGGTCGGAAAGCGGTGAGCCGGGCTGCCGCGCACCCGGACTACCACCCCTCCAACGTCTACGCCGCTCTCCCAGCAGCCGTCTGCACCATGCTCGGAAAAGCGTTCTCGACGATGAACGAGCCGGAGCAAGAAGACCTCGACGTTTTTCTCCAGAGCCGGTCGACCGTTACGGGCTGACCGGCAGCAGCCGTGTCCCGTTCACCGACCGCCGTCTGACGATCGCGGAACGGGACGAAGTCCTCGACAACCTGTACCACCAGTACGCCTACCTCGCACGGTACGGGCGCCAGTCCATTTCCGAGTCGAGGAGTATGACGGACAGAGAACGCGGTAGGATGATCGACGCCCTCATGCGCTTGTGCAAAGAGGAATCCGACCTCGAAAAGCTGTCCCAGGAGTAGCCACTCATGGCCCGTGTCCCTGTCGAAACCGTCCTCTCCGCTCGTGACGTCAACACGGTGGCGATGTTTCAGCGGCTCGCCGGGGCCGCGCAGAAGTATGAGGCGGTGGTCGGGCAGGCCAAGAGCGCCTTCAACTCCTTCCAGCAGCTCGCCACAGGCGGCACCGTCCTTGCCTTGGGTGCTGGGTTTGTCTCCGCCGCTACCGGCCTCACCAAGCTCAACAAAGAGCTGGAGTCGACCACGAACCAGCTCGCGGGCAGTATCCAGGTCTACAAGTTCGCCGCGAACTACAACGATGCACTGCTCATGGCCGAGGGGACGCTACGACGGATTAAGAAGGACGCTGCCGACCTCCCCGGTACCGACACTGACTTCATCAGATCATTCAGCATCAACTTCCCCGAGCAGGCCCAGCGTGGAGTAAAAACGCTCGACGAGGCGATCAACCGATCAAACCGCCTCACCGCAGTCCTGCTCACCAAGGGCGTTGACTCCAACCAAATCGGCCGAGATCTCGGCCTCATGATGCGTGGCCAAGCTGGCGCCGATGTCCGTAGCTTCATGGAGCTGAAGGGTCAGATGGGCGTGAAAGACGCCGCCGCCTTCAACGCACTCTCGGCCCAGAAGCGCTTTGAGAAGCTGGACGAAGTCATCAAAAAGAACAAGGACGGTATCGACGCCTTCGCCAACACCTGGGAAGCGGTGTCGTCCACCTCCGAGTCCTACATGAAGTCGCTCGTCATCGCTGGGTCGAAGCCCCTCTTTGAGGAGGCGAAGAAAAACCTGAAGGCGATGAATGACTACCTCGGGCCGATGATGCCCCGGATTGAGCGAGCGCTGGGTATGTCCGCTTCCGCCGGACTCGCTGGGGTTGGGTATCTCGGAGGACGGATTGGCGGAGCAATCGCTGGAGCTACGCCAGACTCTGGGGTTATGGGTCGGGTGTCTGAAGGTGCATCGCCCATGTTTAACAGCTTGGCCACAGTGGGAAACTCGCTGCTCACCGTCCTAGACCCGGTTCTCAAAGCTTTCTCAGATATGGGGTTTGTGACGATGCAGGTGGCTTCCACTCTTTTACCGGGTCTCGGTACCGGATTGGAGCTGATCGCTGGAGTCCTCACCACATTCGCCCGTATGGGCTTACAAACGATGTCGTCTATACTCAAGGCCATCGGCCCAATGCTCGTTGACATCGCATCCGTCGTTTCTTCTGTCATTGGTTTTTTTGCCAACGTGCTGACGGTCGTACTCAGCCAAGCGAAAAATGTGTTCGGGTACGTCTTCAAATATTTGGAAAATTTCGCAGAAGCCCTTAAATACGTTTATGACTGGGTGAAAACAAAGTTGTTTGGTCAAAACGCTGGAAGCGTTTTTTCAAAAGAACTTACCGACGAATGGGGAGCCGTTGTAAAAGACGCGCGAAAGAATCTCGGCATTGAGGGGATCGACGCGGTGGGCGGGATCAGAGGTTTCATGCAGAAGATGGAGGAGGACCGCAAGCGCGCCGAGGAGAAGCGAGCCAAGGACGAATACACAGCCGCTCTTCGGGCAGGCCAGCTCAAGCGTCCCACCATCAACCAAGACTTCCGGGGCTCGAAGTTCTCTATCGAGCAGAAGTTCGCCAGCGGCTTCGACCCTGGCCGAGTTCTCACCGCCGTCCGAGAAGATGCGGCGGCGCTGGCGCAGCGGCGGCTCACCGCTGGAACTACCCCGCTATTTGGGGCGAATATCTAGGCCCGTCAACAAGTGGGCAGTTTCAAACATTCGGAACACAATCGAGTGGAATCCTCACTGAGTTTTCCTCCCGCTGCCCCACACGCCTCGCATTGATTCGCGCAGTTCTCGCAATCCGCCGAATGCGCCGTCACCTCCACGCACTGCGCACAGTGGTATGAGTCACAGGCGTTGCAGTAGCAGCCCTCTCCCATGTCCACGACGCGGCCCTCACGTAGCCGGTCGGGGTCCAGACCGAAACGCCGAGCCAACTGGTGCGCTCGTGTGGAGCCGATGCCAAACACCGACTTGAGAACTGCCCACAGCGGCAGTGTCTTTGCGTCGACATTCGCAGCGAATCGCACCGCCTGCTCGACCAGCTTGGCGTCCGGTGTGGGCACTCCCCCACCCAGCGCCATCACCACGCCTTCGCCCTGCTGGTAAGTCAGCTCGACGCCAAGGTTCGACACAGATCGGTCAAGGCGCAGCGGGAAGAATCCGAAGCGCAAGCTGCCTGGGCGTCGCTCGAACCAGTAGGCTCGCGTGTTGTGCGCCGCGAGGCGGAGTGTTTCCAACCCCTTACGGAACGACATGTTGCAGCCCTCCAAGACCTCTTCGCGAATGCTCTTGAAAACGGTACTCACGACGCCACCTGGGCCGAACGCGCAAGGATTTCTTGTCGGTTGAACCGGCCTCGGTTGAGCGCGAACCACCCGCATCCCACAGCGCAAGCGGCGGCAGTCCAGCCGAACAGACTGCGCAAGTCGGTGGTCGCGCCGAAGACACCGGACAGGTAGCCTCCCGCCGAGATCGACAGAAACCAGCCGGACAGGTACCGCGCCGTCATCCCGCGAGGCGCCCAGCTCGTGACAGCCGCCACAGCAGCAGCGGACACCAGTAGCTCGCCCATCGACAGGAGCGCGTAGGAGGAGACGAGCCACAGGGGATTCGGGCCACTCACGTAGAGCAGCGCAAAACTACCGATGACCAGCGCCATACCCACGACCAGCTTCTCGGGGAGCGGTACGCGAACCCGCCCATTTTCCACCTTCTCATCGAGCCAGTCGGCGACCGGCGTAAAGAGGATGATGAACAGTGGATTGAGCGAGGCGAACCACTGCGCCGGGATAGTGAAGCCGAGCAGTAGGCGATCGACATGCTTGTCGGCCCACAGGGCCAAGCTGTTGTTGCTCTGGTTGTAGCCGAACCAGAACACCACAGCCCCGATGAGTAGCGCACCCAGCGCGAGGAGTGATCCTGTCTTGTGCTCGGCGTGATCAGGGATCTTCTCTTGCACCAGGGCTTCAATTTCACTTCGCCACTCCCCACCCCGGAGCTGCCTCCAGCCAAGCGCCACGACAATCGCAGCAGTGGCCGGTAGCAGCGGCAGGAGCAGCAGCCGGTGAATGGAACCGGCGACCAGGAACCCCGCGAGGAACCCGGACGGGAGCGAGCCCAAGTTGATGGCCCTGTAGAGCCTGGCGCACGCCCGATTCCGCTCGGGGCTGCCGCTCAGGAATGCGCCAGTCAGCATCGCCATGAGCGACGGCTTGAACAGCCCGTTGCCGATCGCCACAAGCGCGAGCCCTGGAACCGGAAACAGCCCGAGCAGTCCGTACCCAGCGGTCAGGCTCAGCGCACCAAGCAGTGTCGCCAACCGGTAGCCGACCGCATCGGCTACCTGCGCGCCGATGAGGGGGCAAGCGTACGCAGCGCTCACGAGGTAGCCGCTGTAGCGGACGGCCTCCGCTACCGACATCCCGGTCTTCGGGAGAAGGAACACAAGCGCCGCCAGTGTGGCGTACCAGGCGAGGCGTTCTGTTGCGATGGCCAAGCAGCACAGGGCGACATGGAGCGGGTGGGGCTGGGACTTCATAGCTCTGTTACCTCCGTCGGTTTGCGGTCATTGCGGGCTACAGCTCCGAGGAGCTGTGCGAGATCATGAACGGCTTCAGCGGGGTGTCCGCTCGCGCGCAGGCAATTCGCGAACCTGAGCGCGCTTTCCAGAATCTCATCGCTGCGGGCCAGGATCTTGCGCTCCAAGTCCACCGCCTCGGCTTGCGGAGCCAGCGGCTTCGGATGCCCCGTGAACTCGACCATAGTGAGTGGCGGAAGGCTCATCGGATTCCTCCGCGCCCACGCAGAGCGGCCATCGTGTTGGCGGTGACGCGCCACAGGTCCAGCGTTGCGGCCAGCTCATCTGGGCAGAAATGTACCCCGCACTGCTGGCAGACCAGCAGACCGAGCGGCACAGCGAATAGAACGAGGATCGCGGTGAGACCGGTAGGCGGTTCCGCTGACGGGTTGTCGTGGTGCTTGTGCTCGCAGCTCATGTTCTCTAAAGAGCCACAAACCACCGACGAACTGCAATCCCGAACGTGCGTTCAGGTATTCTGACGGCATGCCCTTTTGGATCGAGCAGCAGGCAGGCCGAAAACGGACGATTGAGCTGGACGGCAGAGCCCTACCCCACCCAGGGGGCGTCCGCTGGGGCGGCGAGCAGCGGATGGAAACGGTGTGGCTGCCCGGCTCCCCGGACGCTATTGCCCAGCTCTTCGGCCCCAAGGAAAAGCCGATGTCCATCTCGGGTCGCTGGGGAGACGCCTACATGGCGGGACCGGCCCCAGACTGCGTGGTCAAGGTTGACGGGAGGGTGTTTGCCTCTGCGCTGGAAGCGGCGCAGCTCCTCGACCTCGTCCGGCAGGAGGGATCGCTGCTGCGGGTGGCCTACGAGTCGGAGGTCCGCTACGGCTTCCTCAAGTCGTTTGACTACGGCCCGTTTGCCGAGGGACGCACGCTGGCCCGTATCGACTGGTCCATGGAGTTCGAGTGGATTTCGCGTGCAGGTAGCCCGTCGGCCCCAGCGCTGCCGAACCAGATCGGGACAAGCGCCTTGTCGAACCGGGTGGCCATCCTGCTCCAGCAAGTGGAGGCGACGTACAACAAGCTGCAAGGGCAAGCGGACACCATCCGCGATGCGCTGTTCACCCCGGTCGCCAAGCTCCGGTCTATCGCAGGGACGGCGAACTCGGTGGCGACGAGCTGGATCCAGCGGGCTTCTACAGCGGCGGACGCGGCACAGGCGACGATCGGACTCACGGGTGAGCTGGCGGCAAACGCCTATGACCTGGCGAATGCGGCCCGGTCTACGGCCTACTCGCAAGCGGCGGCGATCCAAAATGGCGTGGTTCAGACTCGGAGCGTTGGCGGTCTGCAAGCCGACCCAGGGCTTGGCAAGTCGCTGGTAGTGGCCCGCGACAGTCGCCAAGTGGAAACACACGCTCGGAACCTGGCACAGCTTGCCGACTCGGTGAGAGCTGACACCGACTCCGCGATCTATGCGGCAGAACCCCAGCTCGCTTACGCGCAGTCTGGTGAGGACTTACGCGATATTGCCTTGCGCGTGCTCGGTAGTGCGGACTCCGCACGCGATATCATGGTATACAACGGTTTAGACGGATACGAAGTATCCGCAGGTACACCGATCTTGCTACCGCGATCGGTGCGGTCTCAGTCGCTCAGGTAGGATAGCCGGAAGGATAGTTAGGCGGAGCGCACACGCGGTGCTTTGTAAAGTCTTCTAACGTGGCCGTCCTCACGATATCCGATTTAAGGACTATCGTGGAACCATCGCCGCGCGAAAGCGTGCCTATCCAGCAAGCATCGTAGTTGGATATTTCAGCGTTGCTCACGACATAACCTAGCCGTTCCTCATTTAGGTGTTTATAAACCACATAGCGGCGATTTTCCGGCATTGTTAGACCTCCTACAGGTGAGTTAGCACGTAGGCCATGGCAGCGCCTACCAAACCAGCGAACCAAAACGCGTTACGTTCGATAAAGTCTGTCATGGTTACACCACTTCGATTTTGAACTCGTCGCTTAGAATGGCGAGCGCTGTATCGGCTGCTACTTCAGGCCACGATCCACCATCGCTAGGCGGACGATCCAAAATGCAGCCGTCATCATCCGCGACGATCTGGCCAGATAGGCACTCTGCGCAAAACTTGGTGAGCGCTTCGGCAGTGACTAGCCGATACTCACCAGCGCACTCTATACCGTTACCGTTGCCAGCGGTTACAAACGCGTCGAACAGTGAGCCG
>JACCDT011115976.1_pt1 | contig 16655 bp, 18 predicted proteins | sample 7446291 | NCBI WGS metagenome assembly JACCDT01 (sample SAMN15323446, study PRJNA562643) | freshwater metagenome | isolation source: river surface water | place: USA:Blue River Watershed | collected 2017-08-17 | reverse complement strand
GCGAGCTCATGTGTAGAAAGCCCTGTCCCGCAACGCGCACACCATGGCACAATACGATAGTCTTTGTAGAGAAGCCCGCGGTCTGAAATCTTTTTTACAATACTCCAAAGCGACTCCATATATTGTGGATTGTATGTGTAGTATGCATCGTCAAAATCTACCCAGTATCCCATGCGCTCGGTGAAGGTCTGCCAGAGGCCGATGTACTCGTGCACGCTCTCTTTACACTCAGTATTGAACTTCGCCACGCCGTAGCCCTCGATGTCTTTTTTGGACTGGAGGCCGAGCTTCTTTTCTATCTGGAGCTCTACAGGGAGGCCGTGTGTATCCCACCCTGCTTTGCGGCGTACATGGAAGCCCTGCATAGTCTTGTAGCGAGGGAGCGTATCTTTGAAGGCTCGTGCCGCAAGGTGGTGGAGCGCTGGCTTTGCATTGGCAGTCGGTGGCCCTTCATAAAACACAAAATCCCCACCTGGCGCTTCTTTTTGCAAAGTCTTTTCAAAGATATTTTGGCTGTTCCAAAACTCGAGAACTTTTTCTTCTCTTTGTGCCGCTGCTGATTTTTGTGTTTGTGATTCTGACATATATATAAAATTAATCTTGTAAAAATAAAAAAACTCGTCGTTACAATACAAAAAATGTATTGCAAGGACGAGTTTTCTCGTGGTACCACCTTGGTTCTCTTATAAAAACTATAAGACTTATTTGCCGCTATATCGGGCATACCCGCTAGGTTCTATTTATCTCGCCAGAGCATCATATGCGGGCGGACTTTTCTTCCTAGAGCATGCCCCGCAAGACGGGGCGAAGGAGTGATACATCTCGTTTGACGAGATATCCTTCATTGCTTGTATCAGTATACTACCACAAAAGCCATATCATGCAAAAACTATTGTACCTGAGGAGCTTCAGTGCGGATCTGGCGCTTGTCTTCTTCTACCATTTTTATGATACGCGCGACGAGGTTTTTTGGGTCGATATCAAAGATTACATTTGGTGCAGGGCGACCGCTTTTTTCTATCATATCCTTGATCTGCTCTGCTGCAGTCCAGCTACCTTCGAGTACACCGACAGGTTTCCCATCTTCGAATGCAATAGTGAATTCATGAAATGTACCAATACGTCCACAGCCGATAAGTACTGCATCGCAGCTGCGTGTGAAAAGGAGGTCTCTCCCAGGGAATCCAAATCCTGTGTAGATGATGAGGTCCATATAGTCTATCGGCATACGCCAATTCTCTACATGATCTTTTTCATTTTGCGCAGGAGAAAGCCCAATAGATATACCTCCAGCTTCTTTTGCGCCCATACATGCCCAAAGTGGAAAACCAGTAGTCGCCCCAGTGACAAGTATGCCACCCTGTCGGACTATCTCAGCACCGAGTGCTTTTGATTTGTCGAGTGCATCTATACCGCAATGCCCTGTCTCGGCAGCACCAGATACTCCTATCTTTATCTTGCTGTGCCCGTGTTTATCTGTGTTGTGCAATTCATGTTCTCCTATCATATGTGTTTTATTATACTATTAATTACAATCGAGTATAGTACTCGTACCTCCCTCGGGCGCTTCTGCATAAATACCCAAATAATCCCGCAGTCTCTGTGTGAGAAAGAGTGCGCTCTGTGGTTCACCCATTACCACAAAAACTTTTTTGAGTGTATCTGCGGTTGCTTGCACAAATTCTATCAAATGATCAGAGTCTTTGTGTCCTGAGTAGCCATCGATAAACACGACCTTTGCACGTACTGATACTTCCATACCATTTATTCGGACGCTCTTTGCACCGTCTTGGATGAGCCTACCGATAGTCCCCTGACTTTGATACCCCGTGAGAAGCAAGATATTATTTGGATCTGGCAAATAATTTTGCTCATGGTGCAAGATGCGACCGCCATTGGACATGCCACTGCCCGCAATCACGATTTTTGGATTTGGAATATGCAAGATATCTTTTGATTCTTCGGTGAGGAGTGTCGACTTGAGCCCTGGGAAATTGAATATATCTTCTCCGTCGCCTACCATCTTTTGCGCTTCGTCATTGAAATATCGCGCAAACGTTTTGTAGATCTTCGTGAGCTTGATGCCGAGCGGTGAATCAAAAAATACTGGCATCTCTGGCACACGCTTGTTCTCTACAAAATCATCTATCTCATAGAGGAGCTCCTGACTACGCTCGAGTGAAAATGTAGGTACGACGAGTACACCTTTGCGGCCATAGTTCTCCTCTATCACTCGCTCGAGTATCTTGCGGCGCTCAGTGCGATGCATGTGATTGCGGTCTCCGTATACACTCTCCATTATGAGATAATCTACATTTGCGAGCATCTCTGTGTCACGAAGGAGTGGTGATGGTGAGTTGCCGAGGTCACCAGTAAATACTATTTTTTTGTTATTGTAATTTATCTCGAGCATTCCAGAGCCGAGCACGTGCCCAGCGTCTCTATAGCGAAATACAAATGCCCCCTCGGTGAGGTCCTGATGATAGTCGAGCGTGTGCCAGAGCTCCATAGCTTTTTTGAGATTCTCTTTGCTATAGATTGCTTTGAGTGTCTCATCGTCTGTTTTATGTGTGAGGATATTTGCAGTGTCCTCGAGCATGAGCTCAGTAATCTCTTTTGTTGGGATAGTAGAGTAAATGCGCCCATTGAAACCATCGTGGATCAATTTTGGAATACGGCCAATATGGTCTATATGTGCATGCGTAATAAAAAGTATGTCGATAGTCGCTGGATCATAGATAAATGGCGCCCAGTTGTTTTCATCTGCTTCTTTTGTCCCCTGCTCGAGCCCGCAGTCTACAAGAAATTTGAGCCCACCATCGATCTCTGGCGCTTCGACAAGGAAATTTGCTCCTGTCACCGACCCTGTCCCCCCTGCAAATGTAAGCTTCAAGCTATGTAATGTATCCATGTCATGTATTGTACCGTGATTTTATATTTAAAACAAAAAAATCCACAGACATTGCTGTGGGTGGATTTTTTTCTTACGGCTATTTAGAAACTATTACCGTAGCATGAAAGCTAGGTGGGGTACCTAGCAACACACAATACCTCATAAAAAAACAAAATAATATGTGCTGCACGCAGAACCCCTTAAAAAAATTTGTTCTCGGTAATAATTTCAAATAGCCGTACTTCTAGTATACCTATTTCGCATCTGTAAACAATATAGACAGTGCAAAATAGTAGTGTCGAACGGCTCCTATAATAGGATGCTTAATTATTTTTTGATATGTGTCTGCTTGCGCTGTGTAAATTGCTCATGCACAGTCTCATAGCTAAACAATTCATTTTCTGCAAACCAGTGTGCAATTTCCAATTTTGCCTCTGCGGCGTCTCCTGATGCATGAAGAATGTTATTAAGTGCGATACCTTCTCCATCAGCATGTGAATAGCTCATATGTGCGTAGTCACCACGGATAGTCCCAGGGAGTGCAGATTTTGGCTCTGTAGCACCCACCATTTTGCGGATTACAGCTGCAGCATCAACACCTTCAAGTACAGCAGCAATAACAGGCCCACTATTCATCATAGATAATGTATTATCAAATATCTGTTGTCCGTGGCGAGTAACCATAGTACCAATAGTCTCGTAGTGATGGAAATAATGTTCAGTTGTTGGATGCACCATTTTCATGCCTACTATTTTGAGACCAGCTTTTTCAAAGCGAGCGAGAATCTCCCCCACTATGCCACGCTGTACAGCATCTGGCTTAAAAACAATAAGACTCTGTTCTTCTTTTTTGTGTGTCATATAGCCACATAATATAGAGAAAACAAAAAAACCGCAACAATGCGGTTTTTTTACATCTTCTCTGGTACTTGTATGCCGAGAATATAGAGCCCATTGTGTATAGTCGTCTCTACTACTTTTGCTATAGCAAGGCGATGCGCCGTGAAGGTATTGTCGCTATCGTCGATAATCTTTGTCTGGCCGTACCAGCTGTTGAATGCCTGCGCGAGCTCGAGGAGGTATGTCACTATATAGTGCGGCGCCCACTCTGCTGTCGCATGTGCCACCACCTCGGGGAATCTTGCAATATACCGTTCGAGAACTTCTGTATCGTCTGGCGGTGTATGCATGAGCTTTGGCATAAGCCCGAGCCCTGCTGCTTTTTGTAATACTGCCCCTGCGCGCACTGCAGTGTACTGGAGATACGGACCACTGTCGCCCTCAAATGAGAGCGATGTCGCTGGATCAAAATTGAGGTCTTTGCCCGCCATAGTACGAAGCACGACAAATTTGAGCGACGCTATCGAGATCATGTCTTCTGCTTCTTTTGAAAGCCCTACCCCGCGCTCACGCACCTCTTCGCAGATTGCGTCGAGTACCTCTTGCGCCACTGGTACCCCACCAAGACGTGAAGACATCTTTGCTCCCTTGAAGCTCATACGCCCATGGGTACGATGGATTGTTTTTTCTTGCCAGAGCTTTTTTATTTTCCCAGCCGCATTTGCAACAACCTTGAAATATTCAGACTGCTGATTGTCTGTGATAAAGATAGATATATCTGGTGCAAAGCGTGCAAATTTGAGCGCGAGCAATCCTACGTCTTTTGCTTCGTATGTCGGGTAACCTTCTTTATTTATAAATACACGTGTGTGGAAGCCGTCTTTTTCGCCTTCGTATATCACTGCGCCATCACTTTCGGTGAAGATATCTGTATGCATACGCACGAGCTTCTCCCCCTCTACACCCGCTTCACTTTCAAAAATAAAATCATCAAATGCAGATCCGAGACGAGCGACAACTTTTTTGAAATATCCAAGCGAGAGCTCTTTGCCGAGCATGTATGCATCGTATGCGGGGCTCGGTGTTTTGTCGTAAATCAATTTTGTGATTGCGCGCACTTCTGCCTGGACTTTTTCATTTTCCTCAAACGCACGAGTACCTTGCACATAGCAATCGCCCAAATAGCTAAGCTGCGCTGTAGAGAGGTACTCTGCACGCTCTATTTTTTCTACACCCTCATCTTGGAGCAAGTACCACACCGCTTTGCCGATACCGAGCGATACATCAGATGGATATGAGATAGTCACTACATCTGCTCCAGAATACGCTGCGAGTCTTTTGATAGATTCGCCGATTGTGTTGTTCATCACGTGGCCTATATGAAATGGCTTAAAAAGATTTGGGCTCGAATGCTCTATCAAGATTTTTTCTCCGGCATGGAGCTCATTTTTCCCCCAAGACTCTGGACTCTCGAGTACACTTTGTACTGTATCTAAAAATACACTTGGCGCGAGGGTGATATTGATAAAGCCAGGACCTGCGACTGATGCTTTTAGTATCGATGCATCTTTATGCTTTTCGATATAGGCTACAATCTCGAGCGCTACTTCTATAGGGTTTTTGCCCAAAGACTTTGCCACCACCATTGCGGCATTGGTAGCAAAATCCCCGTGTGCGAGCATAGCTGGATGCTCTAAAGAAAAGCTAGCGTCTGAAACACCAACATTCGCCTCCAAAGCGCCCTGTATGAGTTTTTTTAGATTTTCTATAGTCCCCTTTTGCATATATAGAGATAATAGCATTAATTTGAAATACTGCCATATACAAAAAGAGGATTGCACTATTATATAGGGCAATCCTCTTAAAAAATCATACTCTTTCTTTTTGATAAAAAAGATCTAAATAATCACAAATACGGGAGTGAATAACCTCTTCAGGAAGCAATGTTGTGCCATTATCAGAACATTGTATTCTGACCCAGGAGCTGTCTGCAAGTATTGCCAAGGCACTCGCTCGTGCACCAAGCTGATGCTCAGGACTTGATTCGTGTTGATCTGTTTTTACTTCCTCTCCTTGAGCTTTTTGTTTCTCAGTTCGATTTTTGATCATCTGTAAACTAATCTCATACGGAACATCAAGATAAAGTACAATATCAGGCCGTGGAATATTAAATTGCCCATACTCCATTTCTTCAAGCCAAGAAAAGAATTCTTTTCTTTCACCGTCGTCTTTTATCTTGCCTCCCTGATGAAGCATATTTGCAGACACGTATCTATCGGCAATTACATCCTTTCCAGAATCAAGCCATGCTCTAATCTGAGTAGCTGCCATCGCTCTATCTACTGCCCAAAATAATGAAGCGACTTTTGGATGCAAGCGTCCAAATTCTCCATAATCCCCTGCGAGACCTTCATAAATTAATTTACCAAAAAAGGAATCCTTTCGTGGAAAATCGATAGTGTGCGTAGTGTGACTATCTTTATTCTTTTTATCAGCGAGCATTTTGGTCTGAGTTGCTTTTCCACAACCATCAGCACCTTCAATAACAATAAATAAACCTTTTTTCTGTGTCATAAGTTTTACATTTTTTACTACTGTACTCTTTTTAAAAGCCTTGTCAAAATTTGACTTATTTGAAAATAAGCGTAATCTAAGCATAAATATTTTTCACTCTTTAAATTAAATAAATATGGAACAGTACCATGATTTACTAAAAACAATCAGAGATACCGGAGCAAACAAAACAGACCGCACCGGTACAGGCACACGTAGTATTTTTGGACACCAAATGAGATTTGATCTCAGTAAAGGTTTTCCTCTTGTTACCACCAAAAAATTGCACCTAAAATCTATTATTCATGAATTATTATGGTTCCTCAAAGGAGACACTAATATAAAATATTTGAATGATAATGGTGTAAAAATTTGGGATGAATGGGCAGATGAAAATGGAGATTTAGGTCCAGTGTATGGCAAACAATGGCGAAGCTGGGATAGTATCGTTTTTGTTCCAACTAACCATGTAGGCTCTGGTAGTGACCTTGTTGTGGTACCCGAACATTACGAGAAAAAATCAATTGATCAAATATCTGATTTGATTGAAATGATCAATAAAACTCCAGACAGCAGAAGACTTATAGTTTCTGCATGGAACGTAGCAGAGCTCAATCAAATGGCTTTAATGCCATGCCATTGTTTATTTCAATTCTATGTTGTAAATGGTAAATTAAGTTGCCAGCTATACCAACGTAGTGCTGATGTTTTTCTCGGTGTACCATTTAATATTGCGTCATATGCACTGTTTACAATGATGATTGCCCAAGTGACAGGATACAAGCCTGGAGATTTTATTCACACCTTTGGTGATGCTCATATTTATAAGAATCATTTTCAGCAAGTTAATTTGCAATTATCTAGAGAGCCCTTTCCGCTCCCTAAGATAAGTATTAACCCTGATGTAAAAAATATCTTTGATTTCAAATACGAAGATTTTACACTTGAAAATTATCAATACCATCCGCACATCCCCGCACCTGTGGCTGTGTAATTTTTATTCCCCTACTCGCCTACGGCCTGTAGGGGAATTTTATTTGCCAAATTCAGAAAAAAGAGTAGTATACGAACAAACAAAAAAGTACTTATATGAAAATTATTATCATTGTCGCACAAGACAAAAATCGTGTTATTGGAAATAAAGGTAAAATCCCCTGGAGACTGCCTACAGACCAAGAAAATTTTAAAGAAGAGACCGTAGGGCACGCAGTACTCATGGGCAGGACAACATACCTTTCACTTCCAAAAAGTGTTCGTCCTCTTCCTGATAGGGACAATATTGTTTTATCTAAAACAATGAAAAATGTTGACCCTAAACCAAATGTTTTTACGAGAACCTCTTTAGTAAAAGGTATTAAAGCAGCAGAACAAGCTGGGCACAAAAAATGTTTTATTATTGGTGGAGGCATAGTATATGCTGAAGCAATGCTTGAAAAAGACTTCCCTGTCGATGAAATCATCGCGACAGAAGTTTTTGGTGAATTCGAGGGAGATGCTTTTTTTCCTCTTATAGATAGAACTATTTGGAATAATCGTGAAGTAATTCTTTTTACAATGGGTAGCGAAAAAGACTCGCATGATTTTGAAATCGCTCGTTATACAAAATAGCAAAAAAGGTGAAGACAGTATACTGTCTTCACCTTTTTTATTTTTTCTAAAACACGCACTTGTGTGTTTTGGTATCAGCAGATATTTTGTGTATTGTATACACATCTTGGAACTTAAAGGTATCCAATATCTTTCCTGAAGATACTTCAGTGCAAAAAAAGAAAATAGTATCTCCTTTTTCTTCTGGTTTATCTACTACATCCAAGGCCTTCCAGATACTACGACACACGATAGCGTCATCATCTGGATCACACAGTGGGTCTTCAGAAAAAATAACTTTTTTAACACTAGGGACAAGATTTTTTTGTAACAACTCTTTGTACAAAGACTCTTCACAAATGAGTGGGTTTTCTCCGATAAGCTCACAAAGCACTGAAGCTTCGTTGAACTCTCTCCTTCCGTGAAGCATAAAAGAAACTTTACTTGAATTTGCCGTAAAGACAATAAGAGCAATTTTTTTCATATTTTACTATTTTCCAGATACTACTCCTACATGATGTATTTGTCAAAAATTTTATAATAAATAAAAACCCCAATTTGTGGGGTTTTTATTTATAGTATTTTTTTAATTTATTCTACAACTTCGATTCCTGCACTGCGTGCTGAACCTTCTACTATCTTCATTGCTGCTTCGATAGTGTTTGCGTTGAGGTCTGGCATCTTGCGCTCTGCGATAGCTTGTACTTGTGCGCGAGTTACTTTGCCACCTTTTACAGTGCGAGGTTTTGTAGAACCTTTGGTGATCCCTGCTGCCTTGAAGAGAAGGTCTGATACTGGAGGAGTAGTCACATAGAAATCGTATGTACGATCTTCATATACTGTGATTTTTACACCTACCTTTTCACCTTTTACCTCTGCTGTTGCAGCGTTGAATTTCTGTACGAAATCAGAGATGTTTACCCCTGCTTGTCCAAGGGCTGGACCAAGTGGTGGTGCAGGTGTAGCCATGCCACCCATAGCCTGCAATTTGATTTTCTTTGTAATATTTTTTGCCATATAATGTTTAAATTTAAAGTGTTTTTAGTGCTAAAGTAGAAGCAATAGCGTAACAGATAGGACTATACCTTATAATTTCTTTACTTGCAAGAAGTCGAGCTCTACTGGAGTCTCGCGACCAAAGAGCGAAACCATCACCTTTACCTTACCTCTTTCGTTGTCTACTTCAGATACTTTTCCTTCGAGTTCTTTGAATGGGCCGTCATTTATGATGATAGTCTCCCCTACATCGAGGTCGATAGTGTGTTTTGCAGTAGTAGGGTCTTCCATTTGTCCGAGGAATTGGTCAATCTCTTTTTGTGTGAGTGGTACTGGAGTTACTCCTGAGCCGACGAATCCTGTAACTCGTGGAGTGTTGCGTACTACGTACCAAGACTCATCGTCTACGATCATATCTACGAGCACGTATCCTGGATATACTTTTTCCTCTACTTCTACACGCTTCCCTGCTTTGATCTTGATCTTCTTTTCTACAGGTACTACTACAGCAAAGATTTTTTCTTGCATACCGAGACTATCTATACGCTGGCGAAGATTGCGAAGTACTGCATTTTCGTAGCCAGAGTATGTGTGTATCGCGTACCAGTGGCGCTCACCTGTTTGTTCTTGTTTTGATGACATAAAAATAAGATATTAAGGATTAATAAAGGATTTTCTGAAGACCTGTTTGGAGGAGTGTGTCGAATCCGCCGAGTGCATAGCCGAGTACAAGTGAAAATACAAGTACAGATACAGCGTAGATGACAGCACGGCGCTTTGTAGGCCACTGTACGTGTGACATTTCAGTTTTGGTACCTCGTAAAAATGTGGTGATTTTGTTCATAAATATGTATTATTTTCCCTCTTACTAAAAACCGCCCCGAAAGGCTGAATATGTCTATAATACCAAAAGAGTGGTTTTTAGTCAATTGAAGCACTAGCACACAAAATCCCCTGTCTTATCAGGGGATTTTGTGTGTTTTTAGTTGTACTGTGTATTATCGGATTTCGTACGTGATAGATACACTACTTTCTACCTTTTGATTCCCCTGTGGGATAGATACTTCTGCTTTTTGCATAGCCATACCTGGAGCCATATCACTACGCGCACTGAGCGCCATAGGATAATACCCGCCATTACCACTCTCTCCAAAAGAAACTACTTTACCGAGTTTTACTCCCAAAGCTTTTGCGAGTTTTTGTGCTTCTTTTTGTGCATCCTGGATTGCGAGATCTCGCGCCTCACGAGCTACAGCTTTGTCGTCTGCAAAGCCGAGATTTGGACCAGTGATATTGGTCACCTTTTGCTCACCGAGTGCACCGAGCACTTGTTCAATCTTTGCGAGATCTTTGATCTCTATGGTTATAGCGTGTGCTACACGGTACCCCTTCAAGATAGGTGCTGGCTGTACACAAGGGTATGTAATACATACATTTTGTGGATATGTGTATTCTGGATATGTACTGTAGCTGTCAGTTTTGATAGCTTCTTTTGCAATACCGACAGTACTGAGTGCTTTGGTAATTGCGTCTACCTTGTCGCTTACAATCTTTTGGCTATCTGCGAGCGTTTTTTTTGTTTCTTCTATATTAAATGAAACACGTGCAGTATCTGGTGCTTTTTCTACCTTACCAATACCAGAGACAGTGATTGTCGTATTGGTCTGGAGTGAGCGCGCTTGTCTGTATGTATATACAGATTCAATAATTAGAAATACTCCCAATAATACTGCGACCGCGATACCTACTTTAAATGCATTTGTTTTGTATTCTTCTTTCATATACCTATTAGTATACTATTTTTTGTTTATTTTGTCAGATACTATTTTTCCATCTGCGAGCGCAATGACTCTATCGGTAAGAGCAGCATATTCTGGCTCGTGCGTCACCATGACAATAGTCTGCCCTGCTTTGTTGAGCTCCACAAATGTTTCGAGGATAGATTTTGATGTATCTGAGTCGAGGTTTGCTGTCGGCTCGTCTGCAAAAATAATCTTTGGGTCGTGCCCTATTGCGCGCGCGATAGATACACGCTGCTGCTGCCCACCAGAGAGCTGCGAAGGTAGATTGTACATGCGAGACTCGAGCCCCACCCGCGCAAGTGCTTTTACTGCTTTCTTTTGTGCTATCTCAAAATTGAGCCCTTGCATAAGGAGTGGCACCATCACATTTTCGAGCGCGGTGAGCGATGGGAGTATGGCGTAGTCTTGGAATATATATCCGAGGCTATGGAGACGAAGCGATGTCCTGTCTCCTTCATTGAGCTTCACTGCTTCTATGCCATCTACAAATATTTCTCCATGAGTCGGTATATCCAAAAGGCCGAGCTGATACAGGAGGGTGGATTTGCCACTTCCCGATTTCCCCGTGATCGCAATAAATTGCCCTTCCGGAATTGCAAAAGAAATGTCATCGATAGCACGAATTTCCTGATCTCCACTTTTAAATATTTTTGATACATTTTTTACTTCAATCATATGTTATCTTCCTAAAATTGCATCTAATGTATTTTGTTTTATGACCATACGCGCAGGAATAAACCCAGCAATAATAGTCGCAATAACCAAAATAACAGCTCTAGTAATAGTTCCTGATGTTGTGGCAACCAATATACCATCTGAGAATGGGAAGTTAATTGGGTTTGCATCAAAGTACGGCTTGAGTAATCCAAACACTACGATAGCTCCGGTCACAACACCTATAATTGCATAAAATAGTGCTTGCCACATATATGAAATAAGTATTGCGCGAGGGGAAATCCCTATACCTTTTAAAATCCCAATAAACCTACGTCTTGTAATTGCATTTACAAAAATAACAATAAAAATTGTAATTGCTGCAACTATAAGACCTATTGCAGAAATCACATTACCAAGGAGTGCAAACGTCATTTGAACTTGCTGCAAAAACGATGGGACCGCCTCTTCGAATGTTTGCACCTTACCGTAGTCGCCGACCCCCTGATCGAGTAGTGCCTGCTTGAATGTATCTGGTGATATAGCTGTATCGAGTAGTATTGGAATCTCATTTAGATTGAGACTATCTCTGCCTGCAAGCTTTCTAAACTCACTATCGAGCATAAATACTCTCCCTCGAATATTTCCCACTTTTGATTTAATTATACCTTTTACAAAAAATTCTTTTGATGAAGTACCTACTTTTATAAGAACTTTTGAACCAACCTCTACGTTAGTTATTGGAGAAAATCCCGGGAATTCATTTTCATTATACTTGCGAAGCAAATCACTCCCCACTAATATACTATCTGTATCATTTTTTGCGAGATACTCCCCTTCTACTACGAGAGATCCCAGTTTTGTAGTCTTGTCTTCCAGTGCTGGATCAATACCTGCCACTACAGTACCAATACTGTTTGGCTTTTGGTCTTTGAGCGGTACATCTCTATAGTCTGATCTAACATTTCCACCTGCTGTATATCGATAACTATACGATACAACACCAGGCTGATTTCTTACAATCTTTAGTACTTCTTGGCTTTGTTCTATAACATCTTTGCTTTGGAAAGGACTAATAATCACATCTCCAGTGTCGTACTTACGATTTTGGTTAAACGAACCCTGGATAAGCCCCACTAGGATACCACTCACTACCACCAAGTTTAGAAAGGTAAACAACATCACAAAACTTATAAGCAGTGTTGTCCAAATATTTGCGCGCTTGAGATCTCGCTTTGCAAGAAACCCGCCTACACGAATATCACGCTCTAGTCTTTCTAAAAATGGTTTTTTCTTTGGCATATGTTATTTTGTTTTTCTCCAGAGTACTTTGTCGCTCATAGTGAGCCCTTCGATAATTTCTACCAATGCCCCATCTGCCTCCACGCCTATCTGAACAGGACGAAATACAGCTGTTTGCCTTTTTGGATTAGTAACATACGAAACCCCCATAGTGCCATCCTGCATAGTGAGAAACTTCTTTGGTATTGCAAATACATTTTTTACTTCTTTTGTAAGAATAGAAATATTTGCAGTCATACCAGGCTTTGCCTCTACTGCACTGTCGAGAGAGATTTTTACTGTATAACTCACAGAACCATCAGTGTTTGTTGTCGCTGCTGGGTCTATAGAAATTACACTGCCCTGATTTTTTGTATCTGGATTTGAGTCAAAATAAAATGTTGCACTTTGCCCTACTGCAAGATCCTTGATACTACTTTCACTTATTTTTGCTTCAAGGTACATATTTGTTGTGTCTTGTAGCACTACTACCTCCTTTTGGGGCTGCACTGATTCACCAAACTTGTTTATAACATTGGTAATAGTCCCTGGTGCAGGTGCTCGTATAATAGTTTTTTCAAGTGTTGCCTGACTCGATGCAAGCCCAGCTTGTGCAATAAGCACATCTGCGAGTGCTGCATCTACATCTGCCTGGCGTGCAGTTGCACGTTTTAGTGCGAGTGCGGCATTTTTTTGTTCGAGCTGTGATTGCGCTGAAGCAACACTCTGATCTCGAGTATTTTTTGCTGACTGATATGTATTTAGATTTGCAGTGTATACACCCGAAGATATATTTGGTATTGCAATATCCCATGTCAACCCAGAAGATACTGCATTTACAGGGAAAATAATAGTAAGACCTTTTGTACCTAGAGCTTGTGGTGTAGTGCTACTTATTTTTGCAACACCAGATTCGATACCAGAAATAGAAACATAACTTCCTCCAGAATTTGTAATTTTATAGACACCAGGTTCTCCTGTATAAGTTCCCGCTATTGTAGGAGTAGCACTACTCGGGATATCCCCTACTATCTGGGCAACAAGACTAGAAGAATTGAGTACTCTACGAGCATTTTCTACCAGTGCATCTTGGAGCTTTTTTGTTTGTTCGAGATTTATCTGTGCTGCATTTACATCTGCTTGTGCCACAGCAATCTCTTCATTGGATGCACCATCGAGTACTTTTCTGTATCGCGCTTGAGCTGCAAGTAATGAGCCGCGCGCTTGTGTTACCGCTGCGCGCTGCGCACCGTTTTCAAGCTCTGCGAGCACTGCCCCTTCTTTTACTTTGTCACCAACAGCAACTTGTATTCTACGAATAGTACCTGCAGTATCAAATGCAAGTGAAAGGTCTGTTTTGCTCACTATAGTGCCACTTGCGAGCACTGTCTTTTGTAAGTCTTTTTGTACGACAGAAGTAATTTCAATATTTGGATCTGGTCGAAGCATCCTCATTACAATTATAAAGAGTATGATGGGTCCACCAATAACAAGAATCTTTACTCTTCGTCGTGTTGTAGTCCACCAGATTTTTATTTTTTCTTTCATATGGATTGATTTTTTTATAGATATTTGCTTTAATTACTTAACTAGTTAAGTATATCATACGCGTATATTTGTGCAATAGTTATGAAAAAAAATCTTCCCTCTCATTTATATAGCATGTATAAACTCCAAACACTCATGGATCGGTACATGGACGAAACACTCAAAAAATCTTGCGGTATTACTCGTTCGCAATACTTTGTACTACTGGGTATTACACAAGAAACCGTTTCCACACAACGTACTATTGCAGGACTTCTCGGTGTAAGTGAGGTAGCAATAAGTAAACAATTGACCCTTTTAGAAAAAGCTGGCTATATTACCAAGGCTCCAATGCTCTGGGACAAACGATCTATTGTTATCTCTATTACAAAAAAAGGGGTCTCTATCCTCAGTATCGGAACAAAAAAACTAGAAACATTATTTGAAAAAATATTCGGCACCAATCAAAAAAACAAAGTATTAATGCTCGACGCAGAAATGAAAAAAATGCTCCACATATTGGAACATTTTATTCAAAAAAATTAATTTATTTAAAACTTACGAGCTCGATATCAAATATGAGTGTCGCACCACCTGGGATCACCCCTGGGATACCGCCTGCCCCATATGCGAGATCGCTAGGGATAGTGAGTGTGCGCTTTTCCCCTACTTTCATACCGAGTACGCCTTCGTCCCACCCTTTGATTACCTGCCCTACGCCGAGTGTAAATGTAAACGGTGCATTGTTGCGCTTTGCGGTACTATCAAATACTGTGCCATCTTGGAGCTTGCCTGTATAGAGCATACTTGCAGCCTTGCCATTTGTGATTGCCTCCCCTGTACCTTGTTGTGTTGTTTCTATTGTCATACCTGATTTTGTTTTAATTATTTTATTTTTAATAATGGGTTTTACTTCTGGTGCCGATACTGGAGCTTGTGGAGCATTTGTCTCTACTTGCTCTTGTACTACTACTTTTGGAGCGTCTTCTTGTGGTGCAGTTTTTATCCACGCAAATACGAGTACTCCTACGATAATTACTATGACTGCAATTCCTATGTACTTCATATGAATATATTATAGCATACGCACTACTTCACATCGTACCCACGAGTACCTTTGTTGAGCTTTGGATAGGCCATAGTATAAAGCTCGGCCGCTTCTTCTTTGGTGAGCGTCTTGTCTGGGTGGCGGAGTATAATACGCACAAGGACATTGTCTTGGTCGGGTGTCGCACCGAGCTTCTCTCTTGCTACTGGGTGGAGGTCTTCGTATTTTGTACGCTCGAGGATTTTGACCTCTTCGAGCATGTCTGATTGGTCACCAAATACATCGCGGATTTGCTCGCAGATATCCTCCTCAGTGTCATTTTTGTCTACGCAGTACGACATATCGCGTGAAATTGCCGGCTTGTCGGATACAGATTTAAAAGCCTCCATATTTGTCATTTGTTTTATGACGCGTGGATCAGTAGAACGGATGAGACGAATATCTGGGAGATTTTTGCGAGCCATGATGAGGCGCTCTATGCCCATGCCGAGTGCGAGCCCTGCTACTTTTTCTGGATCGAGGCCTGCATTTTTGAGTACTTGTGGGTGTGCGAGCCCTGCTTCAAATACCTCTATCTCTATCCCCCCAACATCTGCATATACCTCTATACCGTCCACGGTGTATGGGTGCTTTGCTTCGAGTACTATCATCTTTGCATCTGGGCACGCTGCAGCAAAGACAGTTTCTGCGAGTTTCAAAAGCTCTGCGCGACCGGGCTTGCCATGCTTTGCAATGTCTTGGAGTGTCCATACATCTATCTGGTGAAATGCATCAAGATGGCGCGGATCGATAACGTCTCTTCTATATACGAGCCCCGGGAGTACAAATGTCGTAGCGTCTATGTTTTCACCATCGAGCTTTTCGTATGTCTGTGGAATAAGTGCAGAGGTGTGTGTGCGGAGTACATGGTCCGGGTCTGTGTAGCGAGTATAGGTCGATGAGCGGCCAGGATTACCTGGAGTAAAAAGCAATTTGTCGAAATTGTCTTTTGCGAGCACTACTGCATCACCACGGACAATTTGTACATTTGGGAAATTGTTTTCTTGTAGTTTTGCAGCTACTGCATCAAAGACTTTGCCTATGATATTGCGCTCCTCGCCTGCTGGGGTCGGCATAGTAAGGTCTGAGACTTTGAGCAATGTATCGATAGTCTCTTTTGGAGAAACTTCAAACTTCAATTTCATTGGCAAATCAGGGTTTTCGGCGATGACAGCAATTGCAGCCTGTTCGAGTGCTGAGTTTTTTTCTTCTGGATTCATATTACCAAAATATCACAAAAATACCTTTTATACAAAGATGTACTTTTAGATATACACTACTCTTCTGGTGCTGTATTTACAAAAGTGGCTTCATCTTTTGGTGTTTCCTCTGGTGCTACATCTGGAGCAATGAGTGTATCATTTGGTGTTTCTTGGGAAGGGATTGCAGTATTACTTGTATTTGTTTGTATATTTTCTAAAATTTTATTTATCTG
>JACCDT010803289.1_pt1 | contig 16668 bp, 17 predicted proteins | sample 7446291 | NCBI WGS metagenome assembly JACCDT01 (sample SAMN15323446, study PRJNA562643) | freshwater metagenome | isolation source: river surface water | place: USA:Blue River Watershed | collected 2017-08-17 | reverse complement strand
TCGCTAGGTTTGTTTTTTCTTGTCATATTGCGCTTCTCCGTATTTTTTCACAAGAAGCGACTCTTGCCTAGACCGACTGTCTACTGTTTCGGGGGACCCCCAGTTATTTATTTTGGATTTATCTACTAAAAAAAATAGTAGATAGAATGAAAAAAGCGAAGAGAAAGAGAAGGAGTGGATTTTGGGTCCACTCGCATCTCTTCTCTTGCTTTGGCTAGACGTCTTGCGTCACGAGACCTTGACGAACTCGGTCGCGCCACGCTCCTTCAGCCACGTCGACGGGTTCGAGCGAACCGTAGACACGTTGTCGAACACGCGCGGAGCGAAGTTGCTGCCCCTCGTCGCGGTCCCGACAGGGACGGAACGAGCGAGGAAGGCGACGTCAGCCAGGGGGTGCTTGTTGGTATTCATGGTCATTTTCCTTTTCAGGGTTGTGATTGAATGCTTTGCCAGCACCATGCCAGCTCAGCTACCAAGTCGAGAACGGCTAGTTCAGGGTTCTCTTACCTGACCTGCGGGTAATTCACCAAATCAAGCCTGCAGGCGGCTTGCTTAGTGTCTCTCACTCCTGAGGCGAACCTCAGTTCCAGTCGTCGCGATCGCGAGGGTCGAAGCGAACGTGCTTCTTCTCGTCATCACGACGCCGACGACCACGCTCCCGGTCCTTGCCGAAGTCGATGTCATCACCCTGGTCGCTCGTGAAAGAGGCGAACGCAGTGCGGTGCTTCGAGTCGGTGGTTTCGGCAGTCTGGCGAGTGACGGGGTGTCCATTGGTGCGCATGGGAGTCTCCCTTTTGGCACGTTGTGGAAGAATGTACACTGCATGCAACCCCTTGCTTGCAGTGCGGTGAATAGGAAGTTCAGGATTCCCAGCCTGGCTACGAGTTAACGCAGCCTTCTGTCTTGCGACAGAAACTTAGTCGCCCCAGCCGGACCGACGCTTGTCGCGCTGGCGATACTTCTGGTCCGTGGCGAACTTGTCGCGCCGGTGGCTCTTCGAGCGCTCGTTCTCGGCCACGATGTCGAAGGTGTCGACGTCGGTCGCGGCGAGGTTGCCGTGAAGCGGAAGCGAGGTGCGGTCGAAAGAGCTGTTGGTCGAAGCGCGCATGATGGATTCTCCTTTTCCATGCGATGTGGATTGCGCCGGGCGAACCGTTATTGGTTCGTTTTCCAGCATTGAGCATTGACGTAGCCGATGGCACCATTTGTAGTGTTGCCATCGACTTTCTTCTGACCGTCGCTTAATCCTTGCGGATGTCGGCGTAGGTCGGCGGCTCGGGGATGCGAAGATCCTCGGGAACCAAACGGAACTCGAGATTCTTCTTCTCCCAGACGCCGGCCAGATGCTGACCTTGCGCGACGAGCGCGTGGTTGCCGCATTGGAAGACCGTCCCGGGCTCAGCCTGGAACACTGCATCGTGAAGTTCGCGGTCGCTGGTGAAGAACGCATGGCCTGCATGCGGGGGGGTCTTGTCGTTGCTCATGGCAAAATCCTTCCAGGAGTTGATATCTCACACCAAACACCCAATGTGCGTACAAAGCAGCCAGAAATGACAGAACCGCTCCGTTTCGATGTTTCTCATCTGCTTGGAGCAGAGGGGAAATTCGCTGTGGGATAGGTGCTGCTGGTTGTTTTGTAACGTCTTAGAGGGTGTTTGAAGTGATACCTAGTCCTAGCATTAGACGCCACTCAGGATCAAGTGGTTTAGAGAAAGAGACTCCTTTTTTTGATCTTTAACACTCTCTCATCTGCGCTAAGGTCATAGAGATCAGTTAGTGGATCTTCGCTAAGCTCTTAATCAATGAGAGTTAAGGCCACAGCGAGTTTGAGTCGATTCGAGCCAAACTCAAATTAACTTTAACACTATCTCATCTCGCGCTAGCTTTTAGAAATCGAGATCTAGAACTTAGTCATCTCGGTGAAATTGAAATCTCGCACTTTCATACCTGGAACCACAGCCGGAAATCCTTCCTCTCCAGCGGTGAGATTAGACAAAGTCATAGACTCAACGTTATTGAGTAAATCCAAAAGACTCACATTAAAGCGCAGGTTTTTTACCCCGTGTTTAATGGCGCCGCCTTCCACAAGGAAAGTGCCATCTCTTGTGATACCTGTGACTATTTTGCGCGCTGGGTCGACCAGTCTCACATACCAAACTCGTGTGAGTAAAATGCCTTTCTGAGTCGATTCAATCATTTTGCCAAGGCTATCAGTGCCGCCTTCAAGCACCAAATTCATTGGATGCTCGCCCATTGAGCTTGGCTCAGTCACGCCATGTCCGGTGGGTTTGTGGTTCATTTTCTTGGCGGCTTTGCGTCCATAAACCATATTTTTGAAAACGCCATCTTTGACCAATTGTACTTTTTGTCGTTGGTAGCCTTCGCCATCAAAGGGTGCGCCAATTTGCATGTCGTCGTAAGCATCATCAATTATGTTTATATTGGAGCCGAAAACTTTCTCGCCTTCTTTACCTAATAAACAAGATTGCTTGTCTAAGTGCGAAGTAGCGGCAAAATCGCCCCATAAGAAAGTAACTAGATCCAAAACGGCAGATGGTTCAAGAATGACAGTGTAACGACCAGGCTCAATGTCGTGGGGAGCGCGCGAAAGTTTGGCTTTAGTGGTTGCTCTATCTGCTAGCGCGTGTGCGTCGAGCTGGCGCAATTGCGGTGCTACCATTTTTGCCCAGCCAGAAGAATCAGGCGTGGAGACAGTAATTGAACTTTCAAGCGAACTTTCTTTATGACAAACAATGCCATCGCCCTGTGAATTGCCGATTGCTTGAAGGGTCGAGCCCGATGCATAAACGCCTGCTGCACTCAATCCTTCAGAGCTGGCAATTTGAATCATCATTTTTATTTGGTTGGCGCGATCCTGCGCGGACATCGCCATTACTTCTTCATCTATGCGAGAAGCCAACTCCGTTTCTTTTTCGAAATCCTCAGCAGACAAAAGCGTATCTAGCGGCAATAATTCTTCGTCTGGTTTTAAAACTTTGATCGAGTCAAGTGCGCTGTCGATGAGCTTTTTCACTCCCGCTTCGCTTGAGTCATCGCCGCTTAATCTAATTTGTTTGCCGTCTTTTATGACACGAATAGATAGATCAAGAACTTCAGGAGCTTGATTTTGAGTCATTTCGTTATTGGCAAAGCGCGAAGTCGCAATGTTGTTTGCGTTAATCGTAACTTCAATGCCCTGGCATTTTCCTTGTGCATAATTTCTTGCTTGGTCGATGATTTTTTTTGCGTCAGTTTCTTGAATCATATCTTTCTCGTTAGTTTTTTAACTTGTCTATTTGCGAGCTATGCCAACTTGTACATTCTTGAATCGAGCGGGACTGGCGCCGTGACCAGTCCACATTAATTGCATGGGTTGACCCTTTCCACAGTTGGGTTCGCCCCAGTAAACGAATTCTGATGCGTCACAGATAGCGTCACACGAGTTCCAAAATTCAGGCGTGATGCCGCTATAGCTCGGGTTCTTGAGCATGCGACCTCGTTTTCCATCTTTAATTTCCCAGCCAATTTCGGTCGAAAATTGAAAGTTGTAACGCATACTATCGATAGACCAGGACTTGTTAGTTTCCATATAAATGCCATCTTTAGTATCGGCGATTAAACTCTCCAGATTTCCATCGTTGCCTGGTTCCACTGAAATATTGGTCATGCGGATAATAGGTGCGTAACCCCAGCTATTTGCGCGCATACATCCACCTGAGCGTGGCAAACCAATGATGTTGGCTGTGTCGCGCGAGCTTAAATATCCAGTAAATAAGCCATTCTTGACCAGATAAACTTTCTGAGCCTGCACACCCTCGTCGTCGTATCCAAAAGATCCAAGTGCGCCAGGTGCAGTGGCATCGGCTACCAGATTGACCTTTTGTGAGCCGTATTGCAATTTGCCCAATTTTTCAGGTGTTAAAAATGACGCGCCAGCAAAATTTATTTCCTGACCCAGAGCTCGATCCAGTTCGCTTGGGTGCCCGCACGATTCGTGAATTTGCAGACCTAGTTGCGACGATCCCAAAATCACATCTGTATGACCTTGCGGGCATTGTGGTGCATCAAGCAATGCCACTGCTTCTTCGGCGATTCGTTGCGCGTTACCAGGCAAGTCCCATTTCTGAACCATTTCATATCCAGCCAGTTCGTATTGACCAACATGTTTTGGATAAGATCGGCGTTGGCGCTCACTGTCGCTTGTAGCGTTAGCTTCTATGCCACAGCCGGAGCGAATTAAAAGTTGGGTGATACGCGAGCCTTCGGTCGACGCAAATTCTTTCATTTCTTTGACGAAGGCCATGTGGCCCATTGCCAGACTGACGCCTTTGACTGCAAGAATAGTTTTAGCCGATTCGGTCAAAACTGCAATTTTATCTTCCAGATTTACTTTGAAGGGGTCTATTTTATAAGGTGACTCCCAGAAGCAATCGTAAACCGGCTCAGGTGCTAATTTTACTGGATTTTTCATAATGCCTGAGCTGGCTCGCGCTACCGCTGCAGCGCGCCTGGCTGCCATTTCTATTGAGTCTTTTGACAAATCTGATGTCGATGCAAAGCCCCAGCCACCCTTGACCAGAACGCGAATACCAATACCTTCGCTTCTGCCTCGATTAATAGCCGAGACTTCAAGACCTTTGGTTTCGATTTCTTCGAATTCTTTGGTGATGAGACGGGCATCGGCATAATCGGCACCCAAGTTGTTTGCAATGTCCAGAACTCTTAATACTCTTTCGTCCATTTTTCTGCCTAGAATTTCCGCCGGTGAAAGTGTTTCATTCTGAACCAACTGAAAACCTAAGTCGATGTTTGTCTTGCATCTTTGACGTGGTATGAACCAGACAGTATGAGTGAAGAAACGCAAGTCCAACTAAACGAAGCCCTAGTAAATGGCGCTTTTGGCATATTTGCCGAATCTGAGATAGAGCCCGGCGAGCGAAAAGCAGTCGAAACTCTAAAGGAGCGCGTGCCTGACTACTCGGAAGAGCAGTACAGAGCTGCCTGGCAAATTGTGCGCAACCTTTTTGACAGCGCCTGTCGTCTTGTTTTTCGCTGGTCTAATGAAAATTCGGTCGGAACCACATTCGACCTGCCAGACACCAAGGGCGTTTTTTTGCAGCAATTAAACGCAACCTGCGGCGGCTTCACCCAAGATCAATACGACAAAGCTCTTGAATACGCATTTGAAAAAACTATTTTTTAGTCCAAAATTTAATTGAACTTCAAATCCAGTTCTAACTGCTCGCACGCGGCAAGCAATTCTTCGTGCAAATAATCGTCGCTCTTTTCAGCTAGTGGAATGTAAAAGTCGCGTGTTTCGGCAAGATAAGCCTCTTTCTCTGTGCGGTCCGCCCAGTCTGGGGCGCTTCGCAAAGAATCTAGCCTGTCAGCCAATTTAACGATACGAACCATAACTGTGGCTTGCTCAATTCGCTTGTGATACATAACCAACCGCGACTGTTTTTCAGCCTCTTCAATATAAGGCGGCATGGGCGGCTTGGTGAGAATCGAAACCAACATGGCAATAGGGCGACCAAATTCGCGCTCAATGTCTGAGACGCTTATGGATTCGCGTTTGGCTTCAATCACGTCGTGCAAGAGAGCCGACGCCACAGCAATGACGTCCTTGATTTCGACCTCTTCAAGCAAGATTAGCGCAACTCTCATGGGATGGACGATATAAGGTTCGCCCTTGTCCGGCTTATCTTTGGTGGGTCGCAGAAACTGTTTCTGGTGGGCTTCTTCGGCAAAAGTTATCGCCTTTTCAAGCGTTTTCTTTTCGGTTTGCTTGAAATCATCCACGATTAGCATCAGTCGGTGGCGAACCGTACCGCTCAATCTGCTTTTTTGCTTGGGATCCGACATGAAGCCTCTTTGCGCAACCTCTATACGCAACCTCTTTACATGAAGGTTGCTTATTGCCATTCTACTTGAACAGGGCATAATATTCCAAGACAATGGCGTAACGAAAAAACGCCGATTTTTTATAACGATACCATATATAGTGTCAGGTGCTGTTTGTGACTAATTCTCTACCAGAATTTATTGGAGTCTGCTGGATCGAAGAAGACGGCACAATCAGAATGCGATTGCGTGCAGATGGTCCAGGAGGAATTGTCGGTCACGCAATGCTTGAATATCCGCCTGACCATGCTGAATACAAAGAAATTATGGAACATGTAGGACCGATTAAAGTAGGCGAGCGCAAAGGCGTCAAGCCCTGGACTTAAATTTTCTATTCGAGCAAATCTATTTATCTGTAAACTACTGTAGTAAATGACACCATCATTGGTATCGCTTGTAATTGGCGCGGGCAGTTTAGTGCTGTGATAATTGTACTCATAGTCAGTATCATCCTCTACGATGATACAACTGATGTCTATTTGTTCAAAGGTTTATATACTAAATTCAATAGTAGAAACTGAGCGAATAGTTTAAATCAATAAAACAAGAAAGTGAAGTAAGGGAGGCATAAGTAGCTTCCCTTACTTCAGATATTCATGCGACTTTCATGCAGATCAGACTCTCGATTAAGAGTCGGCGTGCATTGAGGTCGACCGTCGAGTGCCAGTTCTCATCCGATTTGTAATCCGGAAACGACAACTTAGCCACCGACTCGCAGAATGATTCTTCAGCGAAACGCCGCAGTATCATGTGAGCGCCCGGGTTGAGCTTTTCGAAAGACGTTGCTGAGATCTTGCCTCCAACAGCATCTTTGAATTCGACCCAGTATTCATGCGCGTATTCGGTTACATCAAGTTGGGTTGCATCGCTCATTTGAGCAAGCAAGGTCTTGATGTACTTTACGCGCTGCGCTTCATTCAATTGTCTGCGCCACCATAAATGGCACGCTTCATGACAGAGAAAAGGCGGAAGCTGACTTCCGATCGCAACTTTGCCGACCTCAAGATGAGGATCACCATATTCTGGACTGGAGCCGTATATGGTGCAGAAGTTGTTTTGGAATGTCCGGTTGAAAACCGAAATCGTGACAGTCAGTCGGCTTTTGTTAGCCAGTTTGCGCAGAGCCAAGGGACATCGCTCGAAAGCTTCGGCCACTATTCGCTTGGTGCGCGTCTCCATAGCTGAGTCGAAGAAAAGGCCGCACTCGTGCTGTCTGAACGAACCTAGGAAGTTTTGGTAAGTTTTTCCAGTCCAGGTCCGTGTCGAAACACTGTGATGAATAGTCTTCATTTCACACCTGTATGGTTTGTCTGAGAGATTATTTGGGCGCTTTATTAGGGTAAGTTCGAGGTTCCAGATAGAAAAAAGTAGATCTCTTCTGAATACTTCATTTGTAGAGTGCCATTCAATCTTGGCAACACTCTGATTAAATTAGCCAATTGCGCTAGCTATCGCTAGCTTTAGCTAGGATTCAGCAGGTTTGTGCTTGGCAAGTATCGCTTTAGCTTGAGCCATGAAGCGCTCAGCATCCTCTTTGCGTCCCATTTTCTTGAGAATTTTGGAGTATTCTTTCAAGATGCCTGCAACGTCTATGTGCTCGTCACCAAGCTCCTGACGTTTGAGCATTAATGCATAGTCAAGCAAAGGCAAACAAGGGTCGTACTTGCCTTGTTGGAAATAGAGACCAGCTAAGGTTCTCAGTCCCTCTGCCAATCGTAACATGTCTACTGGGTGTGTGCTTTCAAGAATAGTCACCGCTCGGCGCACAAAGGGCTCAGCTTGTTTGAAGTGACCTTGTGTCCAGAGAACTTCGGCCAGTTTATTCAAATCACTGACTAACTCTAAGTGCTGAGAGCCAAGTTCGGTTTGTTTGATGGCGAGAATTTTTTCATACACTTTTTGTGCTTCGCCATATTCGCCTGATTCAAAATAACTTTCAGCCAAGCGATACATAGCCGCGGTAGCACCAGCTTTTTTGGCGCTTTCGTCTACCCCTGCATCGGTTGATACATCTGCAATGGTTTGATCCAATTTTAAGCCTTTGGGCATGATTGTCATATCTTGCCCTTTGAGTGCGGCTCTTGCATTTTGCAGTTGTTGATTCGGATCTGGAGCTTGTGCAGGAGTTTGTGCTGCAGTCATTGGAGTGAGTTGCGAAAAGTCGGGAACATGCGGTTTTACGCCATTTCCATTATCTGACCTGTGACCGCCACGTGAATTTAATTGTTCTTCTGGAGTAATATTTTTTGCTGGAATGGACCAGTCGCCACTATCTGTAAGCGCTCTGCTAGCTTGTTTTTCAGCACTACTAGATTCAGTCGCCCAACCGCCTTCTTCATCATCGTCTTTTGCCAATGCGTTATCTGGTGGCACAGGTAAAGATGGAGAGGATGTTTCGGGTAATGGCTCTACAGACTGTAATTGGACTGGTTCTGGCTCAGGCGCTGCGGCAACTGGCTCAGGGGCTGCAATCACAGGCTCTGGCTCAGGCACTACGGCAATAGGTTCGCTGACTGTCACCGGTTCAGGCGCTGCGGCAACTGGCTCAGGTTCAGGCTCTGGAACTGCTGCCACCGGTTGCGTCTCTTGCGCAGGTTCTGAGAATATTTTTGCAAATGCTCCTGATGCTGTGGACGAAGCTGGTTGCGGCATAGAATCAGGTGGTACGGTTTCTTCCTGAAGTGAATGAGTCAAACTTTCGGCAATAGATAAAGTTGGAATTTGATCGTCTGTTTTATTAGGATCAAAATCGGTTTCTGGCGGTGGTGAACTTGGAGGCTGCTGCAATTGAGCAGATCCTGATTCGGTCCAGCCTAAATCAGATAAAGCCTGGTCGAAAGTCACCTGCTTGCCGCCAGAATTAAAACAATAGTCGAGAGCGACTAGAGCGTCGTCCTGACTGATGCGATTTGCAGTTATAAGTTGATTGCATCTTAGTACTGCGTCGTGTGCAACCTGATCTATAAATCCTGTCAGAGTTAAAATTTTGGTCAAAGCCTCTGGTGTGGCTCGACAGATTTCAAAGGCCTGGTCTATCTGCTCAGCAGATACCACTCGGGCAATTACCAGCAACTTTTCAAATGAAAGACTGATCTTTTCAAATTCGCTAGTTTGAGGTGGAAGGGTAAGATCAGAAAGATAGTCGGAAACGTGTCGACCTTCGCTGTAGACTTTGTGTAGGATGTCGATGGCAGCTTCCACTTCCATTACATTCTTTTCGACCAAGTCTTGCAATTCTAGTGCCGCATCTACTAAATATTCCGCTGCATAGCCTTGTGCCACAATTACTTGACCAATAGGCGCGCCTTCGGACAAGCCGAATTCGACAGCGTTTAATACATCGGCTTCGTTCATTAATCCGGCGCGTTTCATCAACTCGCCTAGTCGAATTTTTTTTCCGCTTGGAGGAAGTAAATAAGCCTGGGTCATGGGAGTGCCCGTTGAGGCATCCGAAAATGCGCGCAGAGCTTCAATCGCCTCTTCGCGGTCAATTACTTCGTCGCGCCATTTGACCATAAGGTCGAGCGCTTTAGACAAAAGTTTTTCAGAAATAATTCCGTTTACTATCAGGCTTCGACCAACTGGTATGCCGGTCGCCTGGTTGCGGCTGATAATAGGAGCAATTTCGCTTGGGGTGACTGTGTCTGAGTCTATCAGTAGTTGAGCCAAGGTGCGATTGTCATTTGAATGCTTGACCTGTTCGAGCGATTTTTGCTCGTTGACTACATCGAAAAAGTTAGTGCCCGACTTGTGAGCAATTTTGAGACAGCGCGAGGCGAACGCCATGTCTAGCACGCCATCTTTGACCATTCCATGCGCATCCAGAGCCGAGTCAAGCTCTTTGGATGTGAGATAACCGGACATGATTAGCATCTGTCCAAGCGAGAGTCGCTTGTTGCCTGCCAACCTCACGCATTCGTCGAGTTTGCCTTGATTGATAATGCTTGCCGAAACCAGTAATTCCCCGATAACTGTATCGGCTGGGGCGCGCATGACTGTGTTTTTGGGCTTGAAAAAACTAGGAGACACCGTACAGAACCAACCTCACTTAGAGTTGACCAAAGAAAATTGCCAATCGCATGATCTAAAAAATACGTTCCACGCTAGACCCTGACCAAAACCACTTATCAAGATCATTTTTTTATCTGGCGGTCAGTGCCTGCAAATTGCGGCGTCTGGTTTCCAGGTGGACCATCAGTACAGAAATGTCTGCAGGACTCACTCCGCCTATGCGCGAAGCTTGTCCAAGCGTTTCTGGGCGAATGCGATTGAGCTTTTCGCGCGACTCTTTGGAGATATGGCGCAACTCCTGATAATCAATTTCTTGCGGCAACTTAACTCTGTCCAGTTTTTCGAGCTGGTCTATTTGCGTCTTCTGGCGCTCGATGTAACCGGCGTATTTTATATCGGTCTCTAATTCTTGCTTGAAGGCAAATTCAGTCTCGCCCTCAATCGGAGCCAACGCGTCTAAAGCCTTGTAAGTCACTTTGGGGCGGCGCAAAAGTTCTTCTAGAGTGCACGACTGTTTGAGCGTTTCGCCAAACTGTGCAAGCACTGCTTCAACCTCTTCTTGAGGCTGGATGCGGGTGGAAGACAGACGTTTCTTTTCTATCTGCATCGATTCTTGCTTTTTGTTGAACAGGTCCCATCGATAATCGTCCACCAATCCAATAGACCGTCCAAGGGGAGTGAGCCTCTGGTCCGCATTGTCTTGTCTGAGCAATAATCTGTATTCTGAGCGCGAAGTCATCATTCTATAAGGCTCGCCTAAATCTTTGGTGACCAAGTCATCTATTAATGTTCCGGTATAACTGCTCGATCGGCTCAATATAAGTGGGTCTAGACCTTTGGCGTAGAGTGCAGCATTGATACCGGCCATGATGCCTTGTGCTGCTGCTTCTTCATAGCCACTGGTTCCTAGAATTTGACCGGCTGCAAAAAAGCCAGCTAGATCTTTTGCCATTAATGAATGGTCAAACTGAATGGCAGGCAGATAGTCATATTCGACTGCATATGCTGGTCTGACTACTCGGGCATTTTCTAGGCCAGGCAGCGATGCCACAATCTGGTGCTGAATATGCACAGGTAAACTGGTCGAGCAGCCTTGCAAATACACTTCATAGGTGTCGCGACCTTCTGGCTCTAAGAAAAATGAATGAGATTCTTTGTCGGCAAATCGGACAACTTTATCTTCGATCGAAGGACAATAACGCGGACCTACGCCGTGAATCATGCCCGAATACATAGGCGATTCTTGCAAGTTAGCTAGAATCAATTCGTGCGTTTTTAGAGTGGTCCTTGTCTGGTGGCAGGGAATCTGCTCGCGCACTGGACGCTTGTCTAAGAAAGAAAAGAATTGCGGATTCTCATCGCCTGGCACAATGGGCAAATTGGTATAGTCGATAGTTCTGCCATCAATGCGTGGCGGGGTTCCGGTTTTGAGCCGACCCATATTAAACCCAAGTGAGCGCAAACAGTCGCTTAATCCGATGGCTGGAAATTCACCGGCACGACCAGCAGGCTGAGTCTCTTTGCCGATCCAGATAGTACCTTCCAAAAATGTCCCGGCACAAAGTACGACAGATGTGGCAAACACTTGCTCACCAAAAGCTAGCTCCACACCTTCGATTTTGTTGTTACTTACAAGAAACTTTTTCACCATGCCCTGACGCATAGTCAAATTGGGCAGTGTTTCAAGATAATTTTTAATCCAGACGCTGTATTCGCGTTTGTCAGACTGTGCTCTTAGTGACTGAACAGCAGGACCACGACTCATATTAAGCATGCGCAACTGAATATAAGTGGCATCAGCAGCGATACCAATTACTCCGCCAAGCGCGTCCACTTCTTTAGCCAAGTGTGACTTGCCAGGACCGCCAACCGCGGGGTTGCAGGGCATAGCGCCTACAGTGTCTAAATTGACGGCCAAAAGCAAAGTCTCCAGTCCCATTTTGGCAGCGGCATTTGCTGCTTCGGCACCTGCGTGTCCTCCGCCTATGACTACTACATCGTATTTCATAGACAGCATCATAACAAATAAAAGGGCAGGGCGTCCTTGACTTCCACTAAATTCTGGCAAAATAATGCAAAATCGGGCATTATAGGCTGTATGGCAAAACACTTTACGTTGATTACATTGACCTTTTGCGCATCAGCCCTCATCAGTTCTTTGAGTGCCTGGGGCGAAGAGAGTAAATCGACCCAAGTGCTGGATCCAGAACAATTCAAAGACCCCACTCAGATTTTAATTAAAAAAGGCTATCTGGCTGCCAAAACAGTTCCTGATATTTGCGCCAAGCTTTTTTGCTATTGTGGCTGCGATATTACCGATAAACACTCTAGTTTGCTCGATTGTTTTACAAGTGATCACGGGGTTGGCTGTCCCATTTGTATTGAAGAAGCGCTTATAGCCTTAGCAATGCACAAAAAAGGCAAGGATATTTGCGAGATTCAATACGCCGTAGACAAGCGATATGCGAAGCAATATCCCTTTGATTCGCCCAGTGAAAATTTAAAAAAATACAATTCTGAGCGTTTGTGGGATGTGGATAAAAGACCGACTAAGAGCCAATCGAAAGAGAATGATAAAGTTCCTGAACTAAAGAAAAATAAAAAGTCCGGCAACTGTTGCGGCGGCTCTAGCGAGCACTCTAAAGACAAGAAAGACGCAAAATAGCTTGATACCGCAATTGGTGCAAATGCTTTATTGGACGCATGGCATCGGTTGAATATTCTCTTGCTAAAAAATAATGACTAGCTGGTCGCGGCGGGGTTTGCGTAGAAAAAATTCTCCCTTGACCACTGGTCCATTAAATGTCGTCGAAAAGCCAGAATTATCGGATTTAGACACTATTGTCAAGGGGTGAAGGGTGTTAACATTAAGCAAATCCAATAAAATGGTCGATGAGAGGAACTCTTCAGTGAACGGCGCCCAAGACGTACAAACTACGTCTACCCTTCAGTCCCAATATAAAGTAGCCTGCGACGAGCGTTGTCCGGTTGTTCACGGGCTTGCAAGCATGCTCCAGCACTGGGATACACGCAATGCTTTTGTTTTTGTTGATCGCAATTCGCCGCAAGAAGAAGCCAGACAGCTAATTTCCGAATTAGACCGATCGAATTGGAGTTTACTTTTAGTCGATAACGATGGCAACAAATTTGAAGGTCCCGAAGCCATTCCTATGATTTTGAAGACACTTTCGATGGGTCGCATTTTCGTCGTTCTATATTGTTTGCCTGGCACAATGCTATTGACCAGATTGGCTTACAATCTAATTTCTCAAAGTCGCAAACGCGCAGGCAAATTAGTTACGCCTTAGCGAATTCTTGATCTAAAGCCTCGACTACTGCTGCTGCATAGTTTGGTTCGATTTGCCATTTGGCTGCAAGTTCTTCAATCTCTTTGGTCAAAGTGGTGTTTTGCGAACAAGTCACAACTCTGTAAGGCTTGCTACTGCCCGAAAAATCCATGTCGCCGCCAAGTGGGTTATCTGGAGCAAAGGCGTTTTTGCATTCAATCAAAATATCAGGATTAATTGTTTCGATTACAACGTCCCAGTTGGATCTGAAGTCGGCGTCTTTTAGATCGTCTGGATTTGTTCCAGCGCTTTGATTGAACAAAAGAATTTCATCCTGGGCAAGATTCAAAAACAAGTCAAGACATTCGCTGCTGCTTGCTTGTGTGTAAATCTTACTAGCTAGACCGCGGGCATTAAGCTCTGTTGCGGCAAAATCGAATAGTCTATTTATCTCTTCTCGCGAGCCCTGTATTTCTATTGCCACCACTGGTAGTGCGGCTACACTTTTTCTTTTGCGCGCTAGTATCGCTAGCGCATTAAAGGTATTGTCTACAGCTAGTAACGGGAAAGTCTTATTTCCAAGTGAGTAATGCGGGCGCTCTTCCACAATCGCTCCGCAGGCACCGGCAGCATAGATATCGCCCAGAAAATCGTGCCCGTCAAAGTCTTTGCCACATATAGCCAGAAACCAGTCACCTTCGCGCATACGCCTTGAATCGGTGCAAATGCCACCCTCGCCTTCCACATACATGCCATGGGCCAGTCGCGCATTGAGCAAATCCATTAATTCGTCAGCATTGAATTTTTGCATGTCAACAATTTTAGTGTATTAACATGATCATTGACACCAATAGCTAAAGACAAAGATAATTCCCGTCATGGTTCAAGACCAGTTACTAGAAATTTTCAAAAGCAAAAGCGCTCGGGACATAAATTCCAAACGTCATCTCATTGATGTCGATAATTTTACGCCCGACGAAATTAAAACCATCATGCAAACGACAAAGCTTTGTCTTAAATGGATGGACACCAAGCTTGCTCCAATGAATTTGTTTGCCGCAAATCTTGTGGGCAATTTATTCTTTGAAAATTCGACCAGGACCAGAAGTAGTTTCGAATTGGCTGCAACAAATTTAGGCGCACGCGTTTTGAATTTGGACATAGATAAATCGTCTGTTGTAAAAGGTGAAACGCTTGAAGACACCGCTTTTACGCTAATTTCTATGGGCGTAAATGCGCTTGTGATTCGCCACAGTCAAGACCATATTCAGTCCGATTTGAGCAAAATTCTTCCGTCTGATGTCTCGGTTTTAAACGCAGGCGATGGTATCACCGCCCATCCGACTCAGGCACTGCTCGATTTTTTTACAATGTCGCAAATCGCAGGTGATTTGACGGACAAAAAAATTGTAATTGTGGGCGATATAAAACACAGTCGCGTAGCTCGCTCCAATATTTTATTATTAAAGAAGATGAAAGCTAAAGTCGAAGTGTGCGGACCACAAAAACTCATGCCTGGAGCAGACGAGTTGAAGCGAATGGACGTCTTTGTGCAGGAAGATTTGAATGCGGCAATTGCTAGTGCCGACTTCGTCATGGCTTTGCGTATCCAGAAAGAACGCTTGCAGTCTGATATGCAATTGAGTTTTGAAGATTTTCAAAAACAATATCAAATCAATCACGAAAGACTTGAGCAAGCTAAATCCAAAGCTAAAATCTTGCATCCAGGTCCTGTTAATCGTGGTGTTGAATTAACAGACCAATTGGCTGACGATTCCAAACTTTCTTTGATTCGCACTCAAGTCAGAAACGGCGTGGCTGTGCGCATGGCGATGATGGCTTTGCTGTTTAGTCGACGCCCATGTTGAAAGTTTCGCCGATAAAAAAAGTCTACATGTCGCTTGCCAGGCACTATATTGTTCTTGGTGGCGGTTTAATTGGGCTTGCACTTTTGTTCTATCCATTGCAAAAACATATGGCGCTTGGTCGCTTTCAGCACTATGGCATAGCAATTAGTTGTTTTGGCATTGGCTATTTTTTTCAAACTCTGGTCTCGTGGAAACGGCTTGGGAAGTGGGGTCGCGTTAGTTACATAACCTCTTTTACCTTTTTTGTTTTAGTGGGACTTGCCTTTTATATGAATCCCTGGCTCGATTACAGAGTGTCTATTCAGACCTCTGAAAACGAAGCCACCAAGGGCATTTTGATAGTTTGTTATTTGTTTTGCAGTCTGGCTGTAGTGGCATCGTGGGTCAAATGGATCTTGGAAGAACATAAGAAAGAAGAAGTTCAAGCCGAGAATAACGTATGAAGAGACTGCTTCTTCTAGTGGGAATACCTGGCTCTGGCAAAACCACACTTGCCCAAAAGCTCATTGAAAAAGGTTATCACTGCTTAAATGCAGATTCGATTCGGCAGGAGCTTTATGGCGATGCTGCAGCACAAGGTGACCCCGAGCAAGTGTTTGCAATATTTTTTAAACAACTCGAAGAGGCTTTGAAAGCTGAAAAAGCAATTGTTATAGACAACACAAATGCTAATCCTAAACAGCGCAAGCCAATTTTGGACATGGCCAAAGCGAACGGTTATGACGATATCCAAATTTGGTTAATGGATGTTTCGCTCGAAGTTTGCCTAAAGCGTAATCAAGGACGTGACCGTGTGGTCTCTGACGACATTGTGCGCAACATGTATAAAACTGTTTTTGGTCCCGGTCGACCTCAACGCTCTGAGGGAAAAATAGTGCTCGTGCGACCCGGCGCAAATGTCGGCGAATTTAATTTTATAACGCAATGATGGAAAACGAGACTCTTAAATTGCTAGAACCGGTGCCAGAAGAGAGTTTGCGCTCCTGGCTTCGTGAGTTGTATAACAAGCCCGTGGAAATTGAGCGTCGAGAAGTGCTCCGCCACCGCGATTTGTCTTATGTTGAGCGCTTATATTTAAAAGGTGCGTTGCCGGAGAGTTTGATTTACAAGCTTGTTTTGCCGCCCTGGGATATCGAAGATGATTTGCATCGCGAGATTCTGGTGCCATCGATTTCTAATTCTGCCAAGTTATATTTGACTGGCCACTACAAAAAAATCACTGCACTTTTTTTAGAAGACTTCGGCACCAACTATTTAAATCATCACGCTAGTGCCTCGCTTGCGCAGAAATTGGGCGAGAATCTAGCCAAAATGCATCGCTCTTATTCGTATCGAATCGCTGAGCTAGAGCCATTAAACATACTTCCTGTATGGCGTCCGCAAAGTTACAAAACCAACGTGGCTAAAATAATTGACTCACTAAATAGATGGAAACTTGTTACTAAAGACGATTGCGATTTACTTCTAAGAATCGCTCAGAGTGCCTCAGAGCGCTTTTCTGATCAGCCATTGTCTCTTGTGCATGGCGATTTATTTGCTGAAAATATTGTGGTGGGCGATGCAGATCATCCACGCAACTTATCTATTATAGATTGGTC
>JACCDT011287603.1_pt1 | contig 16671 bp, 25 predicted proteins | sample 7446291 | NCBI WGS metagenome assembly JACCDT01 (sample SAMN15323446, study PRJNA562643) | freshwater metagenome | isolation source: river surface water | place: USA:Blue River Watershed | collected 2017-08-17 | reverse complement strand
GTTATGGCCTAGTCGAATCTAGGGCAATACCTGAACAATACTGTTCAGCCACGATTTTCGTAAGTTTGTCGGGCAGCTCTCGCCGAATGAGCGACGATCGATCGCGGCCTGACGGAAGATCCTTACGTGATGGACAAAGCCCACCGTTTCGGTACGCTCGTGTCGTGAGCAGCGATTTCGACAAGACCGTCTCCGACACGGTTCAGGTCTACCTGGTCTTTTCTGAGAGCGCGCCTGCGCCCGTCGCGGGCAAGCCGTACCCGTTGCGCGCCGGACCGAACGGCGGCCTGATGATCGAAGTCGCGGCCGGTTCGTCGAGCACGGGAATCGAGGAAGAACCCGCACGTGAGCCGAAGCAGCACCTTGTCACGGTTCCCGCGAGTGACGCTGAAGCCGCGAACCTCGGAACCACCGCAAACGAGACTTGTGACGGCGGTTGGGACCTCATCGTTCCCGGCGATCAGGTCGACATCTTCATCGGAACTTCGTCAGGACAACTGCGGCCGATGGTTGCTGGCGTGCCTTTCTACGTGCCTTCCTCGACGCTCGCGGGCTGGTACGTGAAGTCGAGCGGGGCTGCCTCGCAAGTCATCGCTACGGGGGCGAAGAAGACATGACGTTCGCGAAGCAGGGCAGTACGGGGCAACAAGGAAAGCCCGGAAACTCGGCTGCTGTCTTCGTCGCGGGTCGGCAAACCTGGGACCAGACGTCACCCGTCGCGATCGGCGTTCGCCCGATCGATCCGAGCGTGTACGTCACGAAGAACCGAACGATCAAGTTTTGCGCGTGGCTCGAAGTCGCAGCCGGATGTACGGCAAACCTCGAACTCTACAACGTCACCGACTCCGTCTCGGTTCACACGTTCACGAGCACGTCGTCGACGGGCGAGATGAAAACGCAAGTGCTCACGGTTCCGACAAACCTTCCTAATTCATCGAAGGTTTACGCTGTTCGACTCTCACGATCGGGCGGCAACTCCGGCGACATCGTGTCTTGCAAGTCGGCCTATGTGGAGATCACCTACTCATGACGACGTCATTCGAGCTTGATTGGCAAACCCCGTACATCAACGGATCGCCTTCCGACGAGTCAGCCGTTGCTGTACAAAGCAAATACTTGACGTGGTTCATGCCGGCATTTTTGCGCGGACACATCGGAGGCTCGGTAAGCGGCCTTTGGACCGAAGAAGGTTCGAGCGACGGTGTGACTGCGGGCATGGACGGCGTCAATCGTTGGGGTTCGGCCTTCGATGCGACTAAAATCGTTCGCGGCGCGAGTTCGTCTGCACGTTCGTGGCGTTGCCTGAAGAGTCCCGTAGGACTCGGGCCGTTTTATGTTCTTTTCGACTACAACACCTCGAACGATTACCAGATCAACATCACAGTCTCGAAGTCGCCGTTCTCCGGAGGATCGCCGACGACTACGAGTTTGCCTACAGCAGCAAACTCCTGGACGTATTCGGCGCAGCAGATTGTTCCGCAGTCGATTGCGTCACAAAAGATTTTCGCGCGACTCTCGACGACGGGGCAGTGGCACATTCAATTCGGAACGGTTTCGACCCTGAAGTACACCTTCGCTCTGTCTTTCTTCGCTCTTGCAGAGACGAAGACCGGCGACGATCACAACGGCTGGACCTACTGCGAGTATTCTTCGGGAGGCGTCTGGCTCGTCAACGCAATCGGTTCGAGCACGCCGACGCTGATCAAAGGTCGCTCGAAAGACGGGACTGTTGCTGTTTCCGGGAAACTCCCTCGTTTGCGTGACTCTTCGGTGCTCGATGCACTCGATGAAGTCGGAAACAGTGACGCAGTCGATTCGGCGATGAACGAAGAGCCTGCGTACTTGTTCGTGTATACGGCCGCGCACAAGTCAAAGCGCGGCCGTCTTCAGGACATCTTGCACGCACCGACGACGGCATCGAGTGCAACGGTCGATCCTCTGACGGGGCCGCCGTACGATTCGCACGTCGTCGGAACGGTCTGGATGCCCTACAAATCGTCGTCGACTCCGGTATTGTAGGCGTATGGCAGCAGTTACTCGCGACGGGAACGCGCTTCCCCCAAGCACTTCGGGCAGGAATGCAAAAATGCTCGCGGCTGTTACACGCAGTCACACGCCGGCTGTTACGCAGCACAAGTACAAGATGAACGGGATGGACGCGAATAACTCAAATCGCGACACATGGGTCGTCACGGGCTTTGTCGACATGACGGGCGCGCAGTACCCGAACAACGGGCCGCTGACCAAGCCGTTGCGTGACGTGCATGTCGCAGATATATCGCCCTGATGAGCAACAAACGCATCATCGTTCAGCCGGGTGAAACCATCCCTTGTGACCTGTTTCTCTACGCGCACATCGGCGCCGACTTCATTCGTGAAGAGGCGTCGCATGCGACTCGTGACGCGGTCGTTGCGGAGTTCTGGGGACAAGGAACAGCCGCATACAAGGCGCTTCTTCCTGCTTACGGAGGCTTCAAGGGCTGGGTTGCCGGACTCGAAGAGAAGCTCTCGAAGAAATTCGATCGGGTTTGTCTCACGACATGGAGCGCAGGTTCGCAAGTCGCGGAAGATGTTTGCAAGGGCAACGACTGGCCTGCTGCGCTTATCATGCTCGATGGGCTATACGCTCCGAAGCCCGAAGGGTCGAAGGCGGGAGACGGCAAAGTCGTCTTCGATGAGGGTCTCAAAGCGATCGCGAACTACGCTCTTGCTGCGGCACGTGGCGAACGAATTTGCGTCATTTTGCATTCGAGCATCTCAACTCCCTACGCAAGTTCGGGTGAATGCGCGCGAGCGATTCACGAGTTTGTCGAAGGACAACTGGGCGAGCCGATCGAAGACGTCAAAGAAACCATCGGCCCGAAGGACAAGCTCGGACCATTCCTCTCCGCGAAGCGGTTGCGTAACCTAACGATCATCGAGTTCGGCGGTGCGGACGGCGCGGAGCACGTACGCGAAGCTCACCTGTTCGATGAAGTCTGGAAACGCTTCATTCCGTGGACGTCGGATGTGCCTGAACAGCCTGCCAACGTTTGCCCCTAAGAACGAGGCTGACCGCTTGTCGCGTGACACCCATGTCGGCCGCGATGTCTTTCTGACGTTGTCCAGCAGCGGCACGTTCGCGAATCACACGAACTTTTTCGTCGGTCAACTTTGACTGACCGTGCTTCTCGCCCGCGACCTGTCGACCTTTCAGCAGTTTGTCTCGGTTGTTGTCAGCGCGTGTACCCAGAAACAGGTGCTCCGGATTCACACATCGCGGATTGTCGCCGGTTGGGCAGTTGTGCAAGACGCACAGATTTCCGGGCGGACCTTTCGCATTTGTGAAGGCGTATCGATGCGCTTTGATGAGTTGACGCGATCGGCTCAGGCTGAACACACCGTAGCCGTAGTTGTCAACCGCGCCCGTCCAGAGCCAGCACGCGTTTGCCGTTTGTCCTTTGACAACCTTGCGCCAGAAGCGAGTGTGCTCATTTTCGTAAGCGGACATGAGCGGTACTTGGGCAAAGGGCGGCCTAGTTGAGCAATGCTTCGATCAAGCGAATCGTCGACGTACTAGAGCGCTTCCGTGTTCCGTCTTCTCGCGTCACATAGAACGGCTCATCGTGCAAGATCGTCACGTGATTCCGACTTCCTGCGCGCACGTGAACGCCGTTTTTCTGCATCGAACCGATGATGAGTTCGAGAGCTTCGTCGTACCGTTTGTCTTCGAGCGGGATGACTCGAAAGACGTGTGACGCTGCGGGAATTCCGAAGCCGAACGTCGGAGGATGTCGATGCGACGACATGCGCGCGACGGATTCCTTCGCGAGTTTGTCCGGATCTCCGAGCCCGCTTCCGAGATGTAAAATCGTGATTTCCGGGCGTTGATTCAGGGGCAACTTCGGTTTCATTTTTTCGCTCCGTCAGGTCACGAGATCTTGGTCGCGATCGGCGTTTACTCGCCAGGAACCGAGAAACTCGTCAACGCCTTTTATCCCTCCGAGGGCTGCGGTCGAACAAGCGGCAAGGGCAAACGTTTCGGGCTCTCGTAAACGCAAGGCAAACGAGATCACGCGCTTCAGGGCATCCTTGTTGAAGTCGATGCGGTCGTCGATCGGCCAGTCCCGAACGAGGTCAACTGCCCAGGCTTTTGCGAAGCGTACCGTGTTGATCGGGGCACGCGAAGCGATCAGCAGGGGCACGCCCAGCTTCGCGAGGTATTCGGACGGCGGAACGGTGTCCCAGTCGACTTCGACGTACCCTTGTTTGCGAAGCTCATCCGGCGATTCCCTCGAAAGAATCACGGGTTTGTCCTTCCGAGTGCTCGAAGTCGTGCATTGATGCAGCGCTTGTTTGCGTCGTAGGCGTCTTTCGCGATCGCTTCCGTACCTGAGAACAAGCGATCGTTTTCGATGGCTCCGATGCCGGTCGAGCCCCAGCCCACAAAAGGATCAATGATGCGATCTTTCGGGCGCGAATGTGCCTTCACGAGCCGCTCGATAAGCTTCGGAGGCTTCTGTGCGGTGCGTTCGGGCTTCATTAACTCGCCTTCGACGATGACCGGATCGTCGTAATCGAAGTCGTCAACGAAGACGTTCCCGACACGCTTGAAATCGCTGTGCGCGGGATACTTTTCGTTGAACCCCTTGTACCCGCGAACGATGTCCGTATAGGGTTTGTCGAATATGACTTCGGTGCGCTCGTGCGACTTTGAGAACCAGAGGATCTCTTCTCGAACGAAGATGTAGTCGTGCGATTTGCCGTAGCCTCGACGTTTGCGCCAGGTCAGCCAATTTCGATAGAAGAGCCCGAGTCGCTCGGCACTTGTGATCAGGTCGAAGATCGGGTGATGTCCGTGCTTTCCGACACAATGAAAAATGAGCGCGGAGCCGTTCGGCGCGAGGATTCTCTTGATCTCAGAAAGAACCGAGCACAACCAGGCACCGTACGCTTCGACGCTCGACCATTGATTGTCCCAGCCATCGTCGACAATGCCGTAAAAAGGTGGGTCTGTCAGGACAAGCTCGACGGAGTTTGACTCGATTTCACGCATGAATACGAGCGCGTCGATGTCTTGAACGATCGGTCCCGGACAAGAATGAACAAGCGTTTCGTAGTGCCCGCATTCAGAACACGGATCGAACATCACGCACCTATGTTGCTCGGCAACACACCGCCACCGGCTGTTGCTCCGAGCCTACGTGCAGCGTCAATCGCTGGCAAATCTAGGCCCGCACGCAGCATGCGCACGAGGTCGGAATTCAAGCATGCGACGATCGATGCGAGCGCATCGTACGCATGTTCTCGCTTGCCGTTCGGAATCTTCTTCGCATCGAGAATGCGTGCCGGTTTGTCGCCGTATCGATCGGCGATAGCTCGCGCAATATCCTCTTTTGATGCGTCTTTTCGACCCGTCAGGGCTTTCTTTATTTCCTGCGGGCTCGCTTGCAAGATCGCGAGGTTTCGCGCGTGCGCCGCATACACGAGAACGCCCCAGCTCATTTTGAGCTTTCCCGCAGCGCTCGCGTTTCGCGGATGACTCATCGACTCGGCACATATCGCGCGGCATCCGGCCGGAATCGCAGCGTCGAGCAAAACGCAAAGCTCACGGGCTCGACGAACTTCGTCATCGGCTGCGAGTACCTTTCGCTTCGCGTCGCTCTTTTCGGTATGCGCAACTCCGAGATCGATGATCTCTTCTCCCGTTGCGTGAAGGGCAACAGATGCATGCCCAAAATGTGCGAGACCGCCGTCACTGCCGAAAAGAAGAACCTTGTTCATGCTGCTTCCCTAAGTTGCGAAAGTGCCGTGATGAGCATCGGAAAGTCACTGACGTCGTCAGGGGCGCCAGCAACGCGAGCAAGCCCCAGCGCGCCTTCGAGATCGACACCCGGCTTCGCGCAAAGCCTTCCGAGGGCAACCGCAAGCGCTGCGACAGCCATCTGCCGATTCGGCAAGTTGGCGCAGACGCGGATGAGTGTGTCACTCGTGTTCAGAACGTCATCGACCCGAAGCGCTCTTTTCATGCGAGTCGTCTAGGTCGGTGCTTGTCCGTTTTCACGCAGCAGAGCCGAAAACGGCCCGAACGAAATAAAACGACCAACACCACGTTTTTTACTTGCAAGACTTGCGCGGCATGCGTATCATGCAAGACGTGATGACGAACGAAGCAGCAACCAAGCCCGCGGCTGAAGCGAATGAAACGCCTGAACAACGCAAAGCGCGCTTGATCAAGGAAGCCGCGAATGACCCGCGCAAGTTCGCTGCGCTCTTCGGGCTCGAAATCACCGGAAAGACCTCGACCGGCTACCGCACCCGCCGTGCCTCGCGCTGATACGAAAGGAAGCCCTTACCATGTCGTCGACCTACGAAAACGCTCCCGCAACGAAGATGCTCGCTACCGCGTGCGCATGCTGCTCGAAGCCCCTTGTTGACGCGAAGAGCGTCGAGACGGGTGTCGGCCCGGAGTGCCGGAAGAAGCACGGCTTTGACAAGCCCGACGTGCTTATCGACATCGCGGCTGCGTGCGAGATTGCTGCGGCTCTTCCTGCCGAAATCGGCGTCGAGATCATGAAGAACGCATCGTCGACACGCGAGATGGCGAATCGCATCGTTTATCGCATCGCGGCCGAGCAAGAGGGGCCGCTCGTTCCGAGCCTGACGACTGCTTTGCGCGGAATCGGCTTCGAGAAGCTCGCTGCACACATTATCAAGCGCATCACGGTGCTCTCGATTGCGATCGACGAGCCGAACACGGCGATCGCTTTGACCGCGCCTTACAATCCCGCGTTTCTCACGGCTTCGGCAAAGATTCCCGGCCGTCGGTGGGATGCCGTCACGAAGACGACACGCTTTCCGCGTGCACTCATGAACGAAGTTTTGACTGCGCTTTGCGCTGTCTACGGCGTGAGCGCTCCGATCCTCATGCCCGAGAACGTCATGACGCTTGCGGATGCGCTCGCAGCGACGCCGAAAGTCGCTGACGCGAGCAACGTTATCGAAATGCCGAAGAAAACGCCTTCCGTGACCATTAAACACGAGGGCAATCTTCTCGTCGTCACGGCGCCCTACAGCGAAGCATTGACGGCGGCATTTCGCGCGATTCGAGGTCGTCGGTGGGTTGCTGATCGCAAGGTCAACACGTTCCCCGTAACGCAAGCGGCTGCGCTGAATGCAGCCCTCGAAGCGCATCTCGCAGGCGCGCTTGCTACCGGAACGAAGGGTGAATTCATCATCGGCGCAGCAGCCTAGCGGGCAGATCGGGCGAGAGATCCGTCTCTCGCCCTTTTCGCACGTCTTGCACGTTTTTTCACTTGCGCAAGTTACGCACGTTCGTATACTAGGACCAAAGTCGAGCTTGTTCGACACTACAGGAGACCGCATAAAATGAGCAAATCTGAAGCCGCACCGAAAATCGAGAAGATCGTCGCCAGCTTGCCTACGGCGTCGTGCCGCAAAGTCATGCGCGCTGCGCTGCTTACTCCGATCTCTCAAAGCAGGTGGGGCCTGAACATGTGCCTCTGGGGCGAGCCCGGAATCGCGAAGAGCGCGATCATTGAAGAGCTTGCGGCCGAACTCGGCCTTCCTTGCGAAGTTCTTTCGCCCGGTGAACGCGGCGAAGGTGCCTTCGGGGTGATTCCCGTGCCGAAGAACGTCAACGGCATTGACGTGATTTCGTACCCCGCGCCCGAGTGGGTCGCGAACATGAAAGACGGCGGCATCGTATTCGTCGACGAATTGACGACTGCGCCTCCCGCGATTCAGCCGGCGTTGCTCGGCCTTGCGCACGCTCGTCGCATCGGCGGGGTTGTTCTCGGTCCGCGGGTGCGTGTCATCTCCGCGGCGAACCCTCCTGAGCTTGCCGCGGGGGGTTATGACTTGCCACCCCCCGAAGCGAATCGTTTCGGTCACATCGACTTCGCGCCTCCGTCGGTCGATGACCACACCGCCTTCATGCTTTCGAGCGCTACGGGCAACGGCGGACATGTTGATATGACATTCGACATCAAAGCAGAAGAAGCTCGTATCCTCGCGGCCTGGGGCGAACCCTGGGCAATCGCCCGCGGCGTCGAGACGGCGTTCCTTCGAGCCCGTCCGACGCTGAAGAACGTTTGTCCGAAAGCGGGCGATCCGAAGGGGTCTCGCGGGTGGCCTTCGGATCGAAGCTGGGAAGCCGCAACGCGCGCTCTCGCGTCTGCTGCTGTTCACGGTTTGACCGATACTGAAACCGAAGCGTTTGTCGCAGCATTCATCGGCGAGGGCGTTGCGGGCGAGTTCTTCGCATTCAAGGCGAAACAGGACTTGCCGAATCCCGCAGATATTCTCGACGGACGGGTGCGCTTCGTTCACTCATCGTCGCGTCTCGACCGCACATACGCCGTTTTGCAAGCGTGCACCGCGCTCGTCACGCCGAAAGAGGCGCAACGGCGTGACGAGCGAGCGATCGCGCTCTGGTCTGAAGTGCTCGAACCGCTCGTGCTCGCGAAAGCCGATCTCGACGTGCTCGTGCCGTCGGTCGAGGCGTTGATTGCGGCGGGTTTGCAGACGTTGAAGCAAGCAAACAAGACGCTTGCGGGCATTCAGACGATGCTTCGTATCGCCGGAATCAAGCCGAAGAACAGCTAGTCAATCCGCTCGCGAGGAAAGGGAAACGAACATGCCCCCGAGAAACCCGCAAGAAGTGCTCGCAGCCGGTCGATTGCTTGCACGTGCGAATGCTCCCTACTTCCGCGCGAAGTTGCTCTCGTTTGTCACGAGAGCTGCTCCCGGTCTCGGGACAATCGCGTGCACGAAGCACGGAATTCTGCTTTTCGACCCTGAAGTGATCGCAAACTGGAGTGCTGAACAGATGGCGGGCGGATGGGTGCATGAAGTCATGCACTCGATCCTGAAGCATCACGATCGCTTGAACGGTCGACAGCCCGAGATCCTCAATATGGCGCAGGATCTCGCGATCAATCCGGCCGTGCAGGACATGGGGCTTCAGCTTCCTGAAGGCGCGCTCTTCCCCGAAAAGTTCGGGTGGGAACGCGGTTTGACCTCGGACGAATACTACGAGCTTCTCTTGAAACTCGCAGCGAACGGACCAGGCGGAAGCAAGGGAAAGCCGCAACAAGGCGCAGCCGGCAAGAAAAAGAAGAAGGGCGAAGATCCGAGCGACGGCGAAGACCAAAACGAGGGTGATGAAGGCGACGGGAACGGGACAAACGATCCCTCGAAGCCGAAAAACGGGCCGAGCAAGCCTTCTGTCGGCGGCGGTTGGTGCGGCTCGTGCGCAGCGCACGAAGTACCGAACGAGCCCGCTGACGGCGATCCTGACGGTCGAAGCGAAGCCGAGATGGATCGCGTCAATCGACAGGTTGCTGAAGCGATTCGTGATGCGAGCGCGAAGCAACGCGGAACGATGCCCGCGGGCATCCTGAAGTGGGCCGATGCAGAGCTTCAAGCGCCCGTGATTCCCTGGCAAACGAAGCTCGCACGAGTAACGCGAAACGCAGCTACCTGGGCCGCGGGTGCTGTTGCGCATCGTTACGATCAACCAGGACGTCGACAAGCCGGCGTCGGGTACGGACCGGGCAAACCGATCCTTCCGCGCCTTCGTCGGCCTATTCCGCGCGTCGCAATCGCGATCGACACGTCGGGCTCGATGGGACCGAAAGAAACGTTTGCGGCCGTCACGGAGGTTCAGGGCGTGCTTCGTGCCGTGAGTGCCGACGTGACCTTCTGCGCGTGCGATGCGGCCGTGCATGCGCTTGCTCCGATTCGTCAACTTTCCGATCTCGCGGAGCTTTTGAAGGGTGGCGGCGGGACCGACTTCGTTCCGGTATTCGAGGCGCTCGACAAGGCGCGTCCTAGGCCCGAAGTCGTCATTTTCATGACCGATGGTTACGGGCCAGCGCCCGAAATGCCTCCGGTCGGAATGCGCGTGATTTGGGTGCTCGTCGGCAATCCCGCACGAGTGCCCTATCCCGTGAACGACTATCAAGCGGAAGTGACATACGGCGAGATGATCGAGATCCCTCTCGACGGATGAACGAAACGTGCTCCGGAGGGAAACTTCCGGAGCCGTTCACCACGATTTGTACTTTTTGACTTGCACAACATGCGCGGCATGCATAGAATGCGAGGACCGACGTGAAATGCGTCGTTTGCAGGAGAAAACCAGCACTCGCGGGAAAAGAAACCTGCGCGGGCTGCGCAGAAGCACACGCTCGAATTTACGGAGAGGGAGACACGACAATGGCAGGCAAGACGGGTACGGGAAGCAAGAAACAATCGACGAAGGCCGCTGCTACGAAAGCGAGCCCGAAACGCACGACGACGCGCTCGAAGCCGGAAGCGCCCGAAACGCACGACGACGCGCCGCCCCCCAGCAGCGGCCCGAAGACGTTCCCTCATGCGCATCCTGACGACGTTCCCCCGCCTTCGACGCCCGCTCCCGCGAGCACTCCGGCTCCTGAATCGGCTGCGCATATCGCCCCGAAGGCGGACGAAAGTGCCGGTGCTTCGTCAGGTGCGCCGGCTGCTGAAGCCGCGTCGAATAAGAAAGGGCAACACGGACGTAGCCGCAAAACGGCTGAAAAGCGTCTCGCGAATGCAATCGAGCGCGTCGAGAAGTTTCCCTGGGAAGCCTGGGGAATCACGGATATCACGCTCGGCATTTCGCTGTTCCGGAAGGGTTTGCTTCAGCTTCGAGAGATCCCGAAAGGCGCACGTGTCGGAAGTCCTGAAAAGGTCGGAGAGGGCTCGATCGTACGGGTGAAAGCGAAGTTTCGCGCGGAGTACGAAGACATCATCGGCGCCGAACATCTTGCGGGGATCAAGGTTGAGAGCATCCGCAAAAACCAAGCTCTTTGCATCACGGCTGCGAACGAAAAAGTCTTCCTTCCGTTGCGCAAGATCGAAGTCGACGTTGCTCCTGCGACGAAGGCGGATTCGTGAGCTTCGAGGGCTGGCGAGCTGAAGGTACGATGCGTCTCACGCCAACAGGGCGCAACGCATCGTACTCCCCGCCGCTTCAAAATATCCCGATTCGCACGGAACTCGGGCGAGAGCTTCGAGCAGCGTTCCTTCGACCGGGGTTTGTCAAGTGCACGGGAAAGGGCTGTCTCTTTTGCAGTTTTTTCTTCCCCGCTAGACGAACCCTTCGTGCACGAACAGCTATCGCGTCTGGAGTTGTATCATGACAAACGACTCGCAATACATTGCCGTGACCGAGCACATCGCCGCAGCAGGAAAAATCGTTTGGTGGCGCCTTTCCGGTACGCTCGACGTTCGGAAGCTAAAACCCGCCTGGATCGCGGCGAGTCTCGACGAGAAGCTCTTGCCGGACCCTCCCGCACCTACAACAGCGCTTCGACGTGCTGCGCAAGATCAAGCGAAGGGTCGTCGTCTCGTTCGCCCGCTCGAAGGCCGCAAGGGCTACGCGCTCGTCGACGAACAGGCGAAAGGCGACGCGCTCAACTACGACGTCGAGTGCCGTGTGAAGCTCGACATCGTCGGCCGGCTTGTCGTCGAACCTTCCTATCATTCACTCGCAGGAACGCTTCGTGAGGCATACGATCGGCATCTCGCGGAGTGCGAGCCTGCGGATGTGGGAAGCTGGCTCGTGTATCTCGTGAGCAAGGTTGACGGTGTGCCCCTGCGCGACACGGGCGGCGTTTACTTCGTCCCGCATGACCGCGTCGCTGAATGGGACAAGATGACCGCCGCGATTCGTAAGTCGAGCGCGCATGTCGTGCTCGGAGTGCCGGCACTGAACGGCGCAGACGCAGTCGATTCGATTCTCGATGCGCTCGAAGTCGAAGCAGCGGAGGAAGCTCGCAAGATGGAAGTCAAGCTTTCCGAAGGCAAGATCGGCGAGAAGGCTCGTGAGAATCGAATCACTCGATGCGAAGCGGTCGAGGCGAAAGTTGCGCGATACGAAGCGCTTCTCGGCCGTAAACTGACGGCACTTTCGGCACGGCTCGAAGACCTTCGAGCTGACCTTTGCGTTGCGACGTTGCAGGGAACCTCGTTCTCGGAGGAATGATGCTCCCGCCGAAGTGCAACAAATGCGGCTCCGTAATCATTTGCAAGGATGCTGTCGCAGTCACACGGCTGCGACAGCATCAGGCAAGCAAGGAATGCCGTGCTCTCGTAATGACGAAGCACCTGCGCGAGCGCGGATTTATGCCCTTGAAGGTCGCGCTCCCCGCTGACGAAAATGAACGTCTTGCGCGTCTCGGTCTAGAAATCGTACAAGCCGAAACACGCCTTCTGACGACGGATGCTGGTGTCGTTCAAAACGGCTTCAAATCGCGCGATAATTCAGTCGATTTTGAAGTTTGGGCGCCTATTTGGTACGTGCTCGTTCGAGAGGCGTTCGGGGATTTTGAGTTGACTAGGCGCGTTGTCCTTCGCGGCATTGAGGATGCCGATTTTTGCAATGCCATTTTGACGGTGCACGGGCTTGCCCCCGAAGGCATGCATCCGATTACGCGAAAGTCTTTGAAGGCAATGGCAGTTTTTGCATTCATATCGGAGAACTGCTCATGAGCGACAGAGTTTGCCCGCAGTGCGGAACGTCGCTCGCACCTTCCTGGGCAAATCGGGGTGGTCATCAGGAAGGTAGCACCCGATGCAAGATCGAGAAGTCAGCACGCGAAATGACTGCAATCGACTATTGCTACGTCATCGGGCAAACGGGCACTGAATTGCGCGATTTAGGCGTTCCCGTGAAGTACGGATACGTCGCAACGAATCGCAATCTAGTCGATGTTAAAGCGACAATGGGCACGTTCGTGCCTAAATATGCGGCCTACATTCATCGATCGACGTCGCCGGACATCGACCTAAAACGTGCGATTGAGCGTGCACAAGCAGACGCAGATTTTCAGGCAGCAATCATCACGATTTACGAACTCGCGGGCAATTCGAGCGCGAGCATGAAAGCCGTTTTTGAATACCTAAAAGAAGAAGGCTTGATATGAGCTACTTGTCGCCGCTCACCCCGGAAGAAGAAAAAGAAATCGAGAACATCGTGCGAAAGACGGCGCGTTCGTACGCTCGAAAATGCTACTGGGCCGACGAAAAAGAGCTTCGACAAGTCGCAAATGTTGGCGTGCAGGTTGCGCGTCGAAAGTACGCACGTACCGAGGGCCGTCCCGAGCCTTATTTTCAAATTGCCGTCAAACGAGCGATATCGAATTTTCTAATCAAGGCTTCGTCGCCGGTATCGAGTTCCTGGCATGACCGATTCAACATGATCGGCATCAAGCGCGTCGGGGAAGACTCACCCGAAGCGATCGCGGCCTTCGACGGAGAGGATGAAGGCTGGGCCGACCGGGTGCTCGAAGACAAGCGCATGCGAGTTCGGATCCTCGCGAGGCTGCTCGAAGTTGCAGGTCCCGACGGCCGCGCAGGGCTCGAAGTCCTGCTTGCGGAAAAGAAGCGAACCGGGCGTGTCTCGCGAGCTTTGCAAGAATCAATCGATCTCGTGAAGGCACGTATTGCATGCGATGCAGAGTTGCATGCATTCTGGGCAGAGCGCGAATCGCACGATGAAGAACCACCAGAGCAGGTCTGGCAACGGGCGATCCGCGAGCGTCGCATCGAAAGCGCGCTGAAGCGAGGCACGAAATGATCGTTCCGCGTATCAAAAACATCACGATTGCGCAGCTCGTAGAGCCCGAGACTAACCCGAATCGAATGTCGGATGAGCACTTCGCTCTGCTGAAGCAAAACATGCAGGAACGAGGCTTTCTACAGCCTTTGCTCGTGCGAGAGCCGCTTCCCGGCGAGATGGATCCCGCATCCGAAACCGTTGCTCGCTTAGGCAACGGCATTGACTTCTATCGAATCATCGACGGCGTTCACCGCTTCCGCGCTGCGAAGGAAATCGGCGCGCTTGACTCGGATGAGCTGCCTTGCGTCGTGCTTGACGGACATACGGGAAACGACGTCGCAATGGCCTTGCAAATCGGCATGAACAGACTTCGCGGGGAACTCGACCTCGCGAGCGTTGCAAAGGTGCTCGCGCTGCTCACGACAGATTTCAACTGGGCGCCCGAAGACCTTCACTTGACCGGCATGACGGCCGAAGAAGCCGATGACTTGCTGAAGACCGTGCGACCGGCATCGGCCGAAGACGTCCTGCGTGACGCTGAACTCGGAGGCGGCAACGACGCACCCCCACCTGACCCTGAAGAGGGCAAGTTCCCGCTCGAAATCGTGTTCACGTCGGCGGCAGATCGGAAGCGTGCGCAGAAAGCTTTGAAAAAGGCCGCGGGAAAGGGCGGATCCCTCGCCTTGGGATTGCTGCGCCTCGCGGACGGCGAAACGACGTAATACTTGCGCAAGCCTTGCAAGCGAGTAGAGTTAGGAAAGGAGCGACGACGATGCGAAGGGGACAAGACGAGTTGATGCGACAAGACGGCTACGTGACGGCCGCAGAAGTCGCCGAAGCCATGAATCAAACGCTTTCGACGATTCACCGGGGAATCGAGGCAGATCGCATTCCCGGAGGAAAGGTCGGTTCAGCCTGGTACGTGGACATTCACGCGTACGTTGAAAAATTCAGCGAAACGGGTCCGGAATCGGCGATTCGCAGTCGGCTGAATGAGCTTACGAAGCTCGTCAGCAAGAAAGCTTCGGGAAAGCTACCTGTATCAAAAAAGGCCACCGCACACGGCGCGAGCAAGCGTGCTTCGACGGCATCGCGTCGATCTTGATCTTTTCCACTTGCAAGACTTGCGTGTCGTGCGTATAGTGCACGCTCGGAGGTCGGGTCATGAACGCTACGTCGAAGTCGCTCTCTATCGTCAAGTTTCTCGCGGTCTACGCGCACCTTGTTGCAGACGCGCTCGGAGTTGCCTACGAATTCAAGCCTGCGCATTTAATTCCCGCACGACATCTTATCGAGTTCGAGCCCCCGCGAGGCTTCGTACGGGCACACGCTTCAGCGCCCTTCGGTGCATACTCGGATGACGGAGCGCAGTTTCTTTTGTTGCTCACGAGCCTCGTGATGAGCGGCAAGCTCGATCTCGATGACTTCGGTCGCGGTCTTGTGCATTGGCTCGATGTCGGCCACATGGCGGTTCGGAACAACGTCTTTGACGTCGGCATCACGACCCGACAGGCGATCAACAGAATGCGCAAGGGCACACCGGCTGCGTTTGCAGGTTTGACCGAAGAGCGCTCGAACGGGAACGGCTCGCTCATGCGCGTTCTCGCTGTCACGCTCTGGCATTCCGGACCTGACGAAGACCTCGTGAAGGACGCGATGCGCTCGTCTCTTCCGACGCACGCACACCCGCGAGCGGTTGTTTGCTGCGGCGTCTACGCGCTCTGGGCACGATACATCCTCGAAGCGCGCTATGCGACGACCGACGAAGCCTTCAGCGAAGCGCTTCAATTCATGAAGATTCCCGGAATCCTCGAAGAACAGGAGCAGTTCAAAGAGGTTCTCGGGCTCGAAGGCGTAATGATCGACGAGCGTTCGGGTGAATGGGCTCCGCAAGGCACGGGCTACGTCGTTGATTCGCTCTTCGCGGCCGTGCGCCTCAATCGTCTGCACGAGCGCTACGAAGATGTCGTGAAGGGGGCGATTGCGCTCGGCAACGATACGGACACGACGGCCTGCATTGCTGGCCCGATTGCCGTGCTTCGCGGAAGCGAAATTCCCGACAGGTGGCTGAATGCCCTCGCGCAATTCCCGATCGAAGCGGGTCGTGCAACGACGTGCTTCCTGACGCCCGAAGTCATTGACGACCTACGTGACCACCTCGCGAAAAGGGCAGCAAAGCAATGATTCGGTTTGTCGACTTGACGCTTGCCTACTGGACCGAAGAAGGACCACCATGCTGCGCGTTCCTCGATACTGTGACCGACAGATTCGTCGAAGTTGACGGGGTTCACGTGTTTTTCGACCTCGATGAGGTGCGGCGCCTCGGGAATCGTACCGAAAGGTTTGTCGGGCTTATTCCGGACGGCTTCTTCAAGAAGGAGATGAAACTGCGATGAACCGAGCACGTCAGGAACTCACTAGCTTCATATTCGATGCAGAAGCGCGGATTGAAGCCGTAGAACGCGAAGCGGCCCGGCGACGCTGGGATGCTGAATCGGAATGCGACGTTTTCCTCTGCCGAGCGCAACTCGGACAACTAAAGAAGGAATCCGAGCGATGACCCCCGTCAATATCGAAGCAATCCGAGCCCGCGCGATGCTCATTCGCGATGTTCGCATTCCGAAAGAAGAACGTGCAGAAGCTCAGGCTCAGGCGAGTGACGACATGCTCGATTTATGTCGAGAGGTCGAAGCGTTGCGCGCGGCAACGTCGCCCGATGCGCAGAACCTTGCGCAACGGCTTCTTTCGGTGCGGCTTGTGCCGATTGACGTCGGGCCTCTCGGAAAGCTCGCGGAAAAGATAAGCCGCCTTGTTTTTACGTATGCACAGGAGAATGCTCCGAGGGGCAAAAAACCGGCGACATGGGACATAAAAGCGTTTCCGCTTGCGATTCTTTTGCTGGGGACGATAGACAAGTTCATTGTCAAAAAAATGTCTGAACTCGACGAGAAGAGTCAATGTGGCTTGAAGTCGGAAACCTAAACGCTGCAATCACGCGAGCGACGAGCGCAGAGCGAGCCTGGTTGCGCGAATTCCTTTCTTTTCCCGACGTGTCTGCGCGTTTTACCGGACACGACAAGTTC
>JACCDT011250039.1_pt1 | contig 16672 bp, 38 predicted proteins | sample 7446291 | NCBI WGS metagenome assembly JACCDT01 (sample SAMN15323446, study PRJNA562643) | freshwater metagenome | isolation source: river surface water | place: USA:Blue River Watershed | collected 2017-08-17 | reverse complement strand
GTGCGAATTACTCGCAACTGGCCTGTTGTCTAGGGTCCCCTGCTATCTTGCAATGCTTTATTGATTGCAGAATCGAACTCACCCGGCAACAACCGCAACGCCGTCTCTCTCGCCACCCGATCAAACTCGAATATGCGCCGGTAGCTGACGCGATCAACGAACATGTAGACCGGAATCAAGCGCCGACCGGGCAGCCGTTGCCACACGCCCCGATGCAGGCGATCCCCGCGCGACACGAAGTACTGGGCGGCGATGTACTTGGCGTTGCGCTTGCGCCGATTGCTCGCCGCCGCCGTCGCTTCGCGTATCGTGCCCAGCTTCGACAGCACGGCCACCAATTGCCCGAGGTCGAGATTGCCGTACCGATCCAGCTTCGCTCCCTTGCCGGGCACCACGAACATGCCCGGTGGCAATAGCCCCGCATTCCTCAGTCTGATTTCAAATCGCTTGACCGCCCTGGTTCCGCCGCCGATTTCCGGCCACAGGTATTCCGCCGCCAAGCCGGCACCGGTGAATTGCCTGGTAGATAGCGCCGCTTCCTGATCGTCTTTCAGCCAGACCCGAGCCGTCGGGTTTTCGTCTTGCTTCTTTGCTTGCTGCACGAAGATCGAATTCAGCGTGTACCTTGTCGGCCTATCGAAAACCCGCTCCATCTCCTTGCGGATTTCCGGCTTGACCTTGACCGCCGTTTTTGTAAGCGATGACGCGATCACGAACGGTATTTGCCGTTGCAGGTTTTGCAGCCGATCCAACATCGGCCGCAAATTCGCGTCCAGGTCGATTTCGATCATTGTTTTGGCCGCTCGCTGTCGGGCTCATCGTTCGCCCGCCGTTTCGAGCGGCGGCGCTCATCCCGCAATTCGCTGCGCAGATCCTTGTTTTCCCGGATGAGGGTATCCAGGAATTCCTCCTTGGCGTCATCGGTTTTCGCCTTGCCGCGCAGCTCCTTGATCCAGGTCCAAGCGCCGGCCATCAGCACCAAAAACAGCGCGCCTTTTTCCGGGTTGCTCAATACCCACTGGAGCAGTCCAGCCCAGCTTCCGGCGTCATCGGCCATTAGCTTTCGTCCGCCATACGCACCAGAGCGCCGAGAGCGACAACACGCTGTACGTGATCGCCTCCTCGGCCGGCAGCTGGTTGCCGAGGTTGTTGAGCGCGAGCGACAGCATGCAAAACGCGATACCCATCCGCGACAGCAGCCGCACAAAAAACGGCGGGCGACTGAGCCATAGCACGGTCATCAGGCCGAACGTGCCGAAAGACAGCAGCGTCGCGCCCCAAACCATCTCGTTGCCCAGCCTGGCCAAAACCCGATACACCCCGGCAAACTCGCCGAACAGGCTAGGACTCAGCAGCAAATACAGCCCGAGCCAGAAAATGATCGACGCCGTTATCAGATCGAAACTGGACCACGGGGCCTCGTAGAGTATTTCGCGCAGCCGGTTGCATAGCCGGCAATAAGCGCTCATCAGCCGATCCCCGGTCACGGCCGCGACTCCACCAGCGCCCGCAGCTCGTCGGCGTATTGCCGTAGCATGCGATCCCGCCCTGCAAGCTTGAGGTAAGTCTCGTCGCTCAGTGGGCGCAGCTCGTCCGCCGTGATGGTTGGTAGCTGCGGCTTCGGCGGGATCAGCGCGGCCGGAACCGGCCGATACTCGATTTTTGGCGCGGCGCAACCGAACAGCAGGCCGCAAAGGGCGGCGACGATCAGGATGACCGCCGCGACGAACAGCGCCTGTTTTACCAGCGGCCTTGGCCAGAACACCGGCCCGCCGACCATCACATGCCCTCCTCGAAATCCTTGCGCTTGGACGGGTCGGCCGGCGCTTTCGCGTCCCACTTCCGCCGCGTCTCTTCGAGCTGCCGAAGCGCCCGGTCGATGGCATCGCGCTCGGCGATGGCCCTTTCCGCCTTTTCGCGCTCGGCTTTGTCCTTCCGTCGCTTCGCCAGCGCGCCGAACACCAGGGCGGCAAACGCCGCGATTCCGGCGACCCCTTTCCAGAACCAATCAAACATCGCTGCCACCTCGCTTGTTGATCCACTCTCGCCCCAGCCAGACCGCCAAAACGGCCGCTACAGCCGCGCCGTAGTCGATCATGGCCGTAGACCCTATCTCGAAGCGAAAAACGCCCAGAGACGCTCCCAGGCCGCCTAGCGCGAACCGGACGGTCATCAACAGCCACGTCATGCCGACAAATGCCAGCGTGCGGCTTTCCCGGCCTTTTGCGTCCCTCGGTTTCAGCCAGCTACCCCAGCTCATGCCCCCTCCCACGCCGTGCCGGTGGCGATCATGTGGGCGATGCGCGGCCCGCGCGATTTCACCTGCCTCCACCACCGCGAGTTTTTCAGGTTCTCGGCGGCGGCATCCCACAGGCCATCCTCGGCGCACCGCAAAAACCCCACGAATTTTTCGAGGCGCGGGCCAAGGTTGAACGACAGGTTCAGCAGCGCCCGTTGCCGGACATCATCCAAGCCCCGCCAGTCGGGCAGGATGCGGCTCAGATTGTGTTCCGCGTCCACGATGTCGCCGGTGAGCATGTCGCCGCATTCGGCTTCCGTGAGCGTCCTGCGGGGTTTCCCGGTCACCGGGTCAACGAACCGCTGCAACTCGTTTCCGACCAGCAGATGCCCGACCCCGACCGTCCAGTTGCCCAGCGAATCCCGGTAGGGCTTCATCCGCTGGCCTTCATCCCGGATCAGCTCTCGCTTCAAAGCCGCTTCGTCGTACATCGCCATTCGATTTTCCTCTTTTCGTAACTTGTTTGTTATAGGGCAGATAGGGCATCCTATAGGGCAGATTTTTTTATATTAAAATCATATATCTGCCCTATATGTCCTATATGCCCTATTAAATATATCGGACGCATACATACGCGCTCGCGCGCGTATACGTGTACGTGCGCGATGATTTGTATGGGACATATAGGGCAAACCATTAAAAATCAACGCGATGCGAGCGAAAAGATAGGGCATCCTATAGGGCATCCTATAGGGCATATAGGGCAAACCGATATAAAACAATTCCTTACCGTGGAACAAAGTCACGATTTAGCCCTCTCGTAGACATAGCTCCGCTTCCCGTCCTCGCATTCGCGGCGGCGATGCCAGCCCAGCGCCTTCATTGCGTGGCCGATGCGAATTTCCAGCGCTCGATCCGGCTTCTCCCCAAAAACCTCGGCAGCGATTTGCCCGACACAGACGCGCGCCTTGCCGGCGACAAATCGGGCGATCCGCTCGCAAAACGAAGACGCTCCGCCGCCGCCCTGTTCCCGGTCTAGCGCCTGACGCCTGGCGAGTCGCTCTGGGGGAATATCCAGCCGGACCAGCGGATGACCGCACTGCTTTTCGAGTTCCAGGCCGACTCGCTCGGTTTCCTCCAGCAGTTTTTCGATTTCCACCAATCGCTTTGCCGCCGCGTGGCTCATGCGGGCGAACCGGCACAAGCTGTCGTAATCGACGACCACCTTACCCTTGAGCAGGTCCGCCAGCTGCTGGGCCAGGGCGGCGATGTCGGTTGGTTGCGGCTGGGCACCACCGGCCTGCTGGTCGAGGACATTCAGTATCCATTTCCGAAACTCCTTGGCGATCTCGGTGCGGGCGAACATTCCCAGCAGGTGACAGCCCCGCAGGCTAAAGATGCGAACTTCGCGCGCCTGACCTGCACCATCGATTCCATGGTGCAGCTTCACCAGCGCCGTCATGGCGTCGGTGAATTCATCGGCATTGGATTGATAGAGGGTGTTAATGGCGTCTGATCTGGAATAGCCAAGCGCCTGACCAACTTGATTGGCTTGCAACCACGGCTGACCGAAGCGGTCAACGGCATCGAAACGAACGTCACGGAAAGACAGGGATAAAGAGGTGTTCATGCGCGGACTCCTGTTAGAAAACCTTGGAGGCCGCCACCGCGCTTTCGACAACGAGGGTGGCGGACTGACGCGGGGGTCGAAAACCGGCCTAACAGGACGCCGGCCAGCCCGAAGGCTGCCCCGCGCAGTCCGCCATAGAGGATCGACAGGCAAACAAAAAGCGCCTGTCGGATGGCGCTTGCGCGCCTGCTAGAACACGGGTTTCGACTCCCGGCCACGGATTTTGCCGTGCCGGGGAAAGTATGCGCCCGGTGGCGGAATGGGGTCAAGGCTTCGCCCTCTCGTAGACATAGCTCCGCTTGCCGCCCTCGCATTCGCGGCGGCGCTGCCAACCCAGCCGCGTCAACACACGCCCAATCCTGATTTGGTCGGCGCGCGAAATCGGCGGCACGTTCCGCGCGCCGTCGCCGTGAATCGCGCACTGGTACACGTCGTTGATCGAAAACGAGGGATTGCCGTCGCGCTTGGCCCGGAGTTCCGTCCACGCGGCGACCAGCTCTTCCCAGGCGTCCGGGTCGAAGCGCATCTCCTGCTCCCGCTCCGCGTCGGGAATATCCCACCAGGGTTCACCGCATCGGAACCGGTGCAAGGCTTCCGCCCAGAGCTGCTCGCGGGCCTCCGTCGCGCCCGCGACGTTGATTTCCCCGCAGGTCACCGGCAAAAACCGCCGCATCCCGGTTTCGTCCTGACCCCACTCGCGCTTGTTGGTGGAGCCGACGAACACCGTTTGGCGCGGATAGGTTCCCGTGTGGTGCCCGTAGCTCGCCCGGTAGGTGTCTTGGGTTTGGGTGAGCACCTGCTTGATCCGCGCGGTTTCCGCCTTGTCGAACGCGGCCATTTCCCCGAATTCGGCGCACCACGTTCCGCGCAGCGCCTGATAGAAATCCAGGCTGCCGGGCGGGTAGCTGATCTCGATGTGGAACTTGGCGGAAAACAGCGCGAGGATCAGCCGGGACTTGCCGATGCCCTGCCGGCCTTCCAGGACCAGCATCGTGTCCACCTTGCAGCCGGGATCCATCACGCGGGCCACGGCGCTGACAAAAAACGCCCGGCCGACCGCTTCCAGGTACGGGGTTTGGCCGGTGCCGCAAAAGTCCGAAAAAAACGTCGGCAACCGCTCGATGCCATCCCATTCCAGGCCGGCCAGCCAATCCGCGACCTGGTGAAACTTGGCGCGCTGGGCCGTCGCCGCCACGACGCGGGCCACGTCGCCCACCTTGGCGCGGATGCCGTAGCGCCGCTCCATCCAGATCATCGTCCAGGTGTCGTCCGCATCCCCCCATTCGCCCGCTTCGCCGCCCGGATAAGCCGGCGCCCGGCGCTTGATCGTGCGGTAGCTCATCCCGTCATAGGTCAGCACCTCGCGCCAGTCATCGTGATACTGGAGAATCGTCTCCACGTTCGCGGGGCTGGTGAGGATCGCCTTGGTTTTTGGATCACGGTACAGCAGTCCTTCCCAATCTGACGGCGGATCGTCGGGACCGCCCGGCGGCGGGTCATCCGGTGGCGGGGGCGGTGGCTCGTCGGATGAATCGCGGCGCGGCGCATACCCGGCCGCTCGTGCGGCGGCGAACAGGCTGGCGAGCGTGATGCCGCCCCCGTCGCGCTTGAAGCCAGCCCAGCGCCGCCGGTGGTCTTCGGCGTCGAATTTCGGCGACCCCATCGCCCAATCGGCCCACAGGTCGAACGCCGATTCGTCCCCGGTGGAATGCAGCGCCATCCCGGCCTGAATCCACGCATCGTAGGCGTCGCAATCGACGTGGCTCAGCGCGGCGCGAATGCGCGCCCTTTCTCGTTCCGGCAATGTCCCGGACATTTCAGCCGACGGCCGAACAGCGCGCGGCGCGTCCGCGATCATCGCCTGCAGCCAATCCGGCAGCGCCTCCGGTAGCACGTCTTTAGGGTGACAGGACGCCTCCCACTCGTAGCGGCGCCCGGATCGGTGCGATGATGGCGCGACGATGATGTAGCCCCCGTCGCCGCGCACGTCCAAGCCCTCGCCCAAGTTGCGCACGCTGTTCTTGATCCTGGTGCCGCCGCCAGGGTGCCGAAACAGGTAGTGATACCCGCCCCCACCGGTGATCGCCATGGCTGTGACCGGGAATTCGCCGTGCTCGCGTTGCAGGTAAAACAGCCCATCGTCCCCGCCCTTGTCGGTGTCCACATCGATGACGACCAGACCAGATACCGCCCCGGTCGGCACGCCGATGTTCGCGTAGGGTGCGGATCGCCACCAGGAAGTGACCGTTTCGGCATCGAGCGAGGCATCGTGCAAGCCGCGCGGCGCGAGGCTGCCGATGGGGTGCTTGCCCGGGCGCTGGCAATCGGGTTTTCCGCAGGTGCAGCGGCCGTTGACGACGCCGTGGACAGGAAACACCGGCCACTTGAAGCGGTTGACGTAAGCCAGCGCGGCGGGCAGGAGGTTGGGTTGGGGGGATTCGGCGGCGGCGGTCATGGCAAGCCATCCTGCTCTATTCCACGAATCCAGGTATCGATGATGGTCGCCGCGCCGCGTAACTCCTGCGCGTGGGCGGGCAGTTCGGAATCGGGCGCGGTGGCCGCGCGGTCCATGTCGGCCGCGACGATTCGCATGTGGGTACGCAGCCACTTGAGCCGGCTGCAAAGAATGATTAAGCTGTCTTGGTTCATGGCATTGCCTCTCAATGTCATCGATAGCCCCTACGCCGACTCGCTATCGGCGTCATGGGGCGGGACAAGCCCGTCTTCGGACGGGTTTTCTTTTTCCATCTCGCTCAAAGTCCGCAGCAGCTCCCACGCGCAGCTTTTTCTCGTGGCGCCGGCCACCCCGCGCAACGGCCGGCCGGTCGATACATCTAACTCGGATACCAGACCGGAGATGTCTTCCTTCATCTCCGGTCGCCGCCGAGCTTCGTCTTCAGTTAAAATTCTTTGTGCTACAATTGCCTCATTCGTGGCATTACCTATCAATGTCATCGATAGCCCCTACGCCGACTCGCGATCAGCGTCATGGGGCGGGATAAGCCCGTCTTCGGACGGGTTTTCTTTTTCCATCTCGCTCAAAGTCCGCAGCAGCTCCCACGCGCAGCTTTTTCGCGTTGCGCCGGCCACCCAGCGCAGCGGCCGGCCGGTCGATACATCCAGGTCGGCTTGCGCGCGTTCCGCCCGTCCCTGGGCCAGCGTTTTCAAAGCAGGCATCGCATTCACGGCCCGTCCCCGGCCCGCTCTTTCGGCGGAAACAGGGCGACCGAAATGCTGTCCCGTCCGTCCTCTACCGGAATGCCGGCCGGGTTGAACCAGCGGTGCAATGTCAACCAAACGCTGTCCTTCGCATCGTCCTTCCACACCGCCCGCTGTTCGCCGGTGCGCTGGTCCTGATAGGTCCGGGTTTTCACCGCCGCGTCGTAAATCTTGCGGATCCCCATCAGCTCGCCTCCACCCCGCCGATACGGCTGTCCGGTGCTGCCGATGGCATCGGCTCGATCCAACGATGGCGGCTGGTGTTGAGGGCAGCGTGGCCGTTATCGAGCCATGCCCAATCCGGGTTATCCGACGGCTCTCCGGCCGGACTGTAAAAAATCCTGCTGTGATCGACGAAAGCCACCAGGCATGTGGAGGGCGGCGCGTGATCGTCCCACTCCATGATTTCGTCTCCGGCCTTCAAGCCGGCCAGCCACTCGGCCCTCTCTTCATCGCGCATCGGCACATCTCCCGATCAATTTCGGTCGCGGCTGCACGGTCAGCACCAGCAGCGCCGCCGCATTGCGGTACGCCTGCGCCCACCGGAACATCGCCCGCTCGATGGCTTGCAGTTGCGCGCGGGGCGCGTTCGCCAGATTGTGGGCCAGGAAATCCCGCACCAGCGCTTTGAACTCTTCGCGCTCGCGGGCGGTGGTCAGGCCGCTTTCGGTCATGGGACGCTCCGGGTGGGGTGGTGGTCGAGGCTTGTCAGGGGATAGCGCCCCTGTCGCTCGATCATCCGGCGGATCAATACGTTGGCTGGACATGATTTGACAACGATCATCGCAGCGCCGCCGAGACGAGCAGCGCTGCAAGGGCTGCGGCGACGATCCAACAGCCGGCGACGATCAAGACTGCGGCCATCATTTCGGCACCGCCACGATGTGGAAATAAGCGTCCGCCCAGAACTGGACGCCCATTTCCTCGTAATGCCGCCGGATCACTCCCGCGTTTTTGCGGGACACCTCGTCGGCCGTGTGCTCCATCAAATGGACGGTACTGATCGCGCATCCCGTCGCGCGGGCCACGTCGCCCTGGTTCCGGTCGGTGGCGGCGCGCGCCATGCGCGCCTGGGCGGAGGTGATCCGCCCGATTTGGGACGGGCGATGTCGATGGCTGCTTGACAAAGGCGACCCCCTTGTACCCTCGACACCGCCCGATTGATCGGTCATTTCGGCTCGCCCGGCAACAGAAGCTGTACCTGGTCCGGCCGCATCACGAACAGCAATCCGCGCGGAACATCGAACTCGACAACGATGCGCGGAGCGCCGTCCCGCTTGGTCAGAACGGCGCGGATTTCTCCGACCGCCTCGTAATCGCCGCCGCTCTTGCGCACGCGGTCGCCGACGGTCAGCCGTGGCGCGGCCGGGGGCGCGGGTAGGCGGGTCATTGCGCGCCCTTCGCGGCCCGATCCAGCCGCAACTGAATGATTTTGGCGCGGCGCTGTTGCCGGCGGTCGCGGCTCTGCGCGGCTTTCTCTGCCGCCATTTCGGCCGCGACTTCGACGCTCACGCCGAGCATGTCAGCGAGCGCCTCCAGCGACGCGATGGAGGTATCGGGTAGTTCCATCGGCACGTCTGGCATGTGCTTGTCTCGCTGGCGCGGCAATTTTGAGATGCTCTTTGGCGGCTTCCACGGCCGGGCGCCGCGCGGCAATCTGCTCGCGCAACAGCCGCTCGATGCCGTCGATCACCAACTCCCGAGCCAGGGCGGCGGGCTGTTGCCCGGAATCGCGCGCCAGGGCCTTGATCATCTCGTAGGTTTCCTCACGAAAACGAACGGTGACCGGGCGGTCGCGGATGTCCTTGGGATCGTCGTACATGGCTCGTCAACCGAAGAGGTCTGAGATGAAAACGAAGCACCGCGCCCCGTTCACCCGCTGCTTTCGCCGCCGCCGGCACGTCCGCCCGCCGAAGTCCCCGGCGACCGCGAAAAGGGCGGCGTAGCTCATGCGGCGCTCTCGATGGAGGATGTAGGAGGACAATGGCAATGAACGCCCGCTGAAGAAAAGCCGCGCCAGGGCAGATCTGGGCGCAGTTCAATAGCGGTCATCTCGCCATCGGTCGCGGCCTCCAAACGGATGGCCACGTCGGCTGACATGCGGCGCTGACCGTACAAGCACCCGCGAAGATAGCCGAGGGTGGTTCCGGCTTTTTTGGCGACTTCGCCGGCGGCCTGGTGACCGTGGCACTTGAAGTAGGCATTGAGGTTCATGCCGATATTAAGCAACGGCTATAGAAAAAAGTCAATCAATTGTATGAGTGCTTTTTTGTAGCAAAAGCTATAAATTTACAGTATGGATATGGCAGACATCAGGCGAAGAAATTTGCAACTTCTTGTTGATAAATATGAATCTCAACAAGAAGTTGCCGATATTGTAAAAATCAGCCCTCAATATCTGAGCCAGTTGTTGTCCGGGCACCGCAACATTGGCGAAAAAACGGCGCGCAAGATCGAAGCCGCAGTGAAAATTCCAAGGCTTACCTTGGATATCGAGCCGGGCATGAGCGAGTCTTCCAATGTTTCTCATGGCCCGCCGATACGGCGCATGGTGCCGCTGGTCTCGTGGGTCAGCGCCGGGCGGTGGCGCGAATGCGACGTGCGCGAAGAGCCGATGGCGTGGATTCCGGTCACCTTCGCGGCCCCGAACGTGTTTGCGTTGCGGGTCGAGGGAGACTCCATGTCGCCGGACTACCCGGCTGGCCACATCGTGTTCGTGGACCCCGACCGCAAGCCCGAGCCGATGAATCTGGTCATCGCTCAGAACGGGGATGGGGAAGCGACGTTTAAACGACTCACCCGAGATGGTGGAATCTGGTATCTGGTGCCGCTCAACAAGCAATATCCGCTTCGGCCGCTCGACTCGCTGTGCAAAATCATCGGCGTGGTGATCTGGAGCGGGAAACCAGAAGTCTAAAACATTTTAACGATCAATCAATTATCATCGAGTTGTCGCTTATGAGCATCCTTGACCTCCTCAAAGAAGTCCCCCTTTCTGCGGTTCTCAAAGAGAAAATAGCGGCACTTGAGGCCGAGAACAAAGCGCTGAAAGCGGAGAACGCGGTTCTCAAAGAAAAGCTGGCCCAGTCGGAAGAGCAGCGGCGGGCACTCGAAAAAAAGATCGCGGAAGAACTCTCTCATAAAAACTCCAACGGTCGTGTTTGCGATCACTGCGCCAGCCAGCAGCTTCGCCGGACGGGCAGCAGGCCGGACCCCATTTTCGGAAAACTGGGCGTTAAGCAAGAAATTTTCGTCTGCGAAAGCTGCGGGAAAGAAAGCGCTTTCACGCCTTGACCTCCCCGAGTTCGTCGCCGATGTGGTCGATGCTAATGAAGCTTGCCGGGATCGCCCGGAAATGAATGCGACCCATGCCGCTGCGGTAGCGCTCCTGGAAGGAGGGCTAAAAAATCACCTGCCGGCCGACCGGCTGTCGCGGCCAGGATCGCCGAAACCTCTTCCAGCGAACGTAGTGCTTTTTCCGTCGCGGCCCGCGCCTCGGCTTCCAGATTCTCCTGAACCTCCAAAAACTCCCGATTCCGATCCGCGAGCGCCGCGAGGTTAGCCGACAGCGTTCCGCCCGCGCGGGAGCCGCCGATCACCTCAAAAACATCTTTGTCCACCATCGCCGAATCCCCATCCCCGAGGCCGATAGCCGATGAGTCTTTCAACCGAATATGAGCTGATTCTGTCCGCGCGCATTTTCGTCTTGCAGCGGGCTATCGGCGCCATGATCGTGAGCCATCCCGATCCGGGCGCTTTCGCGCGGTTGCTCGATGCAGCCACAGGCCTAGCGCAGATCGAGCACCTGACAGCGCCGAACGCCACGCCGGCCATCCGCGAAGCGGCGACGCGGTTCGCCCGGGATCTGATCGATCTTGCCGAGGATGAAGTTTTGCGGCGGTCTCGGCATACAACCGGCGAAGGTTGACCTGCCCGCATTGTCGATCTAAGTCGTTCACCAGCGCCTCCGGTCAAACTCGGATTTCGCAACCCCGCCCCGAGCGGGGATTTTTTTACACAAATTATATAGCAATTGCTGTTGACATTATTATAGCGAGTGCTTAACATCTTTCCAACCCGCCGCTACGGTGAAAGTTTCCGCCGGCGGGCCAATCCTCCTTTGGTGGTTGACGTTCCCCCGGTCTTGGGCCGGGGGTTTTTTAGGAGCAGAACATGATTTTCGATCTGCAAGAACTCCGGGAGCGGCAAGGCCGCGAGGCGGCGATGGCCGCCACCGAAGCGCGCCGCCGCGCCAATCTCGCCCGCTGCCTGGACGAATGGCGACCCTACGTGCTGCGCCGCTGCCCGCTTCGCCCGACGGAAAGTCGGGAGGTCATCCAGGGTCAGGTTTACGCCCAGGTCTTGCTGGAAATCACTGGGGCCATGTCATGAGCGCGGCCATCACGATCCGAGTGTCCGGCGTCCGGCTGGACGAGCGCACATTTCTCGGCGTGCTCCCCCCAGCCGCCAAGCGGCTGGGGATGGTGTCCTGGACGGTGAGGCCGGGCACGGTGCGGCTGCACGTCGATCCACGCGAGCCGCTCGTGCTGCTCGACGCAACTGTAACCAGAATGGCCCGCCACGTCGGCGGCACCGCCAGGCGCGAAGGATTCGACGGCTACCGGATCATTGCAGGACAACAGAGGGTGGCAGCATGAGAAACCCGCCAATCATCCGCGCCGTCGTCTCCGACCATTTCGGCTACGTGCTGTGCGATTCCGCCGAACCGCGATACTGGCGTCCTGGCCCCGCGCGCCCGCCCATCGTGCGGCGCTACGCGCCACCGGCCGCACCGGTCGCCGATCCCGCCGCGCCTTCAAAAATATCCGGATACATCCTGGACGCTCTCGCCTTGGTATGCGCCCTGGTCGGCGCCGCCATCGCCTGGGGGGCGGTGCCATGAAAACGGTCGTGGTCCTGATCGAAAAGCTTTTCGTCTGCCCAGTCGCGGTATCCATCCCCGACTGGTGGGACGATACCATCGCCCGTCAGCGTCTCAGCACGCCCGAATCGCTTGGGATGCTGGAGGACATGGCCGATCCGTGCGGCTGGGAAGAGAGCAACGAAGAGCCGGCAATCAGGGCGGTCGGAGCGCCGGGCGGGCCGGTGACGGCGTGCCTGGAGTTCGGCGCCGACGACAAGATGCCGGCACATCCCGCGCAACTGGGCTTGCCGGTATGAGCGTCGCCAGCCTGCTGTACGAAGTGTTCACGGCCAGATTCTATCGCCCGCGCGATGGCGAACAGGCGGAATGCCAAACGCTGGTAGCCGTCCAGCTTGCCGTGCCCTGCGCGCAAGGCAAGCTGGACGGCTACCGGGTCAGCGCGGCGGGCTACCGTGCGGTCATGGCGCGCTGGGGACACGGATGAGCGTCTCCGGGTCCGGTCGAATGACCTTGGATCAACTTTCGTACCAGCAGCGGCAAACGCTGCGCGGACTCAAGTGGATCGGCGGCATCGGCAGGCGCCTGGAAATCGCCGAAGCGGCTGGCCTTGACGGCACCCAGGTTGCCAACTCATTGACCATATTGCGAAAAGAGGGCGCGGTTGCCCAGGCGGAAGGCGTGAAATGGGCGCTGACCGACGTTGGTAGCTGTCTTCTGGCGACCGACACGGCAAGAGCGGCGGACAGCGACGAACCGAAAGCCGCCGTCCAGCCATCGCCCGAATTGCCCCGCCAAGTCGAGACGCCTCCCGCGCCCGTACCGGAGCCCGCGTCTTTCCGGCAAGCACTGGAATCTGAACTCCGGCGTTTGGCGCAAAATCCCGCGCCCGCCGAATTCTCTGCCGACGATGCCGCGCGCCTCTGCGCGGCGATGCGCGACCAATTTTCCGGCATGCCGGCCATATCGGCGATGTTCGGCCAGATGACCGCCTACTGGGAGCGCGTCAATGCCGACAAAACCTGAAAACCACATGGAATACCAAATCATTGAATTTGGCGATTGCATGATATGAGCGCCACAAAACTTGAAGGCAAGCAAGCCATGGTATACCGGCTGCTCAAAGAAGAAGGCCCGATGACCTGCCGCCAGATCGCGGGCGCCATGACGCGGCCGGCGCTCAGGGAAACCATAACTCGCGGGGCGTTGAAAGCGTATTACAACGTCCTGCACAAACTCAGGAATCGAAATGCCGTAGCTCTCTACGGCGGCGGCTGGTTCGCCCTGCCGTCCGATGGAATCGAGCCGTACACGAAATACAACCGAGTCAAAAAGCCGCCCAAAGCGGGCGAAAAGAAAACGCCAAGAGAGCGAATCGCGGCGCTCGACACCGACCACGAACACCGCCAATGGCTTGAAGATGTGCAGCGGCGGCGGGAGCAAAAAGAAAAGCAATGGCAGTGGCAGGCGAGGTGTTGAATGACTAAGAACACAGCATTTCTTCGCGTGCGGCTGGCGCTACTAGAATCTAGGCTATTTCTTTGCGATTGGCCGCTGTCCGGGCTGGTAGCGGCCGGCGAATGGGCGAAGAAAAAAAGGCTGCGGTATGCGGTAACGGCTTGCCTAGCCAGTTCCCAATGTCGGAGACAGCTTGCAAAAAAATCAAGCGAAAGATAGTGAGCGCGCCCGCTCAGCCTATAGCATGATCGCGAAGGATACAGATGAAAAGACTCACTGCGGAGCGCAATCTGCGCTCGATAATAGAACGCCTTGAGCGGAGGATAACAGAACCAGAAGTTGTCATTAAATCGGTATTTCTGTTTGGCTCTATGCTGACCGATAAACCGAATCCTGGAGACATTGACCTTGCATTGGAATATCGATCAAATTTATTTTCTGAGTACCCGTTTTACTACGCCGCTAAAGCAGTCGATCAAGCGTTGGTTCGCCTGAGAAAAGGAATGAAACGGGTATCTTTTCATTCGCTTTCGGAAATTTATGAGTTTAAATATCCATGCAAGCAAATATGGCCCATTCAATGAATCCCCGCTTCGTCCGCATGCGCGACGCCCCGGCCTATCTCGGCATGGACCGAGAGGTTTTCGTCGCCAAAGTACGCCCCCACTTGACCGTAATTCCCATCGGAGCGCAGGGCATCGCCTTCGATCGGCTTGACCTGGACGCCTGGGCCGACGAGCATAAGCGCCGCAATGGTCGGCCACCCAAAGGAGGTCAGCAATGGCCAGAAAAAACAAAATGCCCGGACTCTACCAGCGGCCGGACGGCTACTGGCAGATCGACAAGCGTATCCGAGGTTTTGGATCTGTGCGCGAAAGCACAGGGACGCAAGACTACACCGAAGCCGAGCGGCGGGCGCGGGCGCGCATCGCCGAGCTAGAGCAGGCGGCGCGCTACGGCGTTCGGATGCGCCACACCTTCGCCGAGGCCGCGAAGAAGTACATTGAGGAAAACGGTCACAAGCGCGCCCTGGATCGCGACGCGCGGGACATCGCCGGCATTCTGCCGTGGATCGGCGACATGCCCCTGGAAGACATCCACATGGGCACGCTCGCGCCCTACCTCCACTCCCGCAAAGGCCGGGTCAAGGCCGCGACCATCAACCGCACGCTGGCCGTGACCCGCCGCATCCTCAACCTGTCGGCCAGGCTGTGGCGGGACGAGTCCGGCAAGACGTGGCTGGCGGAATCGCCGCTGCTGCAATTGCTGCCGAAAACCGACGCTCGCAAGCCGAGGCCGATCACCTGGGCGGAACAGCGGGAACTGTTCGCCGTTTTGCCACCGCACCTCGCGCGCATGGCGCTGTTCGCCGTCAACACCGGCTGCCGCCAGGGCGAAATCGCCGGGCTGCGGTGGCGCCAGGAATGCCGGCTGCCCGCGCTCGGAATATCGGTGTTCGTTTTGTCTGGCGACAACACGAAAAACGGCGAAGAGCGGGTGATCCTGCTCAATGCCGTTGCCCGCTCGGTCGTGGAAAGCTGTCGGGGCAACGGGAGCGAGTTTGTCTTCACATACAAAAGCCGCCCGGTGACGCGCATGAATTCGACAGCGTGGCGGAAAGCGCGCGTCGCGACGGGACTTGAAGCGGTGCGGTTTCACGACTTGCGCCACACCTTCGGGATGAGATTGCGCGCGGCCGGCGTGTCGCTTGAGGATCGTCAAGACCTGCTCGGCCACAAGTCGGGGCGGATCACCACCCACTACAGCGCCGCCGAATTGGGTAGCTTGCTAGCGGCGGTTGAGAAGATCGCGGAGCCGGTATTCCAAGAATCTCCCAACCTGATTTTGATCCGGGAGCGAGGAAAGGCCGCAAGTGCTTGATTTGATTGGTGGCTACGGGTGGACTTGAACCACCGACACCGGCATCCAGAGTGCTGCACTAAAACAAACAGTGCAGTTATATCAATAACTTAACCAATCGGCCGGCCATTGCAAAGCGGCACGAAGCGGAACGGTGTCGAGATAAGTTCCAAGAATCTCCCAATCGAAAAAAGCGCGCCACGAGTGGGCTAGTAACCGAGATTGGCCCATCGGATCAACTCGTCCACCGAATAAACGGCACCATCAAGCTCGCCTTCGCCATCGCAGTACGCCTCTCCGGCTTCCGTTGGCTCAAGATCGCTGGCGAACCAGCAATCCGGCATCCCGACTTCCGCCGCCGCGTCGTCGCGGATGACGCTGCGAGTCCCTTCCGGCAGCCGCTTCGCGATTTCGGCTTCGGTTCCATACCCGATCCCGACGAAATTAACACCTTGTCGGAAATAGTGCGTTTCCTCCCATATTTCAATTAGTTTCGTGTTTACGTCCAAGTCCAACCAATCGCCAAGGTCGAAGCCAAGATAATCGGCGTTTCCAAACTGGTCCTTTTTTATGAGATATTCCTTGTCTCCAACACAGAGCGTTGCTTCTTCTTCTCGAACGCTCTTGAAATAGCTATTTTGTTTCATAAGACCCCCACCGACCGACAATCGCCTCAAGCTCTTCAATGTCTTGCGATTCGGGAATAGCTGGCTGGAAAATGGCGGCCATGAGACAGCGCCACTCCGCCAGCGCTCGGCTGAGCGGCTCAAAGCTCTCGCCAAGCACAGCGTAATCGCTATGATCGGGCAGTGAATCCCAATTATCCACCGCCCAGCGCAGGGCTGCCTCGTGCTTCCTGGCAGCGGCGGTGATTTCAGCGGCGTAATCCGCCATCTTCATCAGGTCTTGCTTGTTCATTCGATTTCTCCCAGCGACCCCATGCCGCTCTTGATGGCTCCTATACTACATCTATCGTATACGATATACAAGAGGGTCATGAAAATATTTTTAAACTATCGTATACTATAGCCATGACCGCGAACGAAACGGCGCTGGCAAAGGCCAGACGAAATTACGAAGGCCGAACAGCCCTCAAGATCGTGACCTTGAGGCTGGGCGCGGAAGCGCGCGAACGGTTGGAGCGGCTGGCGGGCCGCTACGGCGATAAGCGCGCGGCCGTGGAAACTGCGCTAGAGCTGCTGGAAAAATCCACCATAGAAGAGGAACGACTTTGATCGCCAAAAAATCGACTGTTGGTTTGCTGGCCCTGTTCGCCGTTGCCGCGACCGGGCAGACGATTTACAAGTGCCCGTCGGCCACGTCGGGAGCGCCGCCGATCATCCAGCAAATGCCGTGTTCGCCCCAGGGTGGCGGCGAAGCGATG
>JACCDT010091606.1_pt1 | contig 16673 bp, 35 predicted proteins | sample 7446291 | NCBI WGS metagenome assembly JACCDT01 (sample SAMN15323446, study PRJNA562643) | freshwater metagenome | isolation source: river surface water | place: USA:Blue River Watershed | collected 2017-08-17 | reverse complement strand
TGCTAAACCAAAACGTAAGTACACTAAAAAAACAAAATAATATGGGGTATGATATTAATGATGCTTGGAGAGAAAGACAAGCTCAAATAGAAAAAGAAAGAGAACAATTAAAATTAGAACAACAATTAAAATTTAAGAAAATGTTTAAAACAATTACAGCAGCAGTAGTAGGATTTTTCCTATTGATTTTTTTATTTATGTCGTGTGAAAGAATTGATGCAGGACATGTGGGTGTTAAAGTAAACCTTTATGGTGATAACAAAGGTGTAAGTGATGTGACTGAAGTTACGGGTATGGTATTCTATAATCCAATCACCCATAACATTTATGAATTCCCTACATTTATTCAGCATAAGGAATATACGGGTGATAATTCATTCGTAGTAAATAGTAAAGACGGTAGTGAGTTTCACGTTTCACCAATCATTAACTATTCAGTACAAAGAGAGAAAGTTCCAGCCATCTTCGCTAAGTATCGTAGAAGTTTAGAACAAATTGAAGAAGGATTTTTGAAAACATCTGTATTTGATGCGTTTAGATTAGCAACAAACAAATATACGGCTGATGAATTGATTGGTAACAGACAGGCATACGAAATTGAGGTTCGTAGAATTTTAGAATCACAATTGTTAAGAGAGGGATTCGTAGTTAATCAATTTACATCGAACTTAGTATATCCTGAAACATTCAAAGCCGCTATTGAAGCTAAGAATAACGCAGTTCAGGCAGCATTAAGAGCAGAGAATGAAGTTAAAACGGCAGAAGCACAGGCTAAAATTAAGGTAGCAACTGCGGAAGGTAACGCTCAGGCTATGTTGACATCGGCTAAGGCTGAAGCTGAAGCAAATAGAATGAAGCAACAAACGTTGACACCATTGTTATTACAATTGGAGTATATTAACAAATGGGATGGTAAGTTGCCAGTTTATGGTGAAGTACCACAATTATTTAGAAATATTCAAAAGTAAAAATGAAAACATTTAAAGATTTACAATTTAATCCCCATCCAAACAAAATGGGTGGGGTTCAAGCTATCGAAAGGTTTGATAATGGATATGGTGCTAGTGTAGTATGTACTCCTTATACCTATGGTGGTAAAGAGGGTTTGTATGAATTGGCTGTATTTGATAACGATGGACATATTACATATGATACCCCGATTACAAATGATGTTTTGGGATATTTATCAGAGCAAGATGTAACAGAAGTTTTAATTAAAATACAACAATTATGAAAGAATTTATAGCAAAATATCAGAAAGCAATCGTAGGAACTGGCGCTGTAGCCGTATTACTAATTTGTTATTTTCAACAAAAGGAATTAGCTAGGTTAAGAGCAGAACCTAAAATAGAAGTATTCACGGGGGGTGATATCGAAAAAGGAAAGATTATTGATTCATTACAAAATAGAATTGATTCATTACAGACTCTATCTGATTCATTGTATAATGAAAACTATCCTTGCCAAATTGAGTTAGGTAGATATGAGATGGCATATCACATTCTTTTAGAAAGAAACCCAAAAGCTGCTAAACAATATGGTGATATAATTTCTAACGAAACGGAATAATATGAAAACATTGACATTAGTTTGTACACTAACATTTCTTTTGTTAGGATGTACAAAGGATGATATTGTAGTTCCACAAGATGTAATCGAAATGAATATAGATACCCGTTTGCCAGTTGATGGAAATGGGTATTCTCATTTTAGGTTATATACACAACAATCTCAAAATATTCACAGAATATCCGGTTCAATAAGAGTAAATAATAAAATACCAACCGAACCGAGAGAGAAAATTGATTGGAAAAGTTCACACTATTGGGTATTAAAAGAAGGTGATACGGTAGCAACTATAACTAAAAGTTATTTAAATTACTATACAGGTCAATGGACTGTTGTAACATTGCCACCTTTGGTTAGTAGTATTAATTCATTAGTTCCAACTATCAATCCGGTGTGTTATAATTCCGAAGATGGTAGTATTAATACGGTAATAGCACCTCTTTATAATATGAAAGGCGATACTTTGATTATAACTGCTAAAATCCGAAACGCAACAAAGATAACTAAAATAGTTCTTGATTAATTAGAAAAAAATTCGTATATTTACAAAGTAAAACAATTATTAACCCCTAAAATTATGTTAAACTGGATTAAAGAAAAAATCATTCCGAAGTACAAACCAAATGAAAAAGAAAAATTGATTTTGGATATTGTAACAAATTTGTGCGAGCAGAACGATACCGAAATTAAGATGGCTCCAATTAGTGGTAGATACTATTTGGTTAATAAACGATTGGAGTATTGGGTGAGAATATGGGAGGATGGAATCACAATCACAAACCACAAATTCACATTCACAAATACCGCTTTACAATCTTTTCAGGAAGGTGTAATTAAAATTGTAGAAAATGCAATTGAAAAAAGTAGAGATGAATTTGAGCAAGCAGTATTTCAGAATGAAATTGAGTTACTACAAAACATTAGTGTTAACATTAAAACTAAAAAATAAGTTATGGGAAAAATGAAAGAATTATTCACACAATATCAAGAAGAAATGCGTGGACAAGATGAATTCATCGATGATGATTTTCATTTCCAAAAATGGTGTGAGCAAAAAGAAAAAGAAGAAGCTGAATTTTGGGAATTCGTAAATAGTGGTTCTATATTTCCAGATGATATGTTCTACGATGATGAGTATTATAAATCCACATATCATCCAACAAAAGAAGAAGAGGAGGCAGCATTTAAATTGTTTAACGAAAAAAAATAACCTATGGATATCTTATCCGAAATAATCGAAACGGCGGACAATATGATGAGTGAATTAGAAGCATCCGACTTCTATGAACAATATTTGTTTTGTGACCCTTTCAAACTTAGAAGAGAATTTGAAATACAAATGCAACGTAATTGGGAGCAGGTAGAGGATATATATCTTACCGATGACCAATTTATGGATATAGTTCAAAAAGTTACCGAAGAAGGAATAAATAAAACCTTTGGCGATATGGTAATGGATGGAACTCTTATTATGGATTCGGTTAACGCTGATGGTGAATTGATTTATAAATTAAACCCTGAAATTGATATCGATGATTTACAATCCGAATAATGAATTAACTGATGAGCAAATGAAGCAGTTAAGTGAGGCTGATTTCTTTGAGTATTTAGATACTAAAGCAGCTTACTTAAAACAATTCAGCGCACCTATCGGTCAATATCACGCAAAGCAATTCGCTTCATTAACAAAAGGTGAAGCATTAACAACCGAAGAGTTGAAAAGAGCTAAGGAGTTGGGTAAGATTGGTGATGATGAAAAAGCGAGAAGGATAGCCGAAGCCGCATCCAAAAAGGGAGGTGACCCTTTGTATAGAGACCCTAAAATTAAAAATGTAAAAACAAATCGTAGACAGTGGTTCGATTAAAATAAAAACATATGTACGGAAAAATATCAGATATGAGTAAACCAACAACGTTTACTGTTAAGCATTACGATAAAACTATTACTATTGAAATCGACCATAGCGATATCGATTTAAATGAAGTAATGGAAACATTCGAATCACTTACAATCGCTATGGGGTTCAGCAAAGATGGATTTAGAAGTTGGGTAAAAGAGATGGCGGATGTTTATTCAGAAGAGGATGCCGAAGACAAAGAAACGTTTATTAGAGAGTATGAATATGAGCAGGAGCAAATGAGATTTTCAGAAGAAGATGTTAGAACTATAATTAGAGCTAATGAAAATCCACCCGAACCAAATGAGAATCTTAAAAAAGCTGCTAAAGGATATAAAGCAAATTTAGATTTTAAAGGTTATGAAGGTGATAATTTTGAGGATTACCAAAACAACATCGATTAATGGGATTCAATAAATGTATATTGCCATCAATCGAAACAATGCAATCTGAAATAGATAGAAGCGGATTAGCTGAATTTGTAAGAATTTACACTAAATATGATTCCATTATGGGTGAGAGTGAACGAATGGAATTTTTAGAAAATAAAATAGATGAGTATGAGAAACTTAAACAAAATATTAATAGTAATAACACTAATCCTTAGCGGATGTAGTAAAGATGATATACTACCAATATCAGTAGAGCAAACTCCAAAACAAACTTCAAATGAATTTAAAGGATATAAGGTAGATGTAAATGCCAGACAATTAGGAACTCAATACTGGGAAAATACTAATGTGTTGAGTGATTTAATGATTGGTGTGTTTCAAAAAAATTATGAAGTATTTGGTGCACCAAACTACGATGCATATTGTGTATGGACTCAGGCTATTTCAAATGGTGATTTTAATAACGATGGTTATATAGATGTATTTAATGCCGGAACTGCTTATAACGGTAAGAAAGCAAATCTATCATTTTTAATTTGGAATCCATCCTTACTAAAATTCGAAGAGAAAAATTTAATAAATGATAAAACAAATTTCATAGGAGCACCAACAAAAGTAACGCCTGTATATTTGAATTCAGATAACTATGTAGATTTGGTTATTCACGGACATAGAGATGAGGCATCTAATAATAATCCGAATGAACCTGTAACAATATGTTTAAGTGATGGTAAAGGTGGATACGATTTAACTAAATTAGAATTAGAACCAAAAGAACTATCTAATAGATTAGCACATGAGCATGGTGATGTTGGTGATTTAAATGGTGATAATTTGCCTGATTTAGTAGTTGCTGCCAATGCACATACTTACATTTTTTGGGGAACTTCATCATTCCCATATTTTACAAATAAAGAATATGTCACAATCAATACTGATTGTTCTTTTTATTTAAATGTAAACGATGTAAACAAAGATGGTAAGAATGATATTTTAATAGGAACTAATGTTAAGAATCAATTATTGATTAATAATGGAAACGGAACATTTGAAAACAAAGTTATTCAGTACGCATCAAATTTAACGAATGCTATAAATGTGTTTGATTATATAGTTGATGATATCAATGGCGATGGGTTAAAAGATATAATTAATATAGGAGCAACACATCACAAAGATTGGTTTATTGAAGTTTTTATTCAAAATAAAGCAGGAGAATTTGATAGGGATAATAGTTGGATTCAGTATAACATTAATACAAATAGAGTAAATCAGAATTATAAAAACAAATTAATATATTTTGATTTTGATGGTGATGGATTAAAAGATATAACATATTCGGATAGTGGATTGAATCCATACACAAATCCTGATAATGATATGAAAAAGAAATCGGTCTTTCTAAGAAGAGGAAATAAGTTTATAGAATATTCATTTTTTGATTACGATAAATACGCTAAAGAATTAAAAGAAAAATACTATGGGTTATAATAAATTTAGATGGTGGACAAAGGGGAGACCTAACAAACCACTTAAAGCCGATGCCCCACTTTTATTAAAAATACGAAATGGTGACTTTGATTATTCTTATATGTTTAGTGAGGCTCGGATTGTTAAGGAGGCTGCAGAAAAAGCATCGCAGGATGCTTATAAGAATTATGGGGGTACGGATGAGCAGAATCGTATTCAGGCTTCTTTGGAAGCTGGAAGGATGAAACGAATCAAAGCTATTAAATTAGAATTGGAAGCAATGGCTGATGAGAATAGAATTCTTTGGAAACTTCGTAAGGAATTTACATCAGAATTCGGTAAGGATTTGTGGGATAAAGCAATGGAAAGACAAAGAGGAAACGGAACTTTGGAATCCCTATATATATGGTATAAGAAGCAGTGTAAATTAGGCACTACTAAAAGCGAAATGGATATTCAATTAAGACGTTCGAATGTAAAAGGACTTGAATATTTATTCTAAATAGTTATTTATTGTTTAATTAAATTTAGTAAAATGGACGACGGTGACAGTGAAAAAAACAATAAACAAATTAAAAAAGAGAGAGCATCGTTTGATGTTCTACAAAGATACATCGTTAATGTTAGCGATGTTCTTTCTACCGCTTGGTTACGATGCACTATTCAAGCTAATGATGGAACTAACAGGTTCGTATTGGGGAGCAGACGTTATCTTCTACTCAATTTCAGGCTGTTTTTGGTTAGCTTATATATTGCTTACGAAGTATTTAAGTAAAAATAATTTATCTTAAATTGAACAAAATAGAAGAAAATATCAGTAGTTCTATACTACATATCGATGTGGGAAACCAATCAATTACGGAATGGTTATACGCTAACAAATATGTAGTGTTTTCAGAAATAATAAGATATGCTGAAAAACTTATACATTCGGAATTAGAACATATTACTGCTATAATGGTATCCAATTTAGCCGATAACATTGTATTTATTTTAAGAAGAGATTCTATAAAGCATACATTGGATAAAGCAATGGATTATTTTCTGGAAATAGAAGAGTATGAACAATGTGGAAAAATTCGTGATTTGTTAATACTTATTTCCAATAGAAACAAAAGTATTGAAAATTATGGAAGAGCAACTAAAAAAAGTAATTTACAAAATTAAAGATGCATTAAAGCAAATCGATTTAGATGGAGTATCCCATCCTTTGTTAGATGATATCTATGATTATTGTGAAGAGCTGGATGATATAATCTATTCGCAGGAAGATGATGGAATAGATATATCAGATTATATTGACTAAAATAAAAATAAATGAATAAGTTACTTTATGGATTTGTGTATGGGTTACTAGCACAAATTGTTACCTTTTTACAACTCCAGGGTGGTATAAAATATAATTGGTATTCTAAATATCCAATATTAATTTTATCATTATCAATACCGATTAGTTATTTGTATCTAAAATCAGTTGGATATTTCGTAGAAAGCTTTAATGGTGAAATTTGGCCATCCCGTCTTATAGGATTTGGGATTGGTATAGTTGTATTTGCTCTAATGAGTTATTTCTTATTTAATGAAGCTATAAGTTTAAAAACATTTGTTTGCTTGATTTTGGCTTGTGGTATTTTAGGAATACAAATTTTTTGGAGATGAGAAAATTGGATTTAGTAAAAGTTGGGGATGAATTATATGAAGTGATTAGAAGGTATCCCTATCAAAAATTCAATAAAGAATTAGAAGGTGATGCTGCCAAAGCACTTAGAGAGTGGATTGGATGCCAGAAAATATTGAAAAGTAATCAAACAAATGAATATTTATTTGTAAACTTAATTGAAGAAGCTAAAATAGATGACTAATAATCAAAAAAGACTATCAGATTTACACTATCCTTTATGGTTATTAAAGGATTTTTTTTGGATGGCTGATTTTCCAATACTTAGTTTATTACTAGCCATTCCAGCTATATTGGTATCATTGTGGATGTGTATGATGACAGCTGATAAATCTTTATCGGAAAACAAAATGATTTTGTGGTGGTTAATTGCTAATACAAATTGGATGATTGCCGAAAAATTTGAAACACATACATATTGGTTAGCGTATTTATTTTTTGGAATAGGAATTATTGAAATGATTTTATATATTTACAAATACATAATCAAACTAAAACAATGACAAGCAAACAACGTAAAGCCAAAAATAGAAAACGTATGGCTAAAGCTAGTAGAAAGCTTAATCAGAAAAAAGGATTGCATGGTAAAAAATGCTAATTAAATGATAAACGTAGATAAGTTTTTAGAAAGCGGATATTATTTTGGTAACGTGTCGGAAATATTTCCCGATTTGGAAAGGTTTAATTTAATATGTAATGAAATAACTAATTCAAATTTGAGAGATGAAAATATATGGTGTTGTCAATATTTTGTTTCTACAAATGATTGGAAAGCACCAGAAGAGTTAAAAGAAAAAATGCTCCCACATACTATATCTTTATCAAAAGAAATAGAACGAAAAAAAATAGTTGATGAATATAATTTACAAACTGTTTCACATGCATACATACAAAAAGAACCATCGGAGAATATAATAAATTATTTCAATAAATATTGTACGGATTATACTAAAAATATCTATAATAGAGAATCTTATAACGATTTTCACCAATCAATACAATGTTATGTAAATGGTAGTAAGTTAGACCCACATACAGATTCACATAATGGTAGCGATTGTGTTTTAATATTGTACTTATCTGATGGTGATTGGAATGATAATGGTGGCGAACTAAAAATAATAAAAAGTGGAGACGTTTGTAAACCATTACGTGGAAACTTTTCTTTATTAGATTTGACAAAAAATGATGTTAGACATGAAGTTACTTTGGTAACAGGTGATTTTAAAAGATATTCTTTTTTATTTAGACCATCTATATAAATTTGTAAATTCAAATTATTTTTCTTATATTTGTAAAATGAAAAAACTATTTAAAAATATAAAAGGGATACTCAGCGATATTTGGTTAGGATTCAAAATAGCTGAAGAGAACAAACACAAATCCCAATGGGGCAAATTTTAAACTAAAAACAAAAATTAAATTAAGTTATGGCAAAACAATTGTTATTTGAAAACGATGCGAGAGTAAAGTTAAAATCGGGCGTAGATTCATTAGCTAACGCAGTTAAGGTTACATTAGGTCCGAAAGGTAGAAACGTAATCATTGGTAAATCATTTGGTTCACCACATATTACAAAAGATGGCGTATCGGTAGCAAAAGAAATCGAATTAGAAGATACCATTGAAAATATGGGTGCTCAATTGGTTAAAGAGGTAGCATCTAAAACCGCCGATTTAGCCGGTGATGGTACAACTACCGCTACGGTATTAACTCAAGCTATCTTCGCTGATGGTATTAAGATGGTAACTGCCGGCGCCAATCCAATGGATTTGAAGCGTGGTATTGAAAAAGCAGTTACTGCGGTAGTGGATGAATTAAAATCCACATCTAAAAAAATCAACACAAACAAAGAGATTGAGCAGGTTGCTACCATTTCAGCAAACAATGATTCTGAAATTGGTAAGATGTTAGCCGATGCTATGGACAAAGTTGGTAAGGATGGAGTTATCACTGTAGAGGAAGCTAAGGGAACTCAAACCGAAGTAAAGACCGTAGAGGGTATGCAGTTTGATAGGGGATACCTTTCGCCATACTTTGTAACAAATCAGGAAAAGATGGAAGCTGAATTGGAAAAACCTTATGTACTTTTGTATGATAAGAGAATCAGCGCAATGAAAGATATCATTAATATCTTAGAAGCAGCAGCACAAACAAACAGACCTTTATTGATTATCGCTGAAGATATCGAAGGTGAAGCTCTTGCTACATTGGTAGTAAATAAAATAAGAGGTTCACTTAAAGTAGCAGCTGTTAAAGCTCCTGCGTTTGGCGATAGACGTAAAGAAATGTTAGAAGATATCGCTATCCTAACCGGCGGAACTGTAATTAGCGAAGAGAGTGGATTAACGTTAGAAAAAGCAACAATCAAAATGTGTGGGGTTGCTGAAAAAATCAATATCGATAAAGATACAACTACTATCATTAATGGTGGCGGAACTACTGAAGCAATCAAAGCTCGTATCGATGTAATCAAAGCTCAAATTGAAAAGAGCACATCTGATTATGATAAAGAAAAGATGCAAGAACGTTTGGCTAAGTTGAGTGGAGGTGTGGCAATTATCTATATTGGAGCATCAACTGAAACGGAATTAAAAGAGAAAAAAGATAGAGTTGATGATGCACTTCACGCTACCCGTGCAGCAGTTGAAGAGGGTATTGTAATTGGCGGTGGTATCGCTTTAGTAAAAGCAGCTGATGTATTAATTAATACGGGCTTTATTACTAAATTAGAAAACGCTGACCAACAATTGGGAGCAGATATTGTTAAGAAAGCAATCGAATCACCATTCAGAACAATCGTATCAAATGCAGGAGGTTCGCCGGACGTTATTATAAATAAAGTAAAAGATTTAGGCGGCAATAACGGATTCAATGCGAGAACCGATGAATATGTGGATATGTTTGAAGCAGGTATTATCGACCCAACAAAGGTAACTCGATTAGCATTAGAAAATGCAGCATCGGTAGCCGGATTATTACTTACAACGGAATGTGTTGTAGCTGAAAAGAAATCAGAAAAGGAATCAGCACCACAAATGCAAATGCCACCAATGATGTAATATAACTGGTTGATACTCAACTAATTATAACTTATTGATTTACAATGAATTATACATATAAAAAAGTATAATTTATTTTAGGATTAATGACCTTATTATGGTATTTGAAGGGAAATTTGGGGGGTTTCTGTATGTTTTAGACCCCCTAAATATCCCTTTTATTATTCATCATATCTATAAATAAATTTGTAAATATCAAATATTTTTCGTATATTGTAACATAAACGCATAAAATATGGCAGATTTTAGTAAACAATGGTGTGATATCTATGACCCGGAAATGCCGTGGGATTTTGATATTGAAGCCGAAGCTGAAAACATTCCGAAAGGGCACTACAAACCTATGATATGTGAGGGGTTTGGATTTAGTGGAATCGGCGTTAGATTAAATGGTGATATCGAATTATTGTTTGTTGATAGAAGCGATGAGGATAGTTTAGTTCAAATTGATTATAAAAAATTTATTGAAAAACAAAAATTGAAATCTAGTGGTATCTAAATCTGAAATCAACGAAGGGCATTATTTGGAATTAATGGATAGGTTGCATGTATTAACATCAATGCTTCACGACCATTGTTTACGGCATCCATTATCCGAATATGATGAGGAAATATATACAGCCATTGAAAAAGCAATAGATGCTACCTATGAAGCATATCAAATCGTAGGAAGTAAAGATTACGAAAATGAAAATGAGAATAACACATATTAGCGATACACATAATAAGCACAAAAAGCTAAACGGAAAATTGCCGGGTGGCGATTTGCTTATTCACAGCGGTGATATCAGTTCATTAGGTAGGGAATCCGAAGTTAAGGATTTTGTTAAGTGGTTTAATAAAATTGAAGGATACACTAATAAGATTTTTATCGCAGGTAATCACGATATGTCTTTTGATAGTGAAATTCTATTAAGAAACAAATTGGATTATTTTGATGGAGGTAGAAACAATTGGGATACGATTGCTTCAGTTGGTAAACCACAATGGCTGGATATATTATTAAATTCAGAATTGAATTCAAACGTATTCTATTTAGAAAATTCATTTGTTGAATTGGATGGAATAAAAATTTGGGGTTCACCTATCAGCCCATCGTTTGGATATGGTTGGGCATTCAATGAAGATAGGGGTGAGGCTATTTCCAAAGTTTGGGATGGAATTCCAAATGATACCGATATCGTAATTACTCACGGACCTATTTATGGTTATAGAGATAAAACATATCGTACATATGAAAACGTTGGATGTGCTGATTTACTACATAGGTTACACACAGTAAAACCACATTTACATTTTAGTGGGCACATTCACGAAGATTATGGATATGCTCCTATTCAGTATGGTGATTGGAGTGGATACGCGTTTAACGGATGTATTTGTACATTAAGTTACGAACCAAACAATAATCCAATTACATTTGATTATGATTTTGCTAAGAGAGAATTAGAATTTATACACAATGAGGAATAAGAAAATATATTTGTATTTGGATGACGTAAGAATTCCAACAGAGGGTGAGTGGGAAGTTGTGCGTAATTACGATGAATTTGTAGCACACATTCGTATGCACGGATTGGATAGTTATGAAGTAATTTCCCTCGACCACGATTTAGGTGAGAGTGCTATGCAGGAATATTACACAAACACAAAACCAAATTTTGAATTGGATTATAAAAGAATCGAAGAAAAAACGGGAATGGATTGTGCTAGATTTTTAGTGGCAGAAAGTATGACAAAGCATATTCCATTACCACAAATATTTGTACATTCGGCTAATCCAATTGGTTCGGCAAATATTATTGGTTATGTAAATAATTATTTTAGAAATCAAAAATTGCCTGAAATGTGTATTAAAGTTAATATTGAGCATACATATACCGAACTATTAAGCGAAGAGGAAAGGCATCGTAGATATAAAATAATGAAAAATAAATAATATGAAAATAGCAATTATTATTTTGGCAATATTATGGTTATGGATTATATACGAATTCATTACAGCTCCAACTTATAATGAAACAACCAATACATTTATTAAAAAATCAAAATCCGGCTCATATTCTGATTTAGAAAAATACAGAAGAGGGCGAAGTAAACATTAAAATTATGAAAGTACATTTAACCGATACATTTACAAAATCATTAAGAAAATTAATGTGGCAGCAACATTGGATATATAAAACTTATTCATTGTTTCGTTACGATATTCCATTGTTTATAAAAAACATTTGGAGGTTTAGAAAAGAATTAGCAAGCCATCAATGGTGGGATTATCGGTTCAATTTAGAAATGCTATATCGTTCCCTTTCAATTACACACGCCGGAATGTCTGTAAAGGGATGGGAAGTTAGGGAAACACGTGAACCAAAAGTAAAAGCAATGGCTCGAGCATTGGAGTTATTGAAACATAAATTAGATGATGATTATGTTGAAAGAGCTGAAGCTGAATTGGGTGAAATAATTATGCACGATTGGGAATTTGAAGAGGTTGAAAATGGTAACTTTCGTTTAGCGGATAAAGAAACTAAAAAAGAAAAAGCGCATAATCGTAAAGTATTTAAAAGAGCCGCAGCTATCGAAGCAAAAGAATGGAAGGAATTGTGGAATATTTTTGAAGGTACAAAGAATTCAAAAGTGTACGGCGAGCATTACGATGGCACCGATTTGAGAAGTTGGTGGGATTAAAATTAAGTATGAAACAAATATTATTTATAACCATTTTAGTTTTTCTAGGATTAACTTCGATGGCACAAACAAAAAAAGCAACGGGTGGATTTGAAGATGTTTTAACCGCTGATACAATTTTAAATAACTTTATGTTGCATTGGATAGGAAAACCTTATAAATTGGGAGGTAAAACTGAAAAGGGAATAGATTGTTCACAATTCAATAAACGTTTATACAAAGATGTTTATAATAAAGATTTGGAAAATGTGGCGTACAAACAATACAATCAAACCCAACGAATTAAAAAGGATAGTTTACAAATTGGTGATTTGATATTTTTCAGAAGTAAAGCATCACCATCGGGTTGGCATACGGGGGTATTCATTGGTAACACATATTTTATACACGCAGCAAATAGGTTCGAAGGTGTAAAGGTTAGTAGTTTAGAAGAGCCCCGATACAAAGTAGCAATTAGAGGTTATGGCAGATTGCCAGAGCCACCAAAACAATAATTTGGAAATATCAAAAAGTATTCGTATCTTTAAACAAACGAAAGGAGGTCAACTATGGCACTATTCAAAGAACTCAAAGAATTAAAAGAAAAATTAAAATACTATGAGGATATGATACCCGTCAATAATATGGGTAAGTGGAGCCGTAGTGTAGCAATTGAAAGTTATAAAAACAAAATAGCAAAATTAGAAAACAAAATAAAAAATAGTAAGCCCAAAACAAATGAACAAAAGTAAGTTTATTTTACTAATACTATTGGGAGTGATAGTATTTGAATTAAACGCTAAACCCAGATATCGTATTGAAACGTGGGTAACGAATGGTGAAAGGCAGTATTTGCCACAAAAGCGTGTTTGGTATAGAACCAACTACTTTTATTTACCATTCAAAGTTTGGAAGAGTGGTTCGTATTCATTTAAATACAAATCACAAGCTGAAGAAATAATTGAAAATTGGAAAGCAGATGAAAAAGCAAAAAAAGAATGGCGTAAAAGCACATTTATTGAAATCAAATAGTAAATGGTTTGTAGCAAATAACAAAGTACAAAAGAATAAAGATATAACAATTCTTTTGCCCGTTGTAAAATTTTGGTACAGCCAATGTTATTTTTTAGAAACAGGATGTTATACTCCGGCATTTGGAGTAGCAATTAGTTTCTTAAAATGGAATTATTATTTTACAATTCAAAAAGGATATTAAAAATGGAATTAAGAGAAGCAACTGCCGAATTACATAGAAAGGCTGAAAAAATGCCATTCAACCAAAAAATGTTTAATGGTGAACTTACTGAATTTGAATATTTAAATTATCTTTATACACAATCAATAATTTTTCAATGTATAGAGGAGCATGATTTATCAATATTCAATCCAAATATTAAAAGATTGAAAAACATATTTTCTGATATTCAGGAATTAGAAAAAACAAACACAAAAAAAATATTAGATATTCAAAGCGCTAGAGAATACGGAGTTTACTTAGAGCAATTGAATAAAAATAAATTATATCCTCACATTTATTTGAATTATTTAGCACTTATGTTTGGTGGGCAAATGATGAAATCAAAAGTTCCAGGTAGTGGTAAAATGTATGAGTTTGAAAACGTACAAGAATGTATCGGAAGTATAAGAGCAGTGCAAAAAGATGAGTGGGCTGATGAAGTTAAAAAAGGATTTAATTACATTATAAACATATTCGATGAGTTACAAAGAAAAACTTTCTAAATTAGCAGATAGTATTGAATCAATCATTATCAGTAAAGGAGGTAAATTAATACCTACCGAAGATTTTGGGTGGATTAATAATCGTTATGAAAGTAATGAATTTAGATTAGCACATATAGAGCGTTATAGTGATAAAAATTTGGATGTATTACATATAACGTGTTTTCCATCCGATTCATATGCGCATCCTATTTTTGGATTCGATGTTATTTGTACGGATAAAAAACCATTAGCAGCATTTTTGGATTGGAGCCCTGTTGATAATGCATTAGGATATAAATGTAGTTATGAATTTGAAACTAAATATAATTTGCCAGATTGGGCTAAGATTATATTTTCACCAACACCATTAGCGATAGTTCCGAATGATAATGAATTGGATAAATTGTTTGAAATTGTTTTAAATAATTTTGAACACTATATTCAAATTTTAATAGGTTCAAAAAAAAGTGAACATAGATTTGGATATATCAGAGCAGCACAAAATAGGTATTGTGAAAACCAACAAAAGAATGAAAGGACGTTTAATGTATTGAAAGCAAAATTGGGAGCGGATAAAGCAAAATATTTTATGGAAAACATTTTATTCCCTAAAATAAAAAATGAATCCGATTTTATGTACAATTGGATAAGAGAAAAAAGTGGAAAATAAAAATAAATAAGTTATGGAATTACAAATTACAAAAGCAGAGTTAGTAGAAAAATTACAAACCGAAGAGGTTAGTGTAACGTTCACAAAGGCGGATGGTAGTGAACGTACAATGTTATGTACAAAAATGGTAACTAAAATCCCCGAAGCACAACAACCAAAAACTGAAAAAGCACCTAAGTTGGACGAGAACGGAAATGTAATCGAAACCGATTTAATCACGGTTTACGATTTGGAGAAGGAAGGATGGAGAAGTTTTAATTTCAGTAAAGTAAAATCTATTCAATAGATGGAGCCAAAATATCAATTGGATTTAGATTGGGATTTATATAAATCATTAACAATTGCTACAATGGGTTTAAAAGATATTGAAGAGCAAATCACAAAGGAAATCGCGAGGTTGAATAACATCAAACCAATTCATTTTAAAAACCCTGAAAAGCTGAATGGTAGGTATGAATATGAAGGTAATTCATTGGAGGTTATGTTTATTGGAAGGGAATTATCTTTAAGTGAGGATAATTGGACGTGGTTAGTTAAAGAATTAAAGTATTCAAATAGAGAACATACACTAAGCATATTAAAATATCCTAAATTAGATGGATATGCTACAATGATTAAAACTGCTTACGGGCAAAAAGAAACAAAAGAAATTCTAAGAGAAAATTTAGATAGTATCGAATGGATGCGAAGTGAATTAGTATCATTAACAAATTTACCTTTTTAATATGGAATATAGATATCACATTAGGCAGTTCGTTTGGAATAAAGATACGAATTCATTTTATGCAGAAGCACCTTTTTTGGAATGTGTACTGCCGGATGGTAATTATCATCCCGAAGCATTTCCGAATATGAAAGGTGAATTCATTATTGATAATCCAAAAACAGGAGGATTCAGACGTTTTAGATTTGTAAAAGAAATTACGGGCAATATCGATGGGTTTCATTATACTGAATGGGTATTTGAAAGTGAAGATAAAATTGAATGTAGAATAGCAATAGATTAATATATGCCACAATTACCAATACCACCAAAGCCGATGGGTAATGCGATTATAACATCTACTGCACCACCGGCTATAAGCATACATCAACCAAATTCAAATGTTGCTCAACAAATCAAAGATGTAGCGGAGCAGCAGGCTCGTATGGTATTGGATGAATGGATGAAACAATATAAAGATTTATTTGAATCAAAAGAATCTAAATTGAAAATTCATAATATTGATAAAATAATCGGAATGGAATATGATTCCAGATTTAGAGTAATTGGTGTGTTGGAAGAGAATAAGTACTATGAATTTACTTTGGGTAATGATTTATTGAATCAAACTGAAAGTATATTACTACATAGAAGGCAAACTGATAGTGGGCATTATATAATGGAATACAAAGGTAAAACATTATGGTTAACAAAGGATGAAATCGATATGCCGGAAAAAATTATAATTTGTATGAATACAATTTAATATGAGAACGATTTACAAATATGGATTTTCAAGAACAATTGAATTACCGATTGATTCGCAAGTTTTAAAAGTTGGA
>JACCDT011110282.1_pt1 | contig 16680 bp, 5 predicted proteins | sample 7446291 | NCBI WGS metagenome assembly JACCDT01 (sample SAMN15323446, study PRJNA562643) | freshwater metagenome | isolation source: river surface water | place: USA:Blue River Watershed | collected 2017-08-17 | reverse complement strand
TTGTTGATGATGTTCGTGCCGGCCAGCGACACCACGCTGTTGCCGCTACCCAGTTGTAGTGTGCCGCCGCTGATCGTCGTGTCACCGGTGTAGGTTTGCGCGCTGGTCAGCGTCAGTGTACCGCTGCCGCTCTTCGTGAAAGCTCCGGTGCCTGACATCACGCCGTCATAGCTGGTCGTCGTGTTGTTGCCGCCGGCGTTCAGTGCATAGATGCCCAGCGCAATATTGCCGCCGGTCGTGCCGCTGCCGGCGAGCGAGCCGAGGGTCAAGTGGTTCAATAGCTGCAGCTGGGTACCGGCGAGGTTACTCATTGTGAGCGCCGAGTTGTTGCCCAGTGCGCTCAGGTTGTTGGCTTGGACGATGCCACCGGTGATAGCAGTGGCGCCGGTGTATCTGTTGTTTCCGCTGAAGGTCATCGTGCCGCCGGTGGCATTCGCGGTCAGGCCACCGCTTCCGCTCAACGCGCCGCCAAAGGTAATGGCCGGGTTGAAACTCAGCGTCGTGTTCCCGGTCGTGGTGAACTCATGCAAGGTGTAGCCTGTTGCGCTTCCAGAGCCGGTGCTTACGGTGCCGCCGGTCGCGGCGATACCACCGAGGTAACGAATAACGACGACACCGGAGCCACCAGCACCCGCCGTTGACGCGGCATTGTTGTATGCAACCCCGCCGCCGCCGCCGCCCGTGTTCGCGGCGCCATCACCTGCGGTCCCCAGCCCGCCATTACCGCCGCCACCAATACCACCGAGACCGAAACCACTCGCGATTGCGATCGCGTTGTCCGACGCACCGCCACCGCCGCCGCCGAAATAAGCCGTCGTGCCCCTGATGTCGCTGGCGATACCCGGGCCGCCATTGCCCGGACGGTTGCTTGACGAGCCAACCCCGCCCGCGCCACCCGCGCCGCCGCCACCACCACCGCTGGTGCCGCCGCCGTTACCGCCCGCCGTACCCTGACCGCTGGTTCCGGCCGCACCGGTCGCCTGACCCTCGCCGGAGCCGCCACCACCGGAGCCGCCGATTTGCGCGCGCTGGGCGGAGTCTGCGGTGCCAGCAGCGCCGGCACCGCCACCGATCGCCACCAGTGCCGTGCCAATCGATGAATTGCCACCATTGCCGCCACGAAGATCGGTTGCGACCACACCGCTGGTACCGGCGGTGCCACCGGCACCCACCGTCACCACATAGGACGTGTCGACAAAATTAGTCGAGCCCGACAGCACGCCACCCGCACCACCACCACCGCCATTGTCGCCACCGCCGCCACCGCCGCCGGCAACAACGAGGTAATCCACCGCCGTGTCGAAGGCCAGCGTCACATTGCCGTTCAGGGTCATGTTGTTGCTGATAGCGGACACAGCACGACCGGCCAGCAAGGAGGTGCCACCCGATGCAGAAACGGTGCTGGTACCGAGGGCACTGTTGTCATACACGCCGATCGTGCCAACGGAGAGTATCGTCCCACCCGAATACGTATTCGCTTTCAACAGCGATAGCGTGCCGGCACCCAACTTGATCAGGTTGCCCGTGCCGGAAAGCGTGTTCTGCAACAGGTAGTTATTACTACGATTGAAGATCAACGAACTGTTGTCGACCACATTGCCGCTACCCAGCGTACCAGACGTGCTGCCGCTGCCAATCTGCAGGCTGCCTGCACTGATCGTGGTCGTGCCGCTATACGTATTAGCGCCGGTCAGCGTCAGCGTGCCTGTGCCACTCTTGGTGAGGCCGCCTGCACCGGAAATCACGCCGGCGTAGCTGGTCGAGGTGTTGTTGGCACCCGTATTCAGCGCGAATCCGCTACCGATCACGACGTATCCGCCGTTCGCACCCCCGCCGGCGAGCGAGCCGATGTTCAGGCTGTTCAGCAACTGCATCTGCGCACCGACCACATTACTCATCGTCAGTGCCGAGTTGTTGCCGAGTGCATTCTGATGGTTGGTCTGTACGAGACCGCCAGTAATTGCCGTAGCACCCGTGTAGCTGCTGTTGCCGCTGAAAGTCAGGGTGCCCCCGGTTGCATTCGCTGTCACCGCGCCTGTGCCATTGATCGCGCCAGTCAGCGTGACAGCAATCGGGTTCAAGGTCAGCGTGCTGCTGCCAGTGGCGGTGAAGGTATGCAGCGTATAACCGCTGGCTGTGCCCGTGCCGCTGCTGATGGTGCCGCCGGTGCCGGCGGTGCTGCCGATGTAACGCGCGATCGCGATACCGGAACCGCCATTGCCACCACGGCTGACCGTGGCGCTCAAATGACCACCACTACCACCGCCGCCGCCACCGGTATTGGCTGTGCCGGCATTGCCGGCAATAGTGGTACCGCTTTGAGTTGATACAGTCGTGGTCAACGGTGAGCCCTGGCCGCCGCCGCCCAGACCGCCGGCGCCGCCAAGCGCACCCAGAAAATAGTTTGAATTGCCGTGGATACCACCGCCGCCGCCGCCGCCATAATATTGCGTTGTGCCGGTGATGGAGGATGCGAGACCAATACCACCTGCGCCACCGACGGCATTGATATTGGAGTCCGCGGTCGGTACTACGCCATTGCCACCGATGCCACCGGCGCCACCGCCGCCGCCGGCGGCGTAGGGCGACGAGTTGTAGCCGGTACCACCGGCATAGCCTTGACCTGGCGTTCCAGCGCCGGCTGGGTTATAGGTGCCACCACCACCCGACGCGACGTTGGTCAAACCTGCGTTCGCGGTTGCCGTGGTCCACGATGAGCCGACACCACCGCCTAACGCCACAACGTTAAACAGCGACGAGCTCAGGCTGGATGCATCTCCGTTCGTTCCGAGCGTGAATGTTCCATAGCTATTGGTCGTTCCCGTGCCGCCCCCGCCCACGGTGACGTTCACGCTGCTACCGCTGTCGACCGTACCGGCCAGCACGCCGCCACCACCGCCACCGCCACCGACGTGCGCGCCGCCGCCGCCACCACCGCCAACGATCAGATAATCGATCGAGGCATCGAGATCGAACGTGACATTGCCATTCAGCGTGACATTGTTTCCGAAGCTGGTGACCGTGCGACCGAACAGCAAAGAGGTATTGGCTGCGGCCACAACTGCTGCAGTGCCCAGCGCCGAGTTGTTATAGACGCCTAGCGTGCCCGCGGTCAGCGTGGTACCGCCGCTGTAGGTGTTTTCGTTAGTCAGGCCAGTGGTGCCGGCACCGAGCTTGACCACGCCGCCTGTGCCGGAAATCAGGTTCGATACCGCAAAGGTATTGCTGCGATTGAAGGTGAGCGTAGCGTTGTTGACCACGTTGCCGGTACCCAGTGTGCCGTTGGTGCCCGCGATGCCGGTCTCGGCGGTACCGACTTCCAGCGTGCCGGTCGTGATGGTGGTGCCACCGCTATAGGTGTTCGCCCCCGCCAGGGTCAGCTTGCCGCTGCCTGTCTTTGTCAGGGAGTTGCTACCTGTAATCGCATGTGCGAAATGAATGTCGCCGACGCCGGTAAATGTGACATTGCCGTTGAAAACTGATCGGTACAACGCGTTGCTACCGCCCCCATCCTGCAGATACCAGGTCGCGCCAATGGTCGCCGACTCGAACGTTGCGCCCAGTGCGCCGACGGTCAGCCCGCGTCCTCCGTAGTTGGCGCTGCCGGCGGTGCCACCGGAGTAACGCAGCGTGCCGCCATTGATGACGAATCCATAGGCATCGTAGAAGCGCTCACCCATAGCGCCCGCCCAGTTCCAGTTGGCGATGTCGAGCGTTGCGCCCGAATTGATGGTCGTTATGGCTGTCGCAACGTCCCCGAATTGAGCGCCGCTGCCGCAGGTGGAATCGCAGTAGATCGCGGCGCCACTGGGGATTTTCAGTGTGCCGGCATTGACATTGGTGGGGCCGGTATAGGAGCTGATGCCCGTCAGCGTCAGCGTGCCGCTGCCTTCCTTCGTCAAACCACCTGCGCCCGTGATTGGCGTCGACATCGACATCGGCGACGTATTCACTGCCTTGACAGCCGAGGTTGTCTTGATCGAGCCGCCGGTGACGGATCCGGCAGTAAGGGTAAGCGTCGAAATTTCTTTCGATGCACCGACCGCGCTATTGAACGTAATGGTTCCGGAACCTGCGTTCAGCGTCAGCGGTGCACTGTTGATCGTGGTTTCACGAATGTAGTAATTCAGTACCTGGCCAAGCGCTCCGTTATCGAAGAGGTCGTTCCAGTTGCCGTTGCTACCGGTGAATTGGACTGCGTTTTCACCACCATAGCCCAAGCCGTTGGCGGCGTTAGCACAACAGTTGTTGGGCTCCCCGCTGGCCCAGTTGGTATAGGTAAAGGTTTGTCCGGCTTCAGGCCCACGCTCCCAGCGCCAGGTACCATTGCTCAGGCGTCGACCGCCAATCCACGCGGTGTTATAGCTGCCGGCCAGCGCCGCCACGGAGTTTTCAAGCCGGGATGTGATCGTCGCCAGATAGCCGCCAGCGTTGGCAGCAGCCGTGTCTGCCTGTAGCCAGCTCAATCCGGTCGCATTCACGCCAACATACTGGTTGGATGAGTTGATGCTGCCCTTGAAGGTCATGCCGGCACCACCGGATTTGATTGTGAGACCAGCGGTATTGGCGATCAGGGTTTCACCAAACACTGTGATGGCGCCACCGCCGCTGTCGATGGTCTGCGCGTTGCTGCCATCGAAATAAACGTCGCCACCCACATACACTGTCGAACCATTCAGCGTTGCCTGATCACCGACGCCGAATTGAATCGAGCCACCATTGGTGGTGTTGATGTTGCTGCTGAACTTGATGAAGCCATCACCTGATTTGTCGGTGTCGGCGTTGAGCACCAGGTTGAGTTTTCCGCTGCTCGAAGAAATGTTTTTGTCGGCACCAAATGAAAGATGTCGTGCCGCCTTGATGGTGAGCGTTGAATCAGTGCCTGCATCTTTGGTGATGTTCGAATTGATCAGGATGTCATTCGATACATTCAGTGTATTGGTTTGATTGGCGATCATGTTGCCGGCCGTGACCGACAAATTCGTCAAGGCCTTGGTCATGCCCAAGGCGCCGCCGAACGTGACATTGCCGCTGCCGGCATTGACGCTCAATCCGCTGTTACCAGAGTACGCAGTCTGGCTGTTGGTCAGGGTAAATCCGTTGATAGCCCATGACTCATCCTCGACTGTACCGTCCAGTGCACCCGCCATTCGCAGCAGGATCGAAGACACTGCAGGCGTCGTGATCGCAATGCCGATGCGACGATCGAATTGATCGAAATTGCCGCGGTTGGATCCGACCAGGTTACCTTCCTGCTTCAATGTCACGGTGTAGCTATAGCCATTCACCGTTCCGCTCTGGTTACTGAATGCGAGATTCCAATTCGGTTTCAGAGTAAACAGATCAGTGAACGAAGCTCCACCATTGCTGCTGATTTTCACATTGAAATATTCAGCCGCTGCGCCATCCCATGAATCGATCGCGAAGAAATTGAATTTCAGTCCGACAGAGCTGTTGTTCAGGTTGTTGAACGCCAGATCAATCGATTGATTCGAGAACAAGCCAAACGTCCTTTGGCTTTCATAGAAAGGATTGGTCGATGCTCCGGAAATCTGATTGAAACCATAGGTCGTTGCGAGCGCATCAAAGTTACTGTCGGATGACACATCGAAAATGCGCTGGAACAGCACTTCGGTTGCACTGTCAACAGTGCCGTTGAATGCGACATTGCCGCCACCGGTGTTGATGTTCAAGGTGGACGGATTCGAGTCCGTGTATACAGCGAGGAAGGTCGATCCATTGACAGTCAGTCCGCCGCCGGTCACACCACTGCGCGTGGTGTCGATGGTCTGCCCGTTCGCCCCCTGGAATACGATGTTCTCGCCAGTGAGCGTGATGTTGCCGCCTGCTGTCGTGATGTTACTGCCGACACGAATCTGGTCGCCCGACGAGTTCGCGTCATGATCGGAGATGACGCTGAGACTCAATCGTCCGCCGCTCGATGTGATCGCCTCATTCAAAAATACATTGCGCGATGCTTTGAGCGTGAGGGTGCGATCGGTGCCACCGCTGTAACTGATCGCCGTGTTCAGCAGGATGTCACCGTAGCCGGTGCCGCCCGATCCGGTTTGTATGGTGACGTTGCTCGATGCCAGCGCGCTGGCAATGCTGGCAGCGGTGATGTAGCTGGCTGCCGACGATGTGTACAGATAGTCGGTGCCGGATGCACTGAAACCGGTGCCGGACGTGGTGGTGCCGATGCTGATGTCATAAGGATCGAGTAACCACAAGCCGGCTTGGCCATTCGCACTCTCCGTAGTGACCCGGATGCCTTCGACATCCAGTTTGTGGCCGGAAGTTTCGATCTGGCCACCGTCGCCACCCTGCACACCCGCGCGCGCAATCAAGCTGCCGTTGGCCAGAGTCACCGATGCCAGATTGTTCACATCGGACCACAGCACGATCTTGCCGCCGTTACCGTTGACGATCGCGCTCGCATCGATGACGGCATCCTTGTCCATCACGGTCTGGATCGCCTGGCGCATGCTGTTGCCAACTTGGCCACCTTGCCATTCACCGCCGACCAGCACATTGCCGCCGCCGGTTGCACCGGTCGCATCGATTTTTGCGGCGCCCTCTATATATATATAGTTGCCCGCGATCTTCACGTCGCCGCCCTTGGCCGAAGTGGCTGCTGCGTCCGCCGGGTCAGCCGCCACGCTTGCGACATTGATAACGCCGCTGTGCGTGACCTTGTCGGCTTCGATGCTGACGCTGCCGCCATCGGCGACGGCCGAGCTCGCATCGATCGTGCCGCTGTTGGCCAGCTCGGTGCTTGCACCCAGGAGGATGCGGCCGCCGACCGTGGTGATGCCGGCCGCGCTGATCTCGCCGCTATTTTTGATAACACCCGCTGCCAGCGTGTTGTAGGCCTGGGCCGACACGATCACGCGGCCTTCCGGCGCCCTCACGATCTTCTTGTTTTCGATCAGGGCATCAACGGTGGATGGGGTGACCAGCAGGTCGACCTGGCTGTTGGCCGGATTGACATTCATCGTCACCGTCTCGCCGGCCGCGAGCGCGATGGTGCCGGACTTCGCCAGCAGCACACCTTCGTTGCGCACTTCCGGTGCGAGCAACGCGATGTAACCGCCGAGCTTTGCTTCGATGCTGCCTTCGTTCACGACCAAACCGGTGGCGCCATTGCGCTCGAAGCGGTAATTGCCGGCCATGAAGTCCGCATTGGACATCGAATGGGTGGTGGCCACCAGCGCGCCCACATCCACGCTCGAGCTCGGTCCGAACCAGACGCCGGCAGGATTCAGCAGGAAAACCTGGCCGTTGGCCTGCATGTTGCCGTAGATCTGGCTCGGGCTCATGTCGAGCACGCGGTTGAGGATCACCGAACTCGAGTCCGGCTGCTGGAACACCACACTTGCATCGCGGCCGATATTGAAGGTGTTCCAGTTCACGATCGCCCGATCGCTGCCCTGGTTCACCGTCATCACCGGTGCGGCCGCAGTTCCGCCGGTGACGACTTGGGCACTGCCGGCGACAACATTCGCGCCGGTCGGCAGTGCATGGGTGGCCGGCGCAACTTGTGCGCAGGCCGGTTGCAGCGAGAGCGCGACCCAAGCAGCCACTACCGCGAAAGCCATGGCGTGGCCGCGGATCAGGTGCTTGGGTTGGAGGCGCTCGAACATCGCTGCGTGTTATGGGTTCGTTAACAGATCAGAACGGCAAGCTGGCAGCCAGCCACAGGCGGTCGATATTTTTCGTGCCGTCCTGATCGTTGGTGGAACCCGGATACGGGTTGGGGTTGACGCCGATGCGGCGGGCCCAGGTCGCGGTGAACGTAAAGTTGCGCGGACCTTGCCAGACCAGGCTGGCGCCGGCGCCGCGATAGCTGAGGATATTGGGCGTATTGCCCATCGCGGCGTACCAGTCCACGCTTTGCTTCACGCGGCCGTCATCATGGAACAGACGGAATTCGAAGTTTTTTGGCAACTTCATGCGCAGCTCGACCGTGGCCAGCTGGCCATTGCTGCCCCCGCCTTCGCTGACCGGATAAGCGCGCACGCCGGTCGGGCCGCCGAGGTAGAACTTTTCGGACGAATCCAGGTTCTTCCACGCGTACTGGCCCGAGAAGCTGAGCAGCAAACTCATCCAGTCCAGCAGTGCCTGGTTGCGGCTGATCGCGGCGTTGAGCTTGTTGAAACCGCCGTTGGTATTGGCCGCGGCCTGGTCGCTCAGCAGGCTGTTGTTGTCCTTGATGGTCAACAAGCCCGAGGTCACCGACAACGAAGCCTGGTTGCTGGCGCCGCCGAGGTAGCCGTCGAACCAGTTGCCGTTGGCGGCCGCGGTAAAGACCGAGCTCTTGTAGCTGCGCGCCAGGCTGCCGCCCGAATAGTTGTCAAACCATTTACCGGTGATGCCGCCGGTCAGGAACAGGTTGGCTTGCCGCGAGCGGATCAGCGGGTACGACAGGTCAACGCCGACCGTGCTGGAAGTGCCCCAGATGTTGGAGGCCACGTTGTCGCCAGCAATGACGCGGTATTCCATGAAGCTGGTGTTCATGCCCATTCGCGCCCCATTCAGGCCGACCGGGAACGACAGGCCGCCGCGGCCATAACGGGTACCGGTCGTGGCCAGCAGGCCCAGCGTGTACTGCTCGCCCTTGCCGGACGGAGAATTGATCGCAAAATCAACCATGTAGCGCTCGGGACCGGTCGAGCGCGAGCCGTAGCTGTCGTTGTTGACGGCACCGGAAACCAGCGGTTTTTCCTGGGTTTGCAGCACGACCTTGGTCTCGCCTTCGGCGTTGCCTTCAGCCAGACCACCCTGCACCGATGCGCCCGGCAGATCGTTGAGCAGCAGCAGCGTGCGGTCCAGCACGTTCACGTTGACCGCTTTTTCGATCTGCATTGCCTTTTCGACACGTGCCAGGATCAGCTCGGAGTTGATGCGGCCGGTGGAGCTGCCGTCGATGCTGGCGCCGGCGTACTTCGCTTCGGCCACTTTCAGGGTCACGACGCCGTCAACGATTTCCTGGCGCGGGATGCTCACGGTGGCCACGTAGCCCTTGTCCCGATAGGCCAAAGCGGCCATGGCTGCAGCGTTTTGCAGCTCCGCGAAATCGATGGAACGGTTGACGTAGAGCTCGACCGAACGGGCCAGCGCTCGGTCCGAAAGCAGCGTGTTTCCAACGAATTGGAAGCGCGACACGATCACCGTATCGCCAGTCAGGGCCGGGGTTTTCAGGGTTTCGGGGCCGGATTTGGGCGTCAGCTCGGGCAATGCCGGCTGCGGCAGGTTGCGCTCGAGGCTGTTGCGCAGCGCGCCGCCATCGGCGCCTGTGGCCTGGGCATGGGCGGCCGAACCGGCAAACGCCAGCAGCGACAGCAGCAAAAGGCCCGCCGCGGCACGCGGAAGGACCTTGGAAAAACCTGCAGACGGCAATCGATTTTGGGGCATCAGCAAAACGGTTTTGGGGCCATCGGCCGCCAGGCGGCTCAAACTCCGAAGCGGAGGACTCTACGGTTTTCCGGGGCTTTTCCGGGTAGTGCATTCGCATCCAAATCGGGTGGAATTGGGTGCTTCGATCCGGGCCAGTTGGCGGTAACCCGGACCGGCTGAAAAGCATTGGAAAACCTAGCTTTTAGTCGGAATTTACGGACGAAATTTTAGATAAATTCGCCCAGTTTTTCCCTACTTTTTCCTACACAAAACGCCATCTCACTTCCGTTTTTACGCACCCAATAATGGCCATTCGAGGGGACTGAAACACCCGAACCAACCCATTGATTTTCTGTTCTGCTAATTGCCTGATTGACATCCTTGATTTTTACAAATCAGGCAATTACCGAAAGACTAATTACTTATTTTTGCGGCAACTGATGTCATTTGAGCAAATTTGCATTGCCTACTTGACAATTGATTGCCTATTTGAGTATTCGGCGTTTTCGGGTAGGGAAAAAATGAAAGCGGGCCGGAATGGGTGTGGAATTGGCTCGCAAGAAGGAAGGATTATTTCGACGAAGTCGGCGTAGGTTTGGTGTAGGTTTTAGAGACACCGATCGGGTGTTTTCGGGCGTGGTATCGGGCACGTTGTATAGCCTATTTCTCCAGCGCCGAAGTTATCAAAAAGAATCAGGTCATAACGGGCGTGTGATCGGGTCGTTTTTTTGATCCATTTTTTTGCCCCCTCCAGGCCCCGAAAAAACGGGTGAAATCGGGTGAAATATTCTTCCGCCCATTTCACCCGATTTTTTGACCCTTTTTCCGGCCCGAAAAATCGGGTGATTTCGGGTGTTATTGTGATCCTGCTTCCATGCCCATTTTTCCGACACCCGACACCCTGTTACCAACTTGTTTACGTAGGTTTTATGTAGGCGTTTGGATCGATTTTTTGCAGGTTTTTTGCAGGGATTGACAGAAATTATTGGGTGTAAATGGGTATTTAATCAGACGCCCTCTCCTACCCAAAAGCACCATAATTAGCACGTGCGTTCGCCCGGATTACCTGGCGAATGGATGCCGTTGCAGCATCCATTACTCACACACCCATTCAAGCCCATTTTCCCAAAGGCAGCTTATCATTTTCAAAACGGATGGCAGAGACACCCGATCGGTGATTGCCGTTTGATTAAGTCCGAAATGTGTGGGTGTTTCCGACACCCATTATCTGGCTTAAAGTTTGCTTTAGCACACGCGTAGGCATATGAAAGCTTGATTCAGGAAAACTGATTTAGTCTGGCCACGGTGGTTGAACCGACTCGCCCATTCCGGTCCGAGGAAGTTCAGCTGATCGGGTGCCATTGGATAGCGACAACAAAAATGATCATTCCGACCCAAATTCCTATTTCCCCGCTGACCCTGTCCCTGATCTCGGGTATCCACGAGCTCAAGGGCGCCCTGCGTGCTGCCAGCCATATGGCGCCTGAACGCATGCTGGCCTTGCGCCAGGTCGCCACGCTGGAAAGCGTCGCCTCCGGCGTTCGTCTGGGAAATGTCGTCCTTTCAGATACCGAGGTCCGCCGCATGCTGGCGCGCCTGCATCCGGCCAGCCATTCAAAGGCACTGCCGGAACTCGAGGCCGGGCAAGCCGGCGATGAACTCGACACCGATGCCAACGCCGAAGCCGATGGCGAACTCTCCGGCCAGGAACTGGTCGCCGGCGGCCACGGACTGCCGGCACTGGGTGGCAAGGGTTTGCCGCAGCGGTCGCTGCCTGCCGACGAATTGATGGCCGAGCCTCTGGCTGATTATGAAGTCGAAGAATTGTTGCTGGCCCATCAGGGCGAAGCCGACGTGCTCAATTCCGGCGAGCAGCAAGCCGCCGGTTATTACGATGGCCTCAACCGTGTGCTGGCCCTAGTCGCCACCGGCCGCCTGACCGAAGATGACTTAAACGACCTGCACCGCACCCTGCTCGGCCATTCGACCAAGGATGCCTGGCATGCGGGTAAATACAAGGTGTCGGCCAACAACCCGATGATCACCCACCCCGAAACCGGGGCCGCCACTGTCTTGCAGACCACCGCCCCGGCCAACGTCGGCGACCAGGTCGCCGCACTGCTGGCCTGGCTGGCGCGCGAACGCAATGAACCGACGCTGCATCCGCTGCTGACCGTGGCCGTGTTCACCGCCAGCTTCCTGGCGATCCGCCCCTATCAAGATGGCAACAGCCGCATGTCCCGCCTGCTGACCCGCCTGCTGTTGCTGCAAGCTGGTTACTCGCATGTCGCTTATGGTTCGCTGGAAGCCGTGCTGGAAAATGACAAGGACAGTTTCATCCGCGCGCTGAACCGCACGCTGATCGGCATGGACCAGGGCAACCCGCATTGGGAACCGTGGCTCGCCTTCTTCCTGTCGTCGCTCGCTGAACAAGTCCGCCGTTTGTATTCCAAGCTCGAACGTGAAAAGCAGATCTTCTCGGCCTTGCCAAAATTGTCATCGGCGATCGTCGACCTCGCGCGCGAGCATGGCCGCGTGACCATGGCCGATGCGATCAAGCTGACCGGCAGCAGCCGCAATACCTTGAAGTTGCACTTCCGAAAACTGGTGCACCAGGGTCAGTTGCAGCGTCACGGCATGGGTGCCGGCGTCTGGTACCAACCGCGCTGATCCCACCGCGCGGTCTGTCCGCGCTGGTCCATCCGGCATCGCTCTATATATAGAGGGCCATCAAGTCCTCTCTATATATAGAGTGTGTCTCGCTCAAAGGTCGCGATCAAACGTCGCGACCAAAAGAAAAGCCCCGGCATGCCGGGGCTTGTCATTTCGAGAAGCAGGCGATCAGTTGATCGTCAGTGGAATGCAAAGCTGATAACCCACCAGCCGTATCGAGCGCAGGCAGCCTTGTTCGGCACCGACCTGCACCAGCTTCTTGCGCAGCCGGACCACCTTCACTTCGAGGCTGGCCTTACGGAAGTCATCCGGCGAATGGCCGAGCAATTCCATCAGTTGCCAGTATTCGAGTTGCTGACCCTGGCTGGTCGAGAACGCAGTCAGCATTTTCAACTCGCTGGCAGAAATCACGGTGGATCCTTTCGGTCCGCTGAGGGTCAGCGAACGCGAATCGACCGCAAAGCCCTCTTGCCCGTTGGCTTCTGGCCGGGACTGCCACATGTCGACCCGACGGCTGACCGCCGTCACTGCCGCCAGCAGTTCTTCCATTTCCACCGGCTTGGACAGGTAGACGTCGGCACCACTTTCATATCCGGCAATACGGTCATCGAGGTTCACGCGGCCGGTCGCCATGATGATGCCCGCACGCGGATTGCCGCGCCGGATGCGGCGCGACAGCGACAGACCATCTTCGCCCGGCAAGTTGAGGTCGATGATGAAAAGGTCGGACGGCGATGCGGCCGCTTCGTCATCCAGCGCTTCCGCGCAGGCGATGCCTTGCACATGATGGCCTTGCTGACGCAGGGCCTCGATGGTCACGGCGCGCAGCGCGTCATGATCTTCAACGACGGTGATGTTCAATTTGGAAGCCATAAGCTAAACCTGACACTGTTCTCCAGCGGTTCATACCGGACCTCGCCTCCCAGCAGCCGCATGAAATTGGCGACCAGGTAGAGACCGAGGCCCGAGCCTGAATGCTTGCGCGCGCTGTCGGCGCGATAATACTTTTTGAATAACTCTTCGCGATCGGGGAAGCCGGCCGAGCCCGGGCCTTGCGCCACCTCGTTCTCGACCAGGATTTCACAACCGGCTTTGCCGTCGCGTTCGGACTGCAGCGCGCGCACTTGCACAATGCTGCCCGGGGCCGAGTACTTTAATGCATTGTCGATCAGGTTGGAAACTACCGACTTGAAAATCTGCCAGTCGCTGTGCACTTCCATGCCCGGGCTTTTCTGCACCGCGAGGCGCTCGGCATCGGGAATTTTCGAAATGACATCATTGAGTACGGCATCGATACTGAAGCGCTCGAGATGGGAAATGATTTCGTCATCCTCGAATTTCTCGGCCTGCAGGCAGCGCTCGATCAGCTGATTGATATTGTTCACCGTGCGCCGGCCGTGTTCGAACATGACCGGACTGGGCTTCGGCGCGCCGAACACCATGTGCAGCACCGACAGCGAGGTCTTCAGTTCATGCGCGAGCATTTCCATGAAGCGGCCCTGCAGTTGCGCTTTCTGTTTTTCGACCTCGACTTGTTGCGCGGCGGTGTGGGCGCGCAAATGGGCGAGATTGCGCGAGTGCTCGACCCGGATCGCGCGCACCTGCAACAGCACCAGCAAAATCACGCCCGTCATCAGGCCGTGGATCAGGTACATGTGCAGGTTCAGCTCCGGCGCCTTGGCCAGACCATGCGAGGGCATCGCGGCCAGCACCAGCGAACTGCCGAGCAGCCCGTAGAATCCGATCAGTGTCCATTTTGGCAAGGCCGGCCGTTCGTCTTCGTCGACGTTCTTCCATGCACGACAGGAAAACGCCAGCGCCAGCGTCAGTATGGGCAGCAAACTCACAATCGTGATGTTCAGTCGCATTGCTGCCTGCACATTCGACGTGCCCAGCAGCGCCATCTCGGCGGCGAGGGCCAGCGACCCAATCACAGCCAATACCCGCAAGCCGATGCGCGAGGCCTGGTATTCCGACAGGAAGCGATAGTGGAACAGCAAGCCCGTCGCCACATACAGGCAGAAGATCACATTGTTGAAGCGCTCGACGACCAGCGGCGGCAGCAGTCCGGCGCTGAACAGCCGGGTGTAACCCACATAGGATGCTGCGTAGATGACGGCCACCAGCTGGCTGAACAAAAAGGCAATCATCAAAGGCTCGCGCTGCAGTGTCCACTGCAGCAGCGCCCACAGGAAGAACAACACCAGGATGCCCATCATCAGTCCGTACCACATCTCTTGCATGCGGTCGGCGTGCAGCGCTTCATCCAGTGTCAACGCATCGACATGAATCAGGCTGGAGCTGGAGGTCTTCAAGCGCAGCCAGATATCGCGCGGCTTGTCGCTGGTCGGTATCACGAAGCCGTGGTTCAGCGACTTCACTTCCCCCGATTGCCAGTCGGTGTGGTCGCCGGTCAGGCGCAGGCGGCCCGGGTCATCCAGCGGATCGAACAAACGTATCTCGTCCAGATAACTGGGGCGGATGCGCAGCATCAGACGATTGTCGGGGCCGGCTTCGGGCACCGGCGCCACGGTCAGCTTGAGCCAGGTGGCAGAGCGCGTGAAGCCACGACCGAGCACGCCGTGATAAGGCAGCGCCGGTTTCTGGCGAACGGCGTCGATATCGAGTGTGCCGTCGGGATCGTCGACATAGCTGCGCGCGACGATGTAGTCCGAGGTCGACGTCTGGACCCGGGACCGGACCTGCGATTGACTCTGTGTTTCAGCGTGTGCACCGGCGCCAGCCAGACACAGCATCAGCTGCAGGAAAGCGAAACAGAGGAACAGGCAATGACGAAAGCTGCGCATGAGAGGGCGCCTGCGCTCAGGGTCGCAGGCCAATAAGTTCTTTGCGCATGATTATCGCAGAGCGGCCCTGCCCGCGGCCGCTCTGCTCCGGCAACGCCGGTATAGGACGGAAGATCAGCTGCGGTGCGAACCCTGCGCCAGCTTCTTCGCCATGCTCCAGCGATGCACTTCGCTGGGGCCGTCATAGATGCGGAAGGCGCGCATGTCGGTGAAGATGCGCATCACCGGCGTCTCGTTGGTGACGCCACGGCCACCGAGAATCTGGATGCTGCGATCGACGATGCGCCAGGCCGCTTCCGAGCACACCACTTTCGCGCGGCTCGATTCGTAGTTGCCCTTCTCGCCCTTGTCCAGCAGCCATGCGGTATGCATGATGTGCAGACGCGCCGTCATCAGGTCCATGTCATTGTCGGCGAGCTGGAAGCCAACGCCTTCATGCTCAACCAGCGGCTTGCCGAATGCATGTCGCTCGCGCACATAGTCGAGCGCGACATCATGCGCGCGACGCGCTTGTCCGAGCCAGCGCATGCAGTGCGTCAGTCGCGCGGGCGCCAGTCGCACCTGCGCATAACGGAAGCCCTTGCCCGGCTCGCCAAGGATGTCCTTGGCCGGCACGCGCAGGTTCTTGAACTCGACCACGCCATGGCCGCCGGAGAAGCAGGCATCCATCGCGTCGAGGTTGCGTACCAGCGTGATGCCTTCGCGGTCCATGTCGGACAGGAACATGGTGGCGCTGCCGTCTTCCATGCGCGCCATGATGATGGTGTACGACGAACCTTCGGCACCGGTGATGAGCCACTTGCGGCCATTGATGATGTAGTCGTCGCCGTCTTTCACGGCCGTCGTCAGCATCATCGACGGATCGGCGCCGGCACCCGGTGCCGGTTCCGTCATCGAGAAGCAGGAACGGGTATAGCCCTGCACCTGCGGACGCAGCCAGCGCTCCTTCTGCTCGGGCGTGGCCACTTCTTCCATCAGGTGGATATTGCCTTCGTCCGGCGCATGAATATTCATCGCGGTCGGGCCGAGCCATGAATAGCCGGCTTCTTCAAACACCACGGCCTTCTGCACATGGGTCAGGCCCATGCCGCCGAATTCCTTCGACGCATGCGGTGTCAGCAAACCGGCCTTGCGTGCGCGCTCGATCAATTCCTGACGCAGCTCGGCATGCGGGCCGTGACTGTCCTGTCGAGGGTCGTTCTCGAGCGGGATCACCTGCTCGGCAATGAACTCGCGCGTGCGTTCACGTAGCGCTTCGGTTTCGGGGGTAACGGAAAAATCCATGGCGGTTGTCGCAATGAGAAATGAATTCGGAAAATACAAAAACGTCGTGGCCATCTCTCGCCATACGGCACGTCAGAAAAAATCCGACCCTCTCGGGGAAGAAGAGAGCCGGAGAATCCCAACACGAGAGAAAAAATTGACAGCCTGTGTCCCGGACAGGCCTGTCCGGGACACAGTGTTACTGCATTGCTTCTACTGCGTTGCTACTACGATGTTGCTACTGCTACCGCGTATTACTTCGGCACTTTGAACACCATCAGCGTGCCGCCCTGCGGAACGATGGTGTTGGTACCCTTCACGTGGTCGATCGCACCAGCCAGGCGCTGTGCATCCACGCCCCAGCCGGAGACAACGGCGATGTACTGCTCGCCATCGACTTCATACGACGACGGCACGCCGATCACGCCCGAAGCAGCGTTGTATTCCCACAGCTGCTTGCCGGTCTTGGCGTCGAATGCACGCCACTTGCGGTCCGGGGTACCGCCTGCGAACACCAGGTTACCTGCGGTGGTGAAGGTCG
>JACCDT010392910.1_pt1 | contig 16681 bp, 18 predicted proteins | sample 7446291 | NCBI WGS metagenome assembly JACCDT01 (sample SAMN15323446, study PRJNA562643) | freshwater metagenome | isolation source: river surface water | place: USA:Blue River Watershed | collected 2017-08-17 | reverse complement strand
TCTATACTTTCAGAATGAACGAAACGGTACATTCTGCACGCAAGGCACCTAAACGCACCAACGATCCCGAGCGGACGATGGCGGGCATCATTGCTGTGGCTACCGCTGAGTTTGCTGCCAAGGGCTTGGCAGGCGGGCGCATTGATGCCATTGCCGACGCCACGCACACCAGCAAGCGCATGATTTATTACTACTACGGCAGCAAAGAGGGCTTGTACCTGGCCGTACTAGAAGACGCCTATCGACGCATACGAGCCACCGAGGCTGAGCTGCACTTGGCCGACTTGTCGCCTGTTGACGCGCTCAAGGCTTTGGTGGGCTTTACCTTTGATCATCACCACAGCAACCAAGATTTCATTCGCTTGGTGATGAACGAGAACATCGAGCGTGGTTCTTACTTGGCGCAAAGCAAGCTGATTCAAGAGCTCAACGTGTCTGCCATCCAGTCCATTGAAGCTTTATACAAGCGCGGTGTGAAGGCTGGCGTGTTTCGCAAGGGCTTAGACCCGATCGACATCCACGCGTCTATCTCGGCGCTGACATTTTTCAATGTGTCCAACCGTTACACCTTTGATTTGATCTTCAAGCGCGACGGTCAAATTCCCAAAGCATTGGCTGCACGACGCCAGAGCGTGGTGGACATGGTGTTGCGGTTTGTCAGCTATTCAAATTAGGCATAGCAGGTAGTTGGCTATGCAGTATTCAAATGCGGGTTTTTACTAGGTTGCCAAAAAGTAACTGTTTTGTACATTTTGTTTCAACCCATATTATTTAAGGATCTCCCTAAATGTTCGACCTCATTTTGGATCGCTGCTGCAAAGTGTTTGAAGCCGCGATCGCCTTTTGCCTCGCCTTGATGGTGGTGCTGGTGTTTGGCAACGTGTTTTTACGCTATGCCATGAACTCTGGCATTACCTTGTCTGAAGAGCTGTCCCGCTGGGCATTTGTGTGGATGACGTTTTTGGGCGCCATCGTGGCCTTGAAAGAGCATGGTCATCTGGGCACCGACATGTTGGTCAGCCGCTTAGGACCATTTGGAAAAAAAATGTGTTTGGGAGCTTCTTACATCCTGATGTTGTTCGCTTGTTGGCTTTTGTTCAAAGGCGCTTACGAACAAGCAGTCATTAATTTAAGCAGCACCAGTGCAGTGATGGAAGCCTCAATGGCTTGGATCTATCTGCCGGGCATTTTGTTCGCCGTGATGGGAGGGTTGATTTTGAGCGTGGAATTCATTCGCCTGTTAACCGGACAAGTACGCGACGAAAACTTGGTCATGATCCAAGAATCTGAAGAATTCCCGCATGGCAACAGCCACTAAACCCAGTTCAGGAACAAGACCATGACGATCGCTGTATTTCTCTTTTCCCTGATGGGCTCCATGGCACTGGGTATTCCCATTGCATTTTCTTTGCTGCTGTGTGGTGCTGCGTTGATGTGGCACATGAGCATGTTTGATGCGCAAATCTTGGCGCAAAACTTGATCGAAGGCTCTAACAGCTTTCCTCTGTTGGCAGTTCCTTTCTTCATGTTGGCGGGTGAGATCATGAATGCAGGTGGTTTGTCACGCCGCATCGTGAACTTCGCGATGGCTTGCGTGGGGCACATCAAAGGCGGCTTGGGCTATGTGACCATCATGGCCGCCGTGATCATGGCGGCCTTGTCGGGTTCGGCTGTGGCGGACGCGGCTGCGTTGGCTTCATTGTTGTTGCCCATGATGGTGGCAGCAGGTCATGACCGCGCACGCTCTGCGGGCTTGATTGCTTCTGCCGGCATCATTGCACCCGTGATTCCACCCAGTATTGGCTTTGTGATTTTTGGTGTGGCCGGCAACGTGTCTATTTCAAAGTTGTTCATGGCCGGCATCGTGCCCGGTATCTTATTGGGCGCTTCGTTGTGGATCACTTGGTGGTGGTTGGCACGTAAAGAGGTCGTGACTGTGCCACCGCGTAAATCATTTGGCGAAATACGCGAAGCATTGCGTCAAGCCACTTGGGCTTTGGTGTTGCCTGTCATCGTGGTATTTGGCTTGAAGTTTGGGGTGTTCACACCCACTGAAGCTGCCGTGGTGGCTGCTGTTTATGCCTTGCTCATTTCGACCTTTGTTTACAAAGAGCTCGACCTGAAGAGCTTGTATCCCCTGTTCGTGTCTTCCGCAAAGACCAGTGCGATTGTGATGTTCTTGGTGGCTGCTGCGATGGTGTCGGCTTGGTTGATCACCGTGGCTAACTTGCCTGCTGAGTTGGTTGCTTTGTTGCAACCGCTGCTCGATAGCCCTCGGTTGTTGATGCTGACCATCATGGTCATCACCATGCTGGTCGGTACAGCTTTGGACATGACACCTACGATTTTGTTACTCACACCCGTGCTGATGCCTGTGGTGAAAGCGGCAGGCATTGATCCCGTGTACTTCGGCGTCTTGTTCATCATCAACAATGCGATTGGCTTGATCACGCCACCTGTGGGCACAGTGCTCAATGCGGTGGCCGGTGTGGGTAAAGTCAGCATGGACGAAGTCACACGTGGTGTGATGCCATTTATGGTGGCGCAGTTCATCATCATGTTTGCCATGGTGGCCTTCCCGCAATTGGTGATGGTGCCTGCACGCTGGTTCTATTGATTTTCTTTTCCACTGTCAGTCCGGGTACGCCTGACAGTGGTTCCCTTGATTCGCGTACGACCGCAAAAGTTCTTCAGGAGACACTGACATGAAACGTGTATTTATCAAGACCGTGATCGCCACTGTGGCTATGGCCGCCATGGGCATTGCCTCGGCACAAGTGAAAACCATCAAGTTCGCCAATCAGAACGCTGCGGGTCATCCGATCGTTCAGGGCATGGAGAAATTCAAAGAGATCGTAGAAAAGAAATCTGAAGGCAAACTCAAAGTCAACCTGTTCCCAGGTGGCACCTTGGGTAGCGACCAAGCCAACGTGTCTGCCATCCAAGGCGGCTCATTGGAAATGGCGTCCATGAACTCTGGCATCTTCGCAAGCCAAGTCAAAGAATTCGCTATTTACGACTTCCCCTTTATGTTCGCCAGCTCCAAAGAAGCCGACGCTGTGGTCGACGGCCCCTTCGGCAAGAAGATGCACGCCAAGTTGGAAGAAAAAGGTTTGATCGGTTTGGCTTACTACGAGCTGGGCTTTCGCCACATCACCAACGGCAAGCGTGCCATCAACAAAGTGTCTGACCTCGAAGGCCTGAAGCTGCGCGTGATTCCTAACCCCATCAACGTGGATTGGGTGAAGGCTTTGGGTGCTAACCCAACACCGCTGCCATTCCCCGAGTTGTATGCTGCCCTAGAGCAAGGTGCTGTGGACGGTCAAGAAAACCCCATCCCCACCATCAACAGCGCTAAGTTGTACGAAGTGCAAAAGCACATGGTGCTGACCGCTCACCAATACAACCCACAGTCTGTGATCATCAGCAAAAAATTCTGGGACGGTTTGAGCGCTGCTGAGAAAAAGGTGGTGGCTGATGCTGCTACTGAGTCTGCCAAGTTCCAACGCGACACCGCACGTAACCTGGAAGCCAGCTTGTTGGCCAACTTGAAGAAGAACGGCATGCAAGTGACTCAGTTGCCTGAGTCTGAAATGGCTATCTTGCGCGACAAGATGCGTCCAGTGACCGCCAAGCACGGTGTGAACGTGGGTCAAGACGTGGTGAAAGAGATGCAAGCCGAAATCGAGAAGGCACGTTCTGCTGCGCCTACTAAAAAGGCCAAGTAATTGGTTGTGTGATGCTTCGCCGCTTAGATGCGGCGAAGCTTCTTGTAGAGCGACTAAAAATTTTTAAGGGAAGTTGCATATGAAAGTCTTGATGCTGCACGGCGTGAACCACAACATGTTTGGTAAACGCGACCCTCAGCAATACGGCACCATCACACTTGATGAGATCAATGCCAACTTGGAAAAACTGGGCAAAGAGTTAGGCGCTGAAGTCGAGTGCTATCAGACCAACCACGAAGGCGACATGTGTGAGCGCATTCATCAAGGCTACTTTGACAAGGTCGACGCCGTGCTGATCAACGCCGGTGCTTGGACCCATTACAGCTACGCCATTCGCGATGCGCTGGCTGTGTTGACTTGCCCTGTGGTCGAGTTGCACATGTCCAACATCCATGCGCGTGAAGAATTCCGTCACACCTCAGTGTTTGCTGAGATTGTGAAAGGCCAAATTTGTGGCTTTGGCGCCGACAGCTATGAGCTGGCTTTGCGTGCAGCCGTGTCTGCCGTTCACTCGTCTAAATAAATCATGAGCGCACCGAGTCTGGTTATCAATGGCAACACGCAGTTGATTGCCCATATTGGCTTTCCCACGCACACCTTTAAGTCGCCCATGATTTACAACCCGTACTTCGCCAGTGCGGGCATCAATGCGGTGGTGGTGCCCATGGGTTGCCAAACGCCTGACTATCCTGTGTTCTTGAAATCGGTGTTCAACCTCACCAATATTTGCGGTGCGCTCATCACCATGCCCCACAAGGTAGTGACTGTGGGCCTGCTCGATGAGGTGACGGCCACTGTGCGCGTGGCAGGTGCTTGCAACGCCGTGAAAAAACTCCCCGATGGCCGCTTGGTCGGCGACATGTTTGATGGCGCGGGCTTTGTGCGCGGTGTGCAACGCAAAGGCTTTGACCTGACGGGCAAACGCGTGTTGGTGGTGGGCACGGGAGGCGTAGGTTGTGCCATTGCGGCTTCGTTGGCAGGCGCCGGCATTTTCGCCATCAGTTTGTTTGATGTGAACACCGCTTCGGCCGAGGCCTTGGGCCAACGCTTGAAACAAAACTATCCACACATCGATGTGCGCACGGGTTCGAACGACCCCGTCGAACACGACTTGGTGGTCAACGCCACGCCCATGGGTATGAACGAAGGTGATGCCTTGCCCATGGATGTATCGCGTATTTCTCCCGACACTTTTGTGGGCGAAGTGGTGATGAAAACCGAAATGACCGCGTTCTTGCAAGCTGCCAAAAACCGTGGCTGCCGCGTGCAAGTCGGCTCAGATATGTTGTTTGAACAAATTCCTGCGTACTTGGAATACTTTGGCTTGCCCACCACGACGGCTGAAGTGCTGCGCGATGTTGCACAACTGAGTTACTAATTTTCTTGGAGTATTTGATGACCTTGCAATCTACACACCGCGAGTCCGTGCCCGACATGCCCAACCGTTTGGGCCTAGAGGGAATTGAATTCATCGAATACGCCACCAGCCGCCCACAAGCCTTGGGCCAAGTGTTAGAGAACATGGGCTTTCGCCCTGTGGCTCGCCACCGCTCGCGTGAGGTGACCTTGTACCGCCAAGGCGGTATGAACCTTGTGGTCAACGCCAGCCCCGATGATGCGCGTGTGAGTGCGACCACCGATGGCCAACCTGTGATTTCTGCCGTGGCCTTTCGCGTTCGCGATGCGCTGCAAGCGCACACCCGCTGCATGGAGTTGGGCGCGTGGAACGTAACTAGCCAAGCGCAAGCGATGGAGCTGCACATTCCCGCCATTCATGGCCCAGGTGGTAGCCGCTTTTACTTTGTGGACCGTTGGCAAGAGTTCTCGATTTACGACATCGATTTCAAACCTATCCCCACCGTGGACCAGCATCCAGAAGCCACGGCCGGTATGAGCTACTTCGGTGTGGTGCAGTACATTGGCGCTGGCCGCAGTGCGGACTGGCTGGCGTACTTTGAACACATGTTTGATTTCAGCTTTGTGCCTGATGACCAACGCTTTGGCATTTTGCCCAAAGGTAAGTTGATGAAGAGTCCCTGCGGCAACTTCTTGTGGCAACTGATTGAGCCTGATCCATGGATGGATGCTGACGAGTCGCCTGAGTGTTTGCAGCGCATTGGTTTGGGCGCGGTGGATGTGGGAGCGGCAGTGGCCGCACTCAAAGCGCAAGGTGTGGAGTTTGTGGAGTCAACCCAGCTTCACCCCGAAGACCGTGGTGCGCTCACACGCAGTGCTTTGGGCTCGGTGTCGTTTGAGTTGGTTCACAAAGAAATCGCATAAGGTCACGCCATGAACTTACTCGACGGCTTCGGTATGGACACCATCACGATGGCGGGCTCTTTAGAAGCCAAGCTGTCGGCAATGAAAGAGGCAGGCTTCTCGCAAGTCATGCTCATGGCGCGTGACTTGGTCACGCACCCAGGCGGTGTGCCTGCGGCTGTGGCGGCGGTGCAGGCCAGTGGCTTGCGCCCCACAGGCTTTCAAGTGCTGCGCGACTTTGAAGGCTTGTCTGGCCATTTGCATGGCTACAAAGTCGACATTGCCAAGTCAATGCTCGAGATGTGCGCGGCCACAGGCAGCAAGGTGTTGTTGGCATGCTCTTCTACCTCACGCCACGCGACAGATGACCTCGACCACATTGCCCGCGATTTGAAAAAGCTCGCCATGATGGCGTTGCCTTTGGGCATCAAAGTGGCTTACGAAGGTTTGTCATGGGGCCGCACCGTGAATGAGTTCACCACCTCTTGGGATGTGGTGTGCCGCGCCGATTGCCCCAACCTTGGCATTGGTATCGACTCCTTTCATATCTTCGCGGCCAACACACCACTAGACGCGATTGAAGACCTCGACCCCGAGAAAATTTTCTTGGTGCAGTTGTCTGACTTCATGTGGCACGAAACCCCTACCTTTGAAGACCGCATGACTACCGCGCGAACCTTCCGTGTGTTTCCGGGAGAGGGCGTGCACAGCGATGCATTGGCTGACCTGGTACTGCGCTTAGATCGCATTGGTTATCGCGGCGACTATAGTTTTGAAGTTTTCAATGACGATTATCAGCAACTGCCGTTGGCTACTGTGGCCGAGCGCGCGCGCAAGAGCGCCACATGGCTGCACGACAACGTGCTGCACCGCTCAGCCCCATTGCCTGCTTGGACACGCACATCTAACAACACACACGCATGAAACAACGTCAACTCGGCCCCTATACCGTTTCAGCCATTGGCCTAGGCTGCATGAACCTCAGTCACGCCTATGGCGCGCCACCTGCACCTGAAGTGAGCGAGGCACTCATTCACCGCGCCTTAGACCTTGGCGTGACGATGTTTGACACGGCGGCCTTGTATGGTTTTGGCACCAACGAGTTGTTGGTGGGTCGAGCACTCAAAGCACATCGCAGCCAAATTACTTTGTGCAGCAAGGGCGGCATGGCTGGTGTGTCGTTCCCAGACGGTGTGAAGCGTGTCATTGACGGTCGCCCAGAGACCTTGCGCAAAAATTGTGAAGAAAGCCTCTCGCGCCTAGGTACCGATGTGATTGACCTGTACTACCTGCACCGTTGGGACAAGCAAGTGCCTATCGAGGACAGTGTTGGCGCGTTAAGCGACTTGGTGCGCGCAGGCAAGATTCGTGAGATTGGCTTGAGTGAAGTCTCTTCCATCACTTTGCGCAAAGCGCATGCGGTGCACCCTATTGCGGCAGTGCAAACCGAGTACTCGTTGTGGACACGCAATCCTGAAATTGCCGTGCTCAAGGCTTGCGAAGAGTTAGGTGCTACGTTTGTCGCCTTCAGCCCCGTGGCACGTGGGTTCTTGTGTGGTGATTTGCGTGATGTGGGCACCTTGGCCGCCAACGACATTCGCCGCGCCATGCCGCGTTTCAGCGCTGAGACCTACACCGCGAATTTGCCTATGCTCGACGCCTACCAGGCTATCGCACGCGAAGTGGGTTGCACGCCTGCGCAGTTGGCATTGGCTTGGTTGTTGCACAAAGACAGCAAGCTCATTCCCATTCCCGGCACGCAAAATATCCATCACCTTGAAGACAACATCGCAGCATCCGAAGTGGCGCTGTCGTCTGAACTCATGCAGCGTCTAGAAGCGCTGATCAACCAGCAAACGGTGAAAGGGCCGCGTTACAACCCGCTCAATGCGTCAGAGGTGGACACAGAAGAGTTTCAATAAACGTCTGGCTCAGTAGCCACCTGTTGCACCGACCTTGCCACCCACAGCGGCTGGCGAAGGAGCTTGTTTAAAACTCTGTGCCAAGTCTGTTGCGGCCTTGACTAAGAGTGTGGTGTCTACGCCCACTGCCACAAAGTTGGCCCCATGGGCAAGGTAGTCGTTGGCTAACTTTTGATCGGTCACCAAAATGCCCGCCGCCTTGCCCGCCGCACGCACTTTGGCAATGGCATCGATGATGGCTTTTTGCACTTCGGGGTGTGAAGGCTGGCCACGAAAGCCCATAGATGCCGATAAATCAGCGGGTCCAAAAAACACACCATCCACCCCTTCGGTCTTGGCAATGGCTTCGACGTTTTTCATGGCCAATGGGGTTTCGGCTTGCACCAGCAAACACATCTGCTCGTTGGCCAGGTTCAAATAATTTTCAACCTGGTTCCAGCGAGATGCTCTGGCTAAAGCTGCACCCACACCGCGAATGCCCTCGGGCGGATAACGCATGGCCTTCACCAGCACAGCAGCATGCTCTTGCGTGTCCACCATCGGCACCAGTAACGTTTGCGCACCCACATCGAGGTATTGCTTGATCAATGCCACATCTCCCTGCACAGGGCGCACGATGGGCGATACCGCATAAGGTGCCAGCGCACGAAGTTGCTCCAGCACGGTGCGCACATCGTTGGGTGCATGCTCGCCATCGAGCAGCAACCAGTCGAATCCGCAGCCTGCCAAGGCCTCAGCCACATTGGCATCAGCCAAACCGACCCAGCAGCCAATTTGCGTGTGACCTTGCCGAATGGCGGCCAAGAATGAGTTGGTTGGAATTATCATGATGCATCCTTAGGGTAGAGCCCGCGCGTGCGAGCCATCAATCGTGTGAGGCCATACAAGGCATCCATGGAGGGGGTGGGCAGTTGCAGGTGTTGCCCCATCGCGCGAACCGCACCGAGCAGCGTGTCGAGCTCGATTTGACGAACATGTTCAACGTCTTGCAGCATCGAGGTTTTGAAAGATCCCAGCTTACGGGTCACGGCATGACGGTCTTCTGGTGCTTGTGCAATGTCGCATCCGATGCGCGCGCCAATGGCTTGCGCTTCGAGCATGACTGCACTGCAAAATGAACGCACCAAATCGTCGTCCAAGATCTGGTCACACGGCGCACCCGTTAAAGCAGAGACAGGGTTCATCGTCATATTGCCCCACAGCTTGAACCAAATGTCTTGCTGAATGCGGGGCGACACCTTCACATCAAAGCCTGCGGCATTCAACACATCGGCCAAGCCCTGTGCACGTACAGAAACGTCACCAGCAGGTTCACCAATGATCAGCTGGTTGCCCTTCATGTTTTGAACCACGCCAGCACTGGGCGACTGCGCAGAGAAATGCACCACACAACCTAGCACCTGCGATGTGGGAATGCACCTGGCAATCACCTCTTGCGGGTCGAGCACAGGCAACTTCAAACCATCGCATGCACCACCCAAGCCATCGAAGAACCACCAAGGCACACCATTCATCGCCACCAGCACCAAGGTGTGCGGCGCCAATAACTGTTGAACCACAGGTGCCACGTCAGCGAGCGAAGGCCCTTTCACCGCCACGATCACCACATCTTGTGGGCCGAGATCAGCAGGGTCATCGCTGGCCGTTAATGCGACTTGATGGGTTTGACTCGACGCATCGGTCCACACCAAGCCCTGCGTTTGGAGTGCGGTCAAAGCCTTGCCGCGGGCGATGGCAGAGATTTGTATATTTTTGGATGGCGGCAATGTGCCCAACAAACCTGCAAATGCGCCACCCACCGCGCCTAGGCCCACCACTGCAATTTTTTTGATGGTATCTGTCACAGTGCTATGCCCTGTAGCTGGGGTCGATGCGGTCGATCAAACGTTGCATGGCTGCAAACGAATCTTCACCCGCCCCGAACTTGGGATTGAAGTTGAGCGAATCGCGCACGCAGGCTTCTAAAGCTTTCTCTGTGATAGGTTGCAAAGCGCCCAAGGCTTGGCTAGCCACTTGCACCTCGCACGCACGGTTCACCAACCACATCAAATTGAATGCTTGCGCCAACGAGGTGCCAATCACCACAGGGCCATGATTGCGCAAGAACAGCACCGGCTTGCCCGCTGAGCTGGCCAAAATGCGCGCACCTTCTTCGGCGTGCACCGTGATGCCCTCAAAGTCGTGGTACGCCACTTGGCCCCATAGTTGAGCTGCGTAAAAGTTGGTGTACGACAAGCCATCTTTCAAACAACACACCGCCATCGTGGGTGTGGAGTGGATGTGCATCACGCAGTGCGCATTGGGCATGGTGGCATGAATGGCACCATGGAATGTGAAGCCTGCGGGGTTGATCGGCCAATCGCTGTGGCCAATGATGTTGCCTTGGCCATCTACCTTCACCAAGTTAGACGCCGTCACCTCGGTGTAGTGCAAACCAAATGGGTTGATCAAGAAGTGGCCTTCTTCATCGGGCACACGCAATGAGATGTGGTTGTAGATCAGTTCAGACCAACCCAAGTGAGCAAAGATTCGATAGCACGCGGCCAGCTGAACGCGTGCTTGCCACTCGGCATCGCTATAGCGCTGAGGGCGAATGAAGGCTTGTGTCATATGCGATCTCTTAAGCGAATTTAAATTTCAAGCAACCGAGTGGGCCGTAATCAGCCTCAAACACATCGCCTAGCTTGGCAGGAGCAGGTTTGGTGAACGACCCTGCCAACACAATTTCTCCTGCTGCCAAGTGCTCACCCCAAGGTGCGAGTTTGTTGGCCAGCCAAGCAATGCCAATCGCGGGATGGCCTTGCACGCCCGCAGCCAACCCTGTTTCTTCCACCACGCCGTTTTGACGCAAGATGGCACCGCACCAAGGCAAGTTGGTGGTTTTGGCATCCACCTTATTCGCCCCCAACACAATGCCGCCGTTGGCCGCGTTGTCACTGATGGTGTCAAACACCTTGCGCATGACTTTGGTGTGGCGGTCGAATTGTTCGATGCGTGAATCGATGATTTCTATGGCAGGCGTGACGTATTCCGTCGCGTCCAAAACCTGTTCTAAGGTGACGTTGGGGCCACGCAATTCTTTTTTCAAGATGAACGCCAGCTCAACTTCCACACGAGGCGCGATGAACTTGGTGAATGGAATGCTCAGTACTTCACCTGGTGTGCAAGTGAACAACATGTCATCCAACAAAGTGCCGTAATCGGGCTCATCAATTTGGCTGGACTGCTGCATCGCTCGGCTGGTCAAACCAATCTTGTGGCCAATCACTGTGCGGCCTTCTGCATACTTCAAAGCCATCCACGCGCGGTTGATGCGGTAGCCGTCTTCGATGGTCATGCCCGCAAAACGTTTAGAAAAATGCTCGACTTGCGTACGTGTTTTCTCAGCCGTGTTCAGTTCAACGGCCAATGCTTGAATTTGTTCTTCTGTGAATACCGACATGCTTATCCCTTGTTGAAAAGTGGGTGCAGGGTGCTTTGTTTGGAATCAAACACCTCTTGTCCGACATCAATTTGAAGGGTGACACCCATGTGCTTGGTTGCCATGAGTGGGGCGAAAAATGCTTTGGCCACAGCAAGTAAGGTCTCGCCGGCGAGCTTGTGTGTGGCCTCGCTGCGACCACGGCCCATGCGCAAGTTCAGATACGCAAAGGCATAGTCGCCATCGTTGCCTGCAGCAATGCCTGCTGCGCCACCATCGGCCACTGCGTAGTGCGGTGCGGGGTAGGCCAGCACACGTGTGCCACCTGTGGGAAACACCTGTTTGCCAGTTTCGTCTGTGACCGTGAGCATGGCATCGGCGAGCTGTCGACACAACGAGGTCATGTTGACTGCTTGGTCGAGTTTGCCTGTGTAGAGAATGACGAGATGGGGCATGGCTTACAACCGAGTAGCAACTTTGTAACCCTGTGCTTGGCTGGCCACAGCAGCAGGAATGTGTTGACCGTCTTGCGGGGTCACTTCGAACACGGCATTGAGTTGTCCCGTGCCAGAGGCACCGAAGTACGGTGTGACGATGTCTACGCCACCGTCATAGCCGCCCCAGCCTAATGCACCCAGCAACATCGCTGTGTCGTGCATGAAGCCTTCGCCGTGACCTTTGGCTGCGTATTCAGGCAGCATCTCGCAGAAGTCGGCCCACTCGCGTTTGTGCCACATCTCGAGCACGTGTGCGTCTAAGTGTTCGAGGAATGGACTCCACACTTTGAAAGCAAACTCAGGCGCCAAACCGTTTTGTGCAAAGCGGTGTGAGAGCGAACCACTGGCCAAGAAAGCCACTTTGCCGTCGTAGTGTTTTTCTACCGCTTCACGCATGGCCCAACCCAAACGCGCACTGTCGTTCAAGTAGTGTGATGTGCACAAGGCAGAGACCGAAATCACTTTGAAGTGTTGGTCTTCGTTCATGTAGCGCAGCGGCACCAAGGTGCCGTACTCAGGCTGCAAGGTCGTGGCGTCGTGCGCCAAGGTTTCTACACCGAACGCATTACACGCTTTGGCCAAAATGTGGCCAAGCTCTGGGTTGCCTGCAGACTCATAGCTCATGTTGCTGATGAAGTGCGGCAACTCGTTGCTGGTGTAGGTGCCTTTGAAATGCGCGCCACAGTTGATGTGGTAGTTGGCATTGACCAGCCAGTGAGTGTCAAACACCACCAAGGTGTCCACGCCTAATTCACGGCAGCGACGGCTGATTTCTTTGTGGCCATCAATCGCATCTTGTCGTGTGCCAAATCGTGGGCCAGGCAGTTCACTCAGGTACATGCTGGGCACGTGGGTGATTTTGGCGGCCAATGCGAGCTTACCCATGGTGAGCACTCCTTGTGTTGCTGAGTTGTTCCATGATCAAACACCCCAATGCGGGATGTGGTGCGAGCCCATCGACACCGCAATATTTTTAGGCTCAAGGAACACTTCGTAACTCCACGTGCCGCCTTCACGCCCAGTGCCGCTGGCCTTGGTACCGCCAAAGGGTTGACGCAAATCGCGCACGTTTTGGCTGTTTATAAAACACATGCCCGCCTCAACGGCTGCTGCCACACGATGGGCTTTACCCAGGTTCTCGGTCCACACATAGCTGGACAAACCGTATTCGATGTCATTGGCTTGGCGGATGGCGTCGGCTTCGTCCGTGAAGGGAATCAAGCAAGCCACGGGGCCGAAGATTTCTTCTTGTGCAATGCGCATGCGGTTGTCCACATCGGCAAACACGGTGGGGCGCACAAAGTTGCCCTTTTGCAAATGCGCTGGCAAGTCTGGTGCGTCTAAGCCGCCGCACAACATGGAAGCACCTTCTTTGGCAGCTAGCTCGATGTAGCTGCGCACCTTGGCCAAATGAGCTTGGCTGATCATGGGGCCAATAAGCGTTTTCTCATCCAGTGGGTCGCCCACCACAATGCGTTTGGCACGCTCAGCAAACTTGGCTGCGAAATCGGCATAAATACTTTTCTGCACCAAGATACGGCTGCCTGCTGTGCAGCGTTCGCCGTTGTTACTGAAGATCATGAAGATGGCGGCATCCAAGGCACGGTCTAAATCAGCGTCTTCAAAAATCACAAACGGAGATTTGCCGCCGAGCTCCATGCTGAATTTCTTCAAGCCTGCCGCTTGCACAATGCGATTACCTGTGACGGTAGAGCCTGTGAACGAAATCGCACGCACATCAGGGTGCGCACACAAGGGCTCACCCGCCTCTTTGCCGTAACCGTGCACGATATTCAACACACCCACAGGTACGCCTGCCTCTAGCGCCAACTCGCCCAATCGAGTAGCGGTCAGGGGTGAGAGCTCGCTCATTTTCAACACAGCCGTGTTGCCAAATGCCAAACACGGTGCCACTTTCCAAGTGGACGTCATGAAAGGCACGTTCCAAGGTGAAATCAAGGCGCACACGCCCACGGGGTGAAACAAGGTGTAGTTCAAATGCGTGGGCGTGGGATAAGTGTGACCATCCACACGCGTACACATTTCAGAAAAGTAGTAAAAGTTATCTGCCGAGCGCGGCACCAACTGCTTGCCTGTTTGGCTGATGGTTTGGCCTGTGTCTTTGGTCTCAGCTTGAGCGATCTCTGGCACATGCTTGGCGATCAAATCGCCCAAGCTGCGCATGATCTTGGCGCGCTCTGTGGCGGGGCGCGTAGCCCAAGCGGGAAACGCATCTTTGGCAGCCTGCACCGCAGCGTTGACTTCTGTGGCTGTGCCGCTGGCGACCTCGGCCAGCACGTCTTGCGTGGCAGGGTTGACCGTCTCAAAGTAGTCTTTGCCAGCAACCGATTTACCGTTGATCAAATGCTCGATGCGCATATGCTTTCCTTCGTTCAAATTCTCAAAATGACTTAGCGCCCAAACGTGACATCCGCCACGATGGTGTTGACCAGCCGGCCAATGCCGTCGATCTCGGTGACCACTTCATCGCCCACATTGACGTTGACCACGCCGTCCGGTGTTCCCGTCAAAATCACGTCGCCCGCATTGAGTGTCATGAAACCACTCAGGTATTCAATCAAGGCAGGGATGTCTGTAATTAGATCGCTGGTGTTGCCCTGCTGCGTCACCACGCCATTGACCAAAGTTCTCAATGCCAAGGCGTGTGGGTCTGTTACATCGGCGGCCCCGACCAGCCAAGGGCCCAGCACGGTACCACCATCACGGTTTTTCACGCGCAGATTTGGACGGTAATAGTTTTCTAAGTAGTCACGAATCGCGTAGTCGTTGGCCACTGTGTAGCCCGCCACGTGTTGCATGGCGTTTTCGCGCTTGACGTTTTTAGCAGTGCTACCAATGACCACAGCCAGCTCGCACTCGTAGTGCATGAAGGCCACACCTTCAGGGCGACGGGTTTGCGCACGGTGGCCAATCAACGAGCTGCGACCTTTCAGAAAAGCCAGAGGCTCATCTTTCGCGGTGACGGTTAACTCTTTAGACAGTTCTTTCACATGGTCCGCGTAGTTCAAACCCAAAGCGATGATGGTGCCCACTTCAAAGGGCGGTAACCAAACCACTGCATCCTCAGGCAACACGCGGCCATCTGCCAGTTGCACACCCGTTGGGTGTTCGAAGGCGTCATGAATGGCGCCACCGTAGGCTACTTTTGCGCGCTTCATACCAACTCCTCCGCCACCAACATATTTTCTATTTGACCCACGCCTTCGATGGTAATGGTCACGCGTTGCCCGGCATGTGCGAGTGGCGCATCGGCAGCTACGCCCATGCTGAGGATGTCGCCCGGATGCAAAGTCATAAATTCAGTGACATCGGTCAACAACTGTGCCACCGACCGAATGCGATTGCCTGTGTCGGTGTGTTGCACCGTCACACCATCAATTGCCACGGTGATGGCAAGTGCGTCGGGATGGGTGATTGCGTTGCGCGGCACAAATGCCCCCATTGGGCAAGAGCCATCGCGGCACTTGAAACGCATGGAGGGACGATAAAAAGAATCATGCGGCACGCTGATGTCGTTGACCACCACATAGCCCGCAACATAGTCCAACGCATTCGCCACACTCACCTTGCATGCAGTGCGACCTATGACCAAACCTAAGGTGGCACCTATTTGTAGGTTTTGGGTGTCCGATGGCACCACGACGGTATCACCACTTTTAGCCCAAGTGTTACGCGGCTTGATATACAAAATCGGCGCTTTGGGTGGCGCTTTGTAAGGGGCCGCGTTGACTTGATCGCCCAAAGCCGCCAAGGCCTCGCGATGGTTCAACAAGGTGCCGTAAACCGAACCGCCAGCAGGCGGTTGAAACATATTCGACATAGTCAATTCTTTGAAATCAAGCATTTCGCTAATATATTCGTGATTTGAACACTCACTTGTGAGTGAGTCAATGAATCTTCCTCGAACTTTTCATTGGTGTTATCCCTCAATCCAACTCAATTCGAGCACTCAAGACCTTTCTAACTCGTTACAGTTCGAATCACAAACACTCACTTCTGCCCATGAAAAGCCCGCTTAGGCATAAAAATTTGCCCCACTTACTACTCCAATCAAGAGAGGCCTTGATGAGTCGTTTCCGCCCTGTGCTCAACCAATATGGTGTGACCGAGCAGCAGTGGCGAATCCTGCGTGTGTTGTTGGATGAAGATGGCCTCGAGCCTCGTCAGCTGTGCGAGCGATGCTTGATTTCTAGCCCCAGCATTGCAGGTGTTTTGATGCGTATGGAAGAGGCTGGTTGGATCAAGCGTGAGCGAATGGCACATGATCAGCGTCGGGTCACTGTCACCGTCACTGCCGCCACAAAAAAACTTGGTAGACGCATGGCCCCCATGATCGAGCGTGAATATCTTGAGCTTGAAAAGCTGGTCGGCGTGAAGCAGTTGCAGCAGGTGTATGACGCGCTCGACACCCTGCAAAAAAATCTTGGTACTCCAGCGTAAATCAGCCCTGAGGCCCATCCATAACGGAGATATTCAAATGCAATTCCACCACCGTGGTTACGTTTCAGAAAACCCAAGAATCAAAAAAGCTGCAGGACACGGCATCAACCGTCCCACCGAAATTCCAGACGAGATGGACGTGCTGATCGTTGGTACGGGACCAGCTGCTGTGACGGTTGCTGCGCAGTTGTCGCACTTTTCCAGCATCAATGTTCGCATCATTGAGCGACGCGAAGGCCGACTGACGCAAGGACAAGCCGATGGCATTCAAGCCCGCTCTGTTGAAACCTTTCAAGCGTTTGGATTTGCCAACGCCATCGTGGATGAGGCCTATCGCAACGTCGAGATGTGTTTTTGGAAACCTGACGACAAGAACCCAGAAAACATTGTGCG
>JACCDT010301076.1_pt1 | contig 16689 bp, 16 predicted proteins | sample 7446291 | NCBI WGS metagenome assembly JACCDT01 (sample SAMN15323446, study PRJNA562643) | freshwater metagenome | isolation source: river surface water | place: USA:Blue River Watershed | collected 2017-08-17 | reverse complement strand
GTTATTGGTGAGATTGCAAGAGAGATTGCAAGTGCAATCAGAGATTTCTTAGACATCCTCATTTGCTGCTGCGCTCTTTCCGACCTGCATAAATTCGCGATACTGCTTGATGATTTCTGCAGGATTTCCACGCGCCATCAACTTACCTTTATGGAGCCAGGCAACTTCATTGCAGACATCTTCGATCGTTGCCATCGCATGGCTAACTAAAATCAGTGCGCGGTCTGCGGTTCGTAACTCTTTAATGCGATTCAAGCTCTTCTCTTTAAAGTGCGCATCACCAGTACTTAGAGCTTCATCAACTATCAAAATATCAGGCTGAACAGTTGCAGCTACGGAAAATGCCAGACGTGCATACATTCCAGATGAATAAGTTCTCATAGGAGCATCAATGGCATCTCCAAGCTCTGAAAACTCAGCGATGGCATCGAATTGACCATCAATCTCTGCGCGCGACATTCCGGCAGCCAAGCCGCCCAAATAAACATTTGCCCGCCCGGTCATAGACGGGTTGAAGCCGACCCCAAGCGCTAGGAGCGTGCTAACTGAACCATGAACTTCAATGCGCCCTTGTGTTGGAGGAACAATTCCTGAGATAACGCGCATCAGCGAAGATTTGCCCGCGCCATTTGATCCGATAACTCCGAGCACTGTTCCATAGTGAACATCCAGGTTTACGTTATTCAACGCGTTAACTACTCGAGTGTGTTTATTTGAGCGCCCAATAGTTTTTAACCGCGCCTTTAGGGTTGGTCGCTTAACGATAGAAGTCTTATAGGTAAGCCCAACGTTCTGCACCGAAACTGCCAAACCATTTTTTGGGTGAATTGAATTCTGTGAGTTAGAGGCGGACAGCGAAATCACGCTCCCTAGATAAGAAGAAATAGGTGCCGACGAAGAAAATTGATAGCGCCCAGATAAGTGAATGCATTAGCGAGAATAAATCTGGAGCTTGGGCGTAGACCATAACTTGAGACCAGGCATCGAGAAGATAGAAGATTGGATTTACTATCTCAAAGCGCCTTAACTGATCGGAAAGATCACTTGCCTGGTAAAGGATTGGAGATAAATAGAGCAAGCTGCGAGTCATGTAAGGCAGGAAACTTGCGATATCTCGGAAATAGACATTTATGCAAGAAATTAAAATTGCCATTCCGAGCCCCATCAGTAAAGCGATAAGTAATACCGGGATAGCCCAGAACATATTCCAGGAATACTCAAGACCGAGCACTGTTCGCATGATGAAGAAGATAAATAAAGTCGGGATAAATTTAAATAGCGCAATGACAGTTGCTGAAATTGGAAGCATTACGCGCGGAAAGGCGGTGTTTAAAATCAAACGCTGACCAGCGGTGATCGATTTAACGCCACCACTCAAACTGTTGCTGATCAAATAAAAGAGGAAGAGGCTGGCGGTTAGGTGTCCGTATCTAGTGGCATCGCTTTGTCCACCAATAATGTAGATCAAGAGAAAGTAGACGCCCGATAAAAGAAGTGGATTTAACACCAACCATAGTTGGCCAAAGACCGAGCCATAGTTCTGCTCACGAAGTTCAGATCGTGAAAACTCTGAGATAAATGAGCGGCGCGCCCAAAGGGAACGCAGGTATGAACCCAGCGGTGGCAGGCCTGCGCGAAAGGGTTCGTAAACAGTTTGAGGAGCGCTCATATGGGTAAAGGCTACCGCAGTGATTTAGTTGAGGTGATGAACCCCGCGCCCCAAGCGAAATGCATTGTTGGAATAATCGCAAGAAGTGAAAAAAATTCACGGATTGACCGCGAGATCAGCGCAGCAGAGAGGCCTGCAAAAACTCCATAAACAACTATCGGAATATAGAGAATTGGATGAATCAAAGATCCACCGATTACTGAAAATACACAACCGATTAGCGTTACTGGTGGAGCTAAGTAGCGCAAATTAATGGTTCCACTGTGGCTACGCGAAACTACTCTTCGCCAAGTTCCATATTGAAAATATTGTTTCGCTAATTTTCTTAAATTTGGGCGCGGGCGATAAGTAACTTGAAGTCTAGGATCGAAATAAATCAATCCGCCGTTTTTGCGCAGGCGATAATTGAGCTCCCAATCCTGAGCGCGGGTATATCTCTCATCAAAACCACCTGCTCGGTTAATCGCTTCGCGCTTAAATGCTCCTAGATAAACCGTGTCTACTTCTCCTGCTTCACCGCCAGTATGAAAACGAGATGCACCAACTCCCAGTGGGCTGCGCATTGCACGAGCAACCGCCTTTTCAAAAGTACTTACTCCCTCTGCAGCCATAACTCCACCAACATTTACGGCGCCAGTTTTTTCAATAATTTCTACAGCTAAAGTTAGATAGTTTTGCGGAATTTTTGCATGGCCATCAACGCGAACAATTATTGGATGTGTGGAAGCGGATACTGCCAAATTAAGCCCAGCCGCTGTTTTTCCAGATGGATTGACCACTAATTTAACTCGCGGATCTCTAACTGAGAGCGACTTTGCGATTTCATCTGTGCGATCTTGCGAAGGGCCGAGGGCGAGAATTACTTCAAACTCCCCGCGATAATCCTGGGCAAGGATTGCCAGTATCGATTCTTCTAAGTGCGCCTCTTCATTAAGAACGGGAAGAATCACGCTAACTGCTGGTGAGACAGATAACTCGCCCATAGATGTCGACATAACCCTTCTACGCTATCGCCCAAGTAGAGTTCGTATGTGAAATCGACGCGAGCAATAAAGGTTATTACATCACTTTCTGTGGGTGTAGTTCTTCTCGCATCGCTATCTTGGATCGGATTAGGCCAAGTAAGCGGCAGAATCGATCGCATCAGCGTCTTTGCTGGGCTAGATAATCGCCCTGAGAAAACTTCAAAAGCTCTTAACTATTTATTGGTTGGATCTGATACTCGTGAAGGTCTGACCAAAGAAGAAATGAAGGCGCTTCGCGTTGGAAGTACTAAAACCGCTGCTGGCGGAAGATCTGACACCATGCTCTTGGTTCATATCAGTAAGAAACGCGATAAGGCTTTTCTAGTCTCGCTTCCACGTGATTCGCTGGTAACAATTCCGGCGCACTTAAGTACCGATGGAAAAACGCAGATTCCTGATCGTGAAAACAAATTAAATGCCGCATTTGCTTTCGGTGGCGCACCTCTACTTATTGAAACCATTGAACGTGCGACCAATTTAAAGATGGATCACTACATCGAAGTAAGTTTTGCTGGCTTTGCTGGAATCGTTAACGCCCTCGGTGGAATCGAAGTTTGTACAAAGGTAGATATTGATGATCCGAAGAGCCACTTAGTTTTGAGCGCCGGCACTCATACCCTTGATGGAATTGAAGCTCTTAAATATGTTCGCACCCGTGACTTTGATGGACGAGGCGATATCGGACGTATGCAACGTCAGCAACAATTTATGAGTTCGGTGATCAAGAAGGCAACTAGTACAGGCGTACTACTTAATCCAATTAAGTTAACTAATTTTTTAAATGCGGCGATCTCTACCGTCAAAATGGATGAGACATTGAGCAAGAACGATTTACTGGATCTAGCGAAGCAGATGCGTGGACTCTCCTCAGGAAATGTTCGTACCTTGACGGTTCCATTAAAGACTGCAAACGGTCGACATCCAACTGCCGGCTCAGTTGTAATTTGGGATCCAGTACTAAGCGCTGATTTATGGACGAGAATCCGTGATGATGCAGCGCTAGTCGATGAAGTAACTCCATCTCCATCAGCGAGTTCAACCACATCGGCTAAGCCAGTTATTGTCGATAAATTTAAGACGCGCACCGCGGCGGAAAATCCGTGCGGGGAAATCAAATAGAAGGTGCTTTAGACTAAAACCCTATGAAACTCTCAGTTATTGGTTGTGGCTATCTCGGCGCCACTCACGCAGCATGTATGTCATCACTTGGTTTTGAAGTTGTTGGCGTTGATACTGATCAACACAAGGTAGATCTACTCTCTCGCGGCGAACTGCCTTTCTATGAACCAGGTTTAGATACCTTGCTCGCAGCCGAAATGAAGACTGGCCGACTCTCATTTACAACAGATTTCTCAGCAGTTGCCGATGCCGACGTTCACTTTATTTGCGTGGGAACACCGCAGAGTAAAGACGGCCTCGCTGCAGATTTAACCTACGTAAAATCTTCTGTTGCAGCGATCGCACCACACTTGAAAGATGGTGCGCTGGTAGTCGGTAAATCAACTGTTCCAGTCGGCACCGCGCAAGCGCTCCGCGATATTTTGGCAACGTCTGCACCGCAAGCCGATTTAGCCTGGAACCCAGAATTTCTTCGTGAAGGTTTTGCCGTAGAAGATACTTTGACTCCTAACCGCCTGGTTGTCGGAGTCGTTAACGATCGTGCTGAAGAGATTCTCAAAGAGGTTTACAAACCAATTATCGATCTCGGTACCCCTTGGATTCGCGCTGATCTCCCAACTGCGGAACTTGTAAAGGTTGCGGCAAACTCATTCCTAGCGACGAAGATTTCATTTATCAACGCTATGGCTGAGGTTTGCGAAGCAGCCGGCGGAGATGTCACCGTGCTTGCCAAGGCAATTGGTTACGATCCACGAATTGGAAATCGCTTCTTGCAGGCAGGTATTGGTTTCGGTGGCGGATGTCTACCAAAAGATATCCGTGCATTTATGGCGCGCGCTCAAGAACTTGGGGCTGATCAGGCGCTTGAGTTCTTGCGCGAGATTGATGCTATTAACTTGCGGGCACGTCAACGCGTAATTGATGTTGTACGCGCTGACCTTTCTGAAGATTTAACGCAATATAAAATTGCGGTACTAGGGGCAACGTTTAAGCCAGATAGCGATGATGTTCGCGACTCCCCTGCTCTTGATATTGCAGCTCAACTGCAAGCCGCAGGTGCCACAGTTGTCGTCCACGATCCAAAGGGAATCGAACCAGCGCGTAAGCGTTTTCCAAACCTTGATTTCGCTGAAAAAGTTACCGACTGCGTTAAGGGCGCCGATGCCATCCTCCACTTAACCGAGTGGAAGGAGTACCGCGAACTAGATCCATCAGTTATCGGTCAACTAGTTAAATCAAAGTTCTTGATTGATGGTCGCAATGCGCTTGATCGCGATAAATGGCGCGCAGCGGGTTGGCGCGTTCACGCCCTGGGCCGCACAGATTAAGAGTTAAAAACCAGTTTTTTGATTGCGGCGGGCGTTTAAATTAGCGCCCTTTGCTTTAGCTTCTTCGCGAATATCCGCCAATTGCGCTTCTACTTTCTTCGCCACACTTGCATCTGAAGATCCGATTATGCGCGCGGCAAGAAGTCCGGCGTTCTTGGCGTTATCAATTCCTACAGTTGCAACTGGAATCCCCGCTGGCATTTGAACAATTGATAGCAGTGAGTCCATTCCTTCTAAATTCTTAAGCGAAACTGGAACCCCGATGACTGGAAGCGTTGTAAGCGAGGCGACCATTCCAGGTAAATGTGCGGCTCCGCCGGCACCGGCGATGATTACTTTGTAACCTTTAGCGGCGGCAGTCTTTGCAAACTCAACCATTTCTTCTGGCATGCGATGAGCCGAAACAACTTCTGCAGTGAAAGTGATGCCAAAGGATTCGAGAGCTTTCGCCGCTTCTTCCATTACCGGCCAATCAGAATCTGATCCCATGATGATCGCTACATCACTCATCGATTTCTCCGCTCATATAGTCGCGCGCGTGGGCGATAACTTCAGTCAATTCTAGAAGGTTTTCGCCCACAACGGTAACGTGGCCAACCTTTCGCCCTCTGCGAATCTCCTTCTTGTATTGATGGAACTTTAGATTTGGATTGCGCGCCATCAAATGCAGATATGGACGATACATATCAGACTTATCTCCGCCCAAGATATTTCCCATAACGGCATATGGCGCGACCATTGCCGGATCGCCTAGTGGAAGATCGAGAATCGCGCGCAAGTGTTGTTCAAATTGGCTGGTCTTGGCACCTTCGATAGTCCAGTGGCCAGAGTTATGTGGGCGCATAGCAAGTTCGTTGATAAACAACTCATCACCTTTTACAAAGATCTCAACCGCCATAACACCAATAAGGGCAAGGTCGTTCGCAATTGAAAGAGCTAGTTGTTGAGCTTTCTCGGCAAGTTCTGGCGAAAGTTTGGGAGCTGGTGAAATAGTGCTGGTGCAAATGCCATCGGATTGAATGGTTTGGGTTGGCGCCCAAGTAACTGCCTGGCCATGCGCTGAACGTGCAACCATCACTGCAATCTCAAAATCAAATTCAATTAACTCTTCAATTAACAGTTGTGGAATCTCATTTAATACTTCGTCTAACTCATCGTGATTCTTAATCTTCCAAACCCCGCGGCCGTCATATCCCCCAATAATGCTCTTTGCAATAAATGGGAAATCCAGTAAATCATCGCCATCGTTAATTACTCTCCATTTCGGCGCTGAATATTCAGAAAGTCGCTCTCGCATTAGCGCTTTATTCTGCGAATATTGAAAAGAGTCTGAAGTTGGGAAAACTTTTACACCTGCTGTTTCTAGCCCTTTAATTACCGCAAGTGGAACTAGCTCGTGTTCAAAGGTTACGAAATCACATTTCTTTGCGAAATCCTTTAGCGTTTCGAGGTCGCGGTAATCGCCGACTACGTGCGGGGCAATTTGTGCTGCGCTATCTGCAGGGCTTTCGGCAAAGAGTAAGAGATTTATCCCAAGGGCTTCGGCCGGAGCTACTGTCATCCGTGCAAGTTGCCCAGCACCGATAATGCCAACAGTTGGAAAGCGCTCGTTCACGCCTCTATCGTAGATGAACTACATCTCCAGCGTTAACTTCAGTGCCATCGATAAGAATTAGCGCGCCTTGTGCGGAGATAGCAACCGCTTCTGCCTCAATTGAATCTCGCCCAAGAACTTCGACGCGAACATGGCGACCGAGAGTCGAACTTATCTGGCGATACTCTTCTTGAAAGTCACTTCCGGAATCCCATTCATTAAAGATGCTTTCAAAGCGATTCAAAAAAGCGCTCAACAATAAATTGCGATCTAAATTATTGGATCCAGCCAGCGCTAGCGATGTCGCAGTTGGTACCGGAAGTTCATCAGCGCTCATTGCAACATTTAACCCAATGCCAACAATTACACCCTCGCCGATTTGTTGAGCAAGTATGCCCGCAACTTTCTTGTCGCCGATCAGAATATCGTTTGGCCATTTTAAACTTGTATTTTCAGGCAAATCTTCTGAAATAACTTCGTGCATGGCAATGGCAGCTAAGAAAGAGATAAAACTCCAATCTTTCCTTATACGCTTTGGTTTAAGGAAAAAAGAGAACAAGAGTGCGCTTTCGGGCGGCGCTTCAAAACTTCGATCTAATCGTCCTCTGCCAGCGCTTTGATATTCCGCAGCAATTACTTCACCAGATTTTGCTACTGAAGAGTTAACCAACTCTGCTAGATCACTTTGTGTGGATGCAGTGAGATCAACCACGCTTACCCGCCAGTACTGCGAAATTTTTCCGTCGATGATCGACTTATCTAGTGGCGCTCTTGGCGCTTGGCTACCCACGACTAGTACCGTAGAGCCATGAGCCCAGATCTGCATACAACTTCAGGAAAAATTGAAGATTTACGACTTCGTGTCGAGGAAGCTATCCATGCTGGATCAGCGCGCGCCGTTGAAAAGCAGCATGCCAAAGGAAAGTTAACTGCGCGCGAGCGAATTGATCTACTTGTTGATGCTGACTCTTTTACAGAGATCGATGAGTTTGCACGCCATCGCTCTACGCAATTTGGGATGGAGAAGAACCGCCCTTACGGAGATGGCGTTGTAATTGGAACTGCCACAGTTGATGGGCGTCCGATTGCCCTTTATTCACAAGACTTCACCGTTATGGGTGGAAGCCTCGGTGAAGTTCATGCCGAGAAAATCGTAAAGATCGCGGAATTTGCACTTAAGAGCGGTATTCCATTAATTGGAATCAATGACTCAGGCGGAGCGCGTATTCAAGAGGGCGTTGCATCGCTCAATGGATACGGAAAGATCTTTCGCTTAAATACTCGTTCTTCAGGAGTTATCCCTCAGATCTCTTTAATTCTTGGACCTTGTGCCGGTGGTTCTGCTTATTCGCCCGCTTTAACTGATTTTACCGTCATGGTTAATGAAACTTCCCATATGTTTATTACCGGCCCAGATGTAATCAAAACCGTTACCGGTGAAGATGTCGGCATGGAAGAACTCGGTGGCGCATTTACTCACAATACGCGCTCTGGAAATGCTCATTACCTAGCCGATAGCGAAGCCGATGCTATTGATTATGTGAAGGCGCTACTTTCTTATCTGCCATCAAATAACATGGATGGATCTCCACATCTTCCACCAACTCAGAACTTAGATGAAAACGCGGCGGATGCTGCGCTAAATACTTTGATTCCAGATAGCCCTAACCAGCCATACGATATGAAAACTTTGATCACAACGCTGGTCGATGAAGGCGAATTCTTAGAAGTGCACGCTTTATATGCGCCAAATATCGTTGTTGGCTTTGCCCGCATCGAAGGCGAATCAGTTGGCATTATCGCTAACCAGCCATCGCAACTAGCCGGAACTTTAGATATTAATTCCAGCGAAAAAGCAGCGCGCTTCTTACGCTTCTGCGACGCCTTTAATATTCCAATTCTGACTCTGGTGGATGTTCCTGGTTTCTTACCTGGCACTGAACAAGAATGGAACGGAATTATCCGTCGCGGTGCAAAGTTGCTATATGCATATGCTGAAGCATCAGTTCCACTAGTTACTTTGATTACCCGAAAAGCCTACGGTGGAGCTTTTATCGTGATGGGCTCAAAGTACTTGGGTAGCGATATCAACTTTGCTTGGCCGAGTGCGGAGATCGCAGTAATGGGAGCACAAGGTGCAGTAAATATCTTGTACCGAAAAGAAATTGCCGAGGCGAAGGATCCAGAGAAGGTTCGCGCAGAGCTAGTTTCGGATTACACCGAGACGTTATCTAATCCATACGCAGCAGCAGAACGCGGCACAATCGATAGCGTGATTGAGCCTCATCAATCACGTGCCTACATAACCAAGGCTTTCCGCACGCTAAAGACTAAGCGCGATACTTTGCCAGCGCGTAAGCATGGAAATATTCCACTGTAATGAAATTTACGATCACATCTGGCAATCCAACTGATGAAGAACTGCTGGCTCTAAAAGCCGCTATCGATCATCATAAGATGCAGAATTTGGTTCCGGTGATTAAGCGCAGCGTCTTTGGTCTACCGCAATTGCGCCAACCACTTCCCCATCAGATCACCTTTGGCGCACGTAGAAATTCTCGCTAATGCCAAAGATAGTTCTCGCTTCACAATCAACCTCGCGCCGACGCTTACTAGAGGGAGCCGGGATAACCCCGACGGTCATAGTTAGCAATGTAGATGAAGAAACCGATTTCTTTAACGCGATGTCACCAGCGGACATGGTTATCGCCCTTGCCGTAACAAAGGCGCACACTGTTCGCGAACTGATCGATTATCCGGCGTTGATTATCGGGTGTGACTCAACTTTTGATGTTGATGGCATCTCATTCGGCAAGCCAGGAACTCCAGAAATCGCGCGCGAACGCGCTAAGAAGATTAGTGGTCGATCAGGTTTGCTACATACCGGCCACTGCGTAATTGATACTGCACAGGGTAAAGAGATTGCAGACCGCGTAACGACTAAAGTGACTTTCTCTGAGCTAACAGATCAAGAGATCGAAGATTACATTGCATCGGGTGAACCGCTTCAAGTTGCAGGTGGCTTTACTCTGGATGGTTTTGGTTCTCCATTTATTCCAGTTATCGAAGGCGATTACACAAATGTGGTCGGGTTATCAATGCCGTTCTTGCGATCTGCGATGTCACAACTTGGCTACTCTTGGCCTGAAGTTAAGGAGATGCGATGAAACGCGTTCTGATTGCTAATCGTGGCGAGATTGCGCTGCGCGTTATTCGCGCTTGTCGTGACCATGGAATCGAGAGCGTCGCCGTCTACGCTGAGGAAGATCGCGATGCAATACATGTTAAGAGCGCAGACTTTGCTTACTCGTTAAATGGCGTAACTGCTACCCAGACTTACTTGGATATCTCAAAGATCATTGCCGCAGCGAAAGCATCTGGTGCGGATGCAGTGCATCCAGGTTATGGATTTCTTTCAGAGCGAGCAGACTTTGCGCAAGCCGTCATCGACGCTGGTTTGATCTGGATCGGTCCACCTCCTGCTGCGATTAGCGCGTTGGGTGACAAGGTTTCAGCGCGAAGGATCGCAGCAAAAGCAGGTGCACCACTAGTTGCTGGAACAAAAGATCCTGTAGCAGGTGCGGATGAAGTCACGGCCTTTGCAAAAGAACACGGTCTACCCGTTGCAATTAAGGCGGCGTTCGGTGGTGGTGGCCGCGGGCTAAAGGTTGCGCACACCATGGAAGAGATTCCTGAACTCTTTGCATCCGCTGTTCGTGAAGCTATCGCAGGTTTTGGACGCGGTGAATGCTTTGTAGAACGCTACTTAGATAAGCCTCGTCACGTAGAAACCCAGGTCTTAGTTGATCAACACGGAAGCGCAGTTGTAGTTAGTACGCGCGATTGCTCGTTGCAGCGCCGCCATCAAAAGCTAGTTGAAGAAGCGCCCGCTCCATTCTTAACTGATGCGCAGAATGAGGAGCTTTACCGCTCAAGTAAAGCGATCATGAAAGAGGCCGGCTATGTAGGTGCGGGCACATGTGAATTCTTAGTCGGCGCAGATGGAACTATCTCCTTCCTAGAGGTAAACACTCGCCTGCAAGTTGAGCACCCAGTCAGTGAAGAAGTTACTGGAATCGATTTAGTGCGTGAACAATTTAGAATCGCGATGGGTGAAAAACTTGGTTTCTCCGATCCAGAAATTCGGGGCCACTCACTTGAATTTCGTATTAATGGTGAAGATCCAGGCCGTTCATTCCTGCCAGCTCCGGGTCAGATCACAGAATGGAACCTGCCTACTGGTCCAGGAGTGCGCGTTGATGCGGGATTTAAGAAAGGCGACACGATCGGTGGCAACTTTGATTCACTTCTAGCGAAGTTGATAGTCACTGGTGCAACGCGTAAGCAAGCGATCGAAAGAGCGCGTCGTGCACTTGCAGAATTTGAAGTTGGTGGACTTGCGACCGCAATTCCTTTCCACCGAGCGATTTTGGAAGATCCCGCCTACACCGAAGAATTTAAGGTCTACACAAGCTATATCGAGAATGAATTTAAGAACGAAATACCTGCATTCACTGCAACTCCTGCACCAATCACAACCAAGATCGCTGCAGAACATTTAATCGCTGAAGTAAATGGAAAGCGCTTTGAGGTAAAACTGCATACTCCAGAACCTGTTGTTAAGCGCCACCGCGCAAAAGAATCAAAGGTAAGTGGTGCGGGCGGTTCTGGATTAGCAAGCCCAATGCAAGGAACAGTTGTGAAAGTTGCAGTTGAAGAAGGCGCTCATGTAGAAATCGGTGATCTAGTAATTGTTTTAGAGGCGATGAAGATGGAGCAACCACTGGTTGCCCACAAAGCCGGCAAAATCGCCAATCTAAAGGCGGTTATTGGTGAAATCGTTTCAAGTGGCACAGTCTTGTGCGACATTCTTGATGCATAATTTCCATTCCTAAATCGCAATTCACAAGTTGATTTAATCCAGTTAGGCTGGGGCTATGAACGCGCAGCTTTTGGCCGAGGTGCAAGCCTGGATAGCCGATGATCCAGATCCAAAGACCGCAGCGGAGTTAACCAAACTTGTCGCAGCCGGAGATGAAGCGACTTTAAAGAACTACTTTTCAGGTTTTCTGCAATTTGGAACCGCAGGGTTACGCGGGCCAATTGGACCGGGGCCATCATGTATGAATCGCGCTGTTGTTGGCCGTACTGCAGCAGGCTTGGTTGCATATATGAAAGAGCGCGGAATGAAGCGCGTAGTTATCGGTCGCGATGCGCGTTATGGATCTGAAGATTTCACTGAAGAATCTGCGCAGATATTTTCAGGTGCCGGGTTTGAGGTATTTGTTCTGCCTCGTCCACTTCCGACACCAGTGCTGGCTTTTGCTACCCACGAACTCAACTGTGATCTTGGGGTCATGGTGACTGCTAGCCATAATCCGCCACAAGATAACGGCTACAAGGTTTATATCGGACCAACCGCTGATGGCATTGAATACGCGGCATCACAGATCATCAGCCCAACTGATGGCTTTATTGCGAAAGAAATAGATTTGGTGAATTCGCTGCGAGAAGTTCCAAGAGGAAATAGTTGGAGCGTTTTGGATGATGCGGTGGTTGAAAAGTACATCTCTCGTACTGCAGCCTTAGCACCGCGTCCCGGTTCGCTAAAGATTGTTTACACCGCAATGCATGGCGTTGGTACCGAGACTATAGAAAAGGTATTCGCAAAAGCTGGTTTCCCAAATTTGATTTTAGTAAATGAGCAGGCAGAACCTGATCCAGATTTTCCTACAGTGGCATTTCCAAACCCAGAAGAGCCTGGCGCTATCGACCTAGCCCTAGCAAAGGCGCGCGAAGTTGGCGCAGATTTGGTTATAGCCAATGACCCCGATGCCGATCGCTGCGCCGCTGCGGTAAATGACCCAAACAGTGGCTGGCGAATGTTGCGAGGCGATGAACTCGGAATAATCTTCGGAGAATGGATTGCGCGCTCTCAACCGAGCGGAAGTTTCGGTAACTCCATCGTTTCTTCATCAGCGCTACGCAAGATCGCAGCTCACTATGTAATTGATTTTAAAGAAGTCTTAACTGGCTTTAAATGGCTAGCCAAGATCGAAGATCTCGCCTTCGGTTATGAAGAAGCGATCGGTTACGCCGTGGATTCTGAGACCGTAAATGATAAGGATGGTATTTCTGCGGCGCTTTTCTTGGCACAGATTGCAACCGATCTAAAAGCCGATGGAAAAACTCTCGTGGATCTCTTAAATGAGGTTTGGGCACGTCACGGATTCCACGGCACAGAACAGATCTCAATTCGAGTTAGCGATATGTCGCGAATTACTGAGCTTCTCGCAGGTTTACGGAAAAACCCTCCTGCAGAAATTGCAGGCCGTGCGGTATCGTCAATCGATGATTTGGCAGCGCCTAAGGATGGACTTCCACCAACAGATGGCCTGCGAATCTGGCTTGATGGGGGTGTTCGCGTGATCATCCGTCCGAGCGGAACTGAAGCGAAGATGAAGTGTTACATCGAAGTTATTACCAAAGATGAAAAGTCTGCAACTGAGCTCTTAAGCCAATTGCGCCAACCGCTAAAGGATTTTCTCGCATGAACTTCTACGGAATAGTCGATGGCAGTGAAGGTTCGCTCAAGAACTTTCTCTCACAACTTCCTGGCGTAGATCAAGTTGGTGCTGAAGCGCGAGCTGCGATGTTGGCAACTCGCAGCATTAAGACAACAAGTAAGCGTTGGGCGATTGATACTGCAATTTCGATGGTTGATTTAACAACGCTAGAAGGAGCCGATACTCCCGGAAAAGTTCGCGCACTTTGCACAAAGGCAGTGCGCCCTGATCCGACTGATTTAACAATTCCTAGCGTTGGCGCGGTCTGCGTTTACAACGATATGGTTTCGATTGCGCGAACTCATCTAGATGCGATCGGCGGCAAGCACGTTCCAGTAGCGGCAGTCTCAACTGCATTTCCATCTGGTCGCGCATCCATGGAAGTTAAGATTCAAGATACCCAAGATGCGATCGATGCTGGCGCTGCCGAAATCGATATGGTGATCGATCGTGGCGCATTCTTATCTGGGAAATTTGGTCTAGTTTTCGATGAGATTGTAAAGATTCGCGAAGTTTGTGGTGATCGCGCACATCTAAAGGTTATTTTTGAAACTGGAGAGCTAGTTACCTATGACAATGTTCGCAAAGCTTCATATCTGGCGATGTTGGCGGGCGCTGATTTCATCAAAACCTCTACTGGCAAAGTCGCACCTGCTGCTACTCCCCCAGTCGTACTTGTGATGTTGGAAGCGGTCCGTGATTTCTACGCGATGACTAATCGTCGTATCGGAGTAAAGCCGGCTGGTGGCATTAGAAATACTAAAGATGCCATTAAACAGTTGGTGCTCGTTAATGAGACCGCTGGCCCAGAATGGCTAACACCCGAATTCTTCCGCATCGGAGCCAGCGCTCTACTGAATGACCTTTTGATGCAACGCATGAAAATGGATGACGGCTACTACGCTAGCCCCAACTACGTAACGATCGATTAAGAGAAGGCGCCAAGGAAAAGCAATGGATTTCGACTACGCACCAGCACCCGAGTCTCGCGCTATCGTTTCGATTAAGCCGAAGTACGGACACTTTATCGATGGCAAATTTGTAAATGGACGCAACCACTTCGCCACGATTAACCCGGCAACTGAAGAAGTTCTGAGCCAGATTGCGCTCGGAAACGCTAGCGATGTAGATAAAGCAGTCATTGCTGCGCAGAAGGCGTATACAAAGACTTGGTCAAAACTTTCCGGTAAAGAACGCGGTAAATACCTTTATCGCATTGCACGCATCTTGCAAGAACGCGCCCGCGAATTTGCAGTACTTGAAACGCTAGATAACGGTAAACCAATTCGCGAGACCCGCGATATTGATATTCCCTTAGTTGCAGCGCACTTTTTCTATCACGCAGGATGGGCCGATAAATTAGATTACGCGGGAATGGGCAAGTCACCAAAGCCGCATGGAGTTGCTGGTCAGATCATTCCGTGGAACTTTCCCCTTCTTATGTTGGCCTGGAAGGTTGCGCCAGCGCTGGCAACAGGAAATACCGTTGTATTGAAACCAGCTGAGACAACTTCGCTTACTGCCCTTTTATTTGCTGAGGTTTGCCAGCAAGCAGAACTTCCAGATGGAGTTGTAAATATTGTTACTGGCGACGGTTCTACCGGATCTGCGATCGTTAACCATGCCGGAATCCATAAGATCGCATTTACTGGTTCAACCGAAGTAGGCAAGAAGATCGCCCGCGCGATCGCTGGCACCAATAAGAAAGCGACGCTGGAATTAGGCGGAAAAGGCGCAAATATCGTCTTTGATGACGCCCCTATTGATGAGACCGTTGAAGGAATTGTTAATGGCATCTTCTTCAATCAAGGCCATGTCTGCTGTGCCGGATCACGCTTGATCTTGCAAGAAGGAATCGCTGATGAAGTTACCGAGAAACTTAAGGCACGTATGTCAAAGATTCGGGTGGGCGATCCTTTAGATAAGAACACAGATCTGGGCGCAATTAACTCACGTGAACAATTAAATAAGATTAATGAACTATCTGCGGCCGGAGATGCAGAAGGTGCCGAACGTTGGAGCCCATCATGCAACCTGTCAGATAAAGGCTATTGGTTTGCGCCAACTATCTTTACCGGTGTTACGCAGGCTCATCGCATCGCACGTGAAGAGATCTTTGGTCCGGTACTTTCAATCCTCACTTTCCGCACTCCGCAGGAAGCGATTGAGAAAGCAAATAACACTCCATTTGGGCTATCTGCTGGAGTATGGAGCGAGAAAGGTTCGCGAATTTTATGGGCCACTCAACAACTTCGCGCCGGAGTTATCTGGGCAAATACCTTTAACAAATTTGATCCAACCTCACCATTTGGTGGATATAAAGAATCTGGCTGGGGACGCGAAGGCGGAAAACATGGTCTGGCTTCTTATCTGAAGGAAGGTAAGTAAATGTCACGTCTAGAAGTTAAGAAGACTTACAAGCTCTATATCAATGGCGCTTTCCCCCGCAGCGAGTCTGGCCGTGTCTACGAAGTAAGTGATGCCAAAGGAAACTTCATCGCTAATCCTGCTCTTGCATCACGTAAAGATCTGCGTGATGCAGTTGTTGCAGCGCGCGCAGCGCAACCTGGTTGGGCAAAAGCTACTGCCTACAACCGCGGGCAAATTCTTTATCGCATTGCCGAGATGCTTGAAGGTCGCGCAGATCAGATCGCAAATGAAATTTCAGCAACATCTGGTGTAACCCCAAAGAAAGCGCACGAGCAACTTGCCGCTGCGATTGATCGCTGGGTTTGGTATGCCGGCTGGAGCGATAAATTGGCGGCAGCTTTTGGTTCAACGAACCCAGTTGCTGGCCCTTATTACAACTTCACAATCCCTGAACCACAAGGCGTTATTGCGGTTGCGCCACAAGATGAATTCTTAAGTTTCATCGATGCGATAGCCCCAGTAATTACCTCTGGAAATTCAGTTATCGCCCTTGTTCCTGGAGCATCTGCAGTTCCTGCAATGACCTTTGCTGAAGTCTTAGCAACTAGCGATTTACCTCATGGCGTTATTAATATTCTGACTGGTTCACATGATGAACTTGCTCCATGGGCAGCTTCACATATGGATATCGACGGCATGGATATTTCTGGAATCGATAAGAAGAAACGCGCTGCACTTAAAGAGGCCGGCGCTGAAAATCTTAAGCGGATACATCACTTCGACGATGCGCAGACTCCAAATCGCATCTATGCATTTATGGAAGCAAAGACTGTCTGGCACCCAATCGGGGTTTAGATCTATTCAGCAGAGATCTTTGCAAAACCTGGCTTAACGATCTCATCGATAATTGCCAGACGCTCTTCAAATGGAATAAATGCGCTCTTTAGCGCATTGATTGTCACGCGCTGTAAATCTAGGAAACTCCAATTAAAGGCTTTGACTAGCTCGTTCATTTCGC
>JACCDT010432824.1_pt1 | contig 16696 bp, 23 predicted proteins | sample 7446291 | NCBI WGS metagenome assembly JACCDT01 (sample SAMN15323446, study PRJNA562643) | freshwater metagenome | isolation source: river surface water | place: USA:Blue River Watershed | collected 2017-08-17 | reverse complement strand
GGTCGATCATCACCAGGCCGTCTTCATCTCGGAAGATCTGCGGCGCACCCACAATCGTCCCGGCAAAATCGAGTGCCAGATCACGGTTGGCCGTGTCGCTGGCCTTTAGGCGAATTTGCCGTTGCACTACGCCGCTTGCCCCGATGATGGAGTCCACAATCGTATTGACCGAGGCGTTGAATTCCAGGGAGAGCTTCAGCTTGTTGTCGCTCGGCTTCCACTCGGGGTATTCCAACCCTCCGGGGGCGAGGTTGCCCAGATAGCGTTTGAGCAAGACCGGCCCCATGAGCGCCAGTTCAAAGCCTTTCACCGTGGCCGTCAGGGCGGTAGACCCCATCGTGCCACCCCAGGCGTCCATGTAGCAGGCGAAGTGCGAAGCCATGATCGGGTTCACGGTTCGGTCGGACAACGCGTCGACGGTATCTTCGGCGAACTTCTGGCCGATCAGCTCGCGGGTCACGGTCATCTCGGTGTCCGTTTCGCCCGCCGTCGCTTTCAACGTCATGGACGTGGTGATCGCCCCCAGGAGGGAGTAAATATCACTGCCCTGGCCCTGGCACAGCGTCTCAAACCGGCGGGTGGGCTGGTCCGTGGTCGGGGCGGAATAGGCACGGGTGTAGGGACCCGCGCCGGAAGGGGAAGCCACCTGAAGCACCGAATCCAACCCAAAAACAATGTCCTCATACAGCCCCGTTTCCTCGAGGGTGTACGCCCCGCCGACCGCGGTCAGCATGGCTTCGAAGGCCGGTTGCAACGACCCGCGCAGGTGCTTAAATAACTTGGTGTTGACCAAGGGGGTCGTCGTGATGGATTTCACGCCCATCAGTTTGGCCGTCTGCGCGACCGCCGTGCCCCAGGTCGTTTCTTTGCCGACCTGGACGTTAAATAAACTGGTTACGCTCATGCGGACTCCTCAGGCGTTTCTGCCTCTTGAATTTCATACAGGCCCAGGCTCAAACCCTGCGCCCGCAAATCGTCGGGATATGTCTCCCACTCGGCAAGGGTCATATCGCGAGCCGGGAGGCCAGTCAGATATTCCAGCCCACCCAAATAACGCACAGCAAGCTGGTGGGCCGGTTTTTGTGGGGTTTTAGACATCGTGTACCTCCACGATCACGGGGATCGTTTCCATTTTGTAAGAGTGCCCGCCCAGTTTGGCAGGCAAGATAGTGGTTGGCGCAGGGGCGTGCTTTATGTCCTGCCAACTGGCCGTGCTCCGGTTTTCGGCGAGCACGTCGGCGATTTCCTTTTCAATCAGGTCAAGGCGATCTTCGACATTGGCATCCGTCCAACTTTCGGCGGCAATGGCATCGCTCACAAAGACCAAAACAGACAGCTGGAAAAACGTGCGGTAAACCTGGCTCCCCAACCCTCTGCGCTCGCGTTGCGAGCCATTGGAGAGCACCAGCACCACTGGCGACTCAAAGCCATCCGCCCCAAATTCTGAAATGTGATAGCCATACACCGACTGGACAGGATTCCCCGTGCCCGTGAGGGCACTGCTCAAGAGCGCCGTCAGGGCATCCCGAACGGTTTCCCGGTTCGCCGCGTTGGCCATCACTCCACCCCCATTGCCAGGTATTGCATCGCCCGGTCGAGGGCATTGCCGCCCTGTTCGCTCATGGTGCGATCATAAAAAGCATGATCCCCGCCCCGGTTATGTTCATAGATGCCATATTCGGCGGGCTTGGCGTGGGGCTTGGTCTGGCGAGGCCCCCGCGGGCGAGGATTGACGGAAGCCGGATCGATGTAGATTTCGCCGCGCCCCCCTTTGACCTTCATCCGGTGGGAAAGGGCCAGCGCCGTCGTGTCCCGGTGGGTGATGCGGACCGCATATGTCCACAGATCAGAGATCAGGTAAAAAACCGCCCGCCCGGCCTGGCCCTGCGGAGAGAGTTGGGAGATCGTCCGCAAGTTGGCTTGTTGACTTTCCTTAATGCCTTGAAGCGCAAGATTGATATCGCCACTCATACTTCCAGCTTCTCCAAAATCAAACGGGTGCGCGGATCGCCGCTTTTAAAAGGCCAGGGTTCCACCGTGGCGACGGGATAATCCACGCCTTCGAGGGTCAGCACATCCCCCCGACGCACGCTGTACGTGCCGGGGATCATCGTCTGCATGAGCTGGTGAGGCGTATCCAAAGCCAGCCGGTTGCGGGTCTCCGCGTCCACCGGCATCAGAGGCATACAAGGAAGCGCCACAATGACCACCGTGGGGGTGCTTCGCTTCCCACCGCTCAACGTAGCCCGGCTCACGCTGGCTGTTTTCGTCAACAGGCGGGTGAAACTACTCGTCATATTCGGACAGAACTTGGAAGGTGGCTTCCTTCAAAAACAGCCCGTAGGTTTTTTGCAATTTTTCTTGCAAACGGGCCAGCCGTTTTTCGACACGCTCAGCCAACTGGCCGAGGCTTTCCCGATGAGGGCCTTCGCTGATGTCGACCAGGTCCAGGTTGCCGGAGATATTCTCCAGGGTCCGGTACTCCGCCAAATCAGAGAGTTTGTCGAACACCGACGAAAGGGTACTGAGATCGCTGTCGGCCACGTTCGACGGATCGGTCACCGTGCCGCCACAGATGCGGACGGCATAGCCCAGCGGAGAATTAAGATCGGGGTTACTGCCGTTCGCAGTAACCCCGTCTAAACTTGCCGCAGTTAAGAGCTTGCCACAGCGGGAAATCAATTCCGTTTCGCACTGGGCCCTGGTCAGCGCCATAGGCTAGGCAGGCTCCAGGGCGGCCAGGGCCTCCACCAGCTTTTTGCGAGGGTTAGGCCGGGCCTGCTCTTGTTTCAAGGCGTCTTCTGCCGAGATTTTGCCTGTCTCCACTGCCGCGAGCACGGTTTCCACGTTGGAACCCGCCACGTCGAAGGGGGCCGGCGTGCCGACCAATTGGCGCAGGGCGTCTTCGGCGGTCATCTTGCCCGTGGCGACGGCTTGCACCAACACCAGTTTGGGGTCTGGCGGAATGACGACAGGGCGGTCACTGTCCGCGAGGGGCACAAACTTGTTTTTGAAGGCTTGATATTCCTGCTCGGTCAGTTCGACCGTATCGCCAGGGAGAAACACCCCCTCAGGGGTGTGGTGTTTGCCGGAAAGTAAACGGTATTTCATGACTACGCTCCTGTGAAGTGGGCGACGCCCGAGCGGGACCCGGAATCGGCTTTGATTCGGGGGGCCCCAACTGCCATGACGCGAATGTTGTTCGTCATCATGTCAGGACTCATCCACTCGACCACGGTGATATCCATATGCTCGACGTAATCGCTCACGTCTTCCGTGACCTGGCTCATGACGAGCGAGCCGTCCGCCAGGCTATCGTTCGGGATAATGTCTTCCAGTTCAGGGGTTTGTTTAGCCCGGGTATAGGCGGACTGGCCGGAGCCGTCCGAATACACCGAGGTGGTCATCTGCGTGTACTGGGTCGTGGCGACCTGGAGCACGTAAGGGCCGAAGTAACGATCCCCATTGAGGGCGGCGATCATGGCCGCAATGGTCGGTTGGATGTTGGAGATGGTGCCCCAATCACCCGTGGCCGAGCCAGTGTTGCGGTTGGTTTCGCTCGTCAGGCCGTACAGGGTATAGCCGCCAAAGATCACGTTGGCATCCCCATTGGTGATCATGTCTTCAATGGCTTCCGCGACGACCCGGGCGGCTTCGGTGGTGGCGCTGGTATCGAGCGCATTGCCCGCGAGCCGACTGGCTTCCAGTTGACGCACGGGAATGGCAACGTCCTTCCAGATGATGGGCACCGGGACACCCGCAATGGTGAATTCCGGGAGATCGCGGTCGGGACGGCCCCGCCCGGTCATGTCCTTTGTGGCCCCCGTAACCTCGGAAGCTTTCGAGTATTCCGAAATCAACGTGCCGAAGCTCGCCAGGGGTTTGACCAGGCCGCGGGTCCGAAACAAGTTAAGCATTTTCAGGCGGGTGCGGGCCGCCGTTTGCACGGCCGCGTCCAGCGTCGCCCATTCGGAAGCGCGCAACAGCGAATTGACCTGGAGGCCGCGATTGGTGACAATCATCGGCATCCCGGAGTGTTTGTTGACGGCCATCACCTTTTTGGTCGGGTCTTTGCGACTGTTGACCATCAAGGGGCGGCTCCCCAGGTACGCCCCGGGGCGATAAGTTCCAAATTGAAGATCCATCGTGTCCTCCAGTTAGGCTTTCCGCACTTTGATGCGGACGGGGCTCCCGCCCGCGGAGTTGTCCTTCGCTTCGGCGGCGTAGGCGACAATTTTGCCGCTGGTGTAGGCCTGCAAGTGACCGGAGCCGTTGTGCTCGAGCGGCGCATATTTGGCGACGTTCGCCCCGGCCTCCAAGAAGGTGTAGAGGAGCGTGCCAGCTTGCGGCATGATCAGCCGGGCCTTTGCCCCGACTGCATAGTCGGTGTCAATCGCGGCGGTCGCCACCACGCGGGGATCGAGGTAGGCGTTTTCCACGACGATCATGTCCGGAGCGTCGACATCAGCGGCGGTGGGTCCCGGCGTGACGCCGGTCGAAGACCAGAGCGCCCACTCGCCAGGCATGATCGGGTTGGTCACGACCAATTCTTCGAAAACGGTAGGTTCGCCTTCGCCGTTCAGTTGCAAAACAATGACGTGAGGGGTAGAAGAAGCCATGATTACGCCTCCATTTCATCGGCGGGGATCAGGTCGCCGGACAAGGCACTGTGGACGCGGAGCCCAGCCCGCCCGGAGTAATCCGCAGGGGTGAATTCCGCTTGCAAAGCGCGCAGTTCAGTCAGGTCCAGTTTTTGCAGGGCGGTTTCCGGGAAGCGCACGGCTTCATTGGCCGCGAGCGCGGCAATCAGCGTGGCTTTTTCGGTGTCTTCTGCCGTCTTCTGGTTGGCAATCAACCCGTCCACTTTCTGGGTGAGCGGGGCGACAGCGGCGTTGACCGCGTCGGCAATGGTTTTTGCAAGGTCAGCCGGAGCCGCCTGCTGGTTGACCTGGGGCGCTTCCTTCAAAGCCTCCACCAGGGGGTGCAACTCTTCGAGCGAGAGTTTTTCGAGCGCAGATTGTGCGAGCGGACAACGCTCATTCGCCACGAGTTGCTGGATAAGTTGGGTTTTATCCATATCAGCCTCCTTAAGGGTGATGTTGAACGCCCTGGCGATTGCGCTCAGAGCGGATTTCACAGTCAGTTTTTGCTTGGGGGTAGGTTCAGCGGTTTCTTCCGCCGCATTGGTTTGGGGCACGTCCATCGCGGTTCCTTGTAAGTTGAAAGCGGTGATCTGACCCCGCCAGGCCAGGGCTACCTGGGGAAAACTCAGATTTTTTTCGGTCAGCCGGAGATCGGGCATCGGGGCACTGGCCGGAATGTAGGCCAGCGTGATATGCGCCGCGAACGCGTGCGTGCGTGTGGGTTCCAGATCCGCACCATAGTCCAGCAACTCGAGCAGTTCGTGCCGCCAGTTTTCCAGCATGGGCGCATCGACCAAAGCCACCAGAGCCTGCGTGCCATCTTCCTGCACCTGAAGGAAACGGGCCAGCCCATTGAGGCTGGCCTGCACCAGTGTGTGCGACTTGGCGAAGTACATCAGGCTTTCCAGGGCCTTCCCCTGATCTTTTCCGTCCTGCTCCAGGGCAGTGGCGTCGCCCAAATAAGCCAGGGTGACGTGCATTTCGTTGGCAGGCACGGGACGGCTTCCCGCAGGGAGTTCACCGACTTCGGCGGCCAGGGCCTGGGCGTCCGCCTCCTGGAGAAAGAAAGCGACCATTGCGCTCGCATGTTCCTGGTTGATCGCCAACTGGTTGGCGCAGATGCCACAGCCTTGTTGAATAGAACATGCGCCAACGCCGGAGAGAAGGACGGCATAATGATCGGGTTGGATATTCGTGGCGATGCTGGCGTAAGGCACGCCTTTGAAGACCCCCGGCGTTTTTTCCTCGTCCTGGTAGTAGGCTGTTGAGCCTTCCATGGGATGGCCTTCTTGAAGGTTGTGAATGATGGTCGCGCCCACGTCCCCGGCGGCTTTGAGCAGTTCCACATCCCACCAGGCTTCGGCTTTGAATTTGCCGTTGACGGACGGGGCGGCCAGAAAGCCATAATGGGGGATACCCGCGGTGTGCGCGGAGATGTGCGTCCCATCCAGGGTCGGGTGCTCGATGACAAGCGGCATACCATCCCAAGCGGAAAGGGATTTTTTGACCTGCTCCATCGTGACCAAGTGATCATTCAGCACGCCTTCAACAATGGCGACGGTCGGAGCCACCAAGTAGTCACGCCCGCCTTTCTTGACCGGGCGGGCTTTGACATTGAGCGTCAGGGAGTTGGTGAGGAGGGTGGGCATTATGCCTTGGTTGCGGCCACGGCGGTCGGGACAACATACATGACGACCATGCGAGTCCGCCCAGCCGTGCCTGCGCCTACACTGGTGATGATGCCGTTGATCGTGCGTGCGGTGGCACTGTAACGGTTTGTCCAGTGCGTGCCGGTTCCGGCGTAGTACGCCCCGCCCTTGCCACCTTCACGCGCAAACGAAAGGGATTCATTGGCGAGCAAGTCGGTGGCTTTCAAGTTGACGTTGGTGTAATAACCGTCGTCATCGGTATCCCCGACCTTCATCACGGCACTGGTCGCCGCCGCCCAAAGCACGTCATTGTGAACGATAATGTCAAGTAGAGTTGCCCCGGCAGGCAGGTCAACCGCCCCGGTATAAGTGCCCGCCCCGTTTTCCGTGAACGTGCGCTCTTCTGCCACGACCAGCGCGGCGTTGGTTGGCAGGCCGAGGGTTTTGGCGACCGAATCGACCAAGTTGGTGATCCAGTCATTGGGGTCCAGGCCGAGAAAATCAGCTTTCAGTTGCGCGGCAGTCTTTACTGTCATGTCACACTCCATAAAACAAAAAGCCCGAAGAAGCTCTTGCGAGCGACTTCGGGCGGAACTTCCGAAAATTTTCCGGTGGAGACTTGCTCCTATGCCACGACCTGGGGACTACCCAAGCCGGAATTGACTGTCAGGATTTTAGCACATAAATTCTATGAATGTCAATCGATTGCTTCTGGTACTTGCTCTTCATCCGGTTCGGCTTCCAGCAAACGAATGAGCAAGGATGTGTAAGAGCGGGTCAGGTCAGCTAGAGCCAGCAAAATGCTGGTGACCTCTACGTCAACCGGAATCGCTTCTTCAATGGCTGTGCGAATTATTCCGACTTCAATGCGGCGGGCTTGTTGGGCTGGGTCTAATTGTTGCATTATGCATCCATTTCTTCTGATACGGGGGTTTCAGCCATCTCTGACCAATAGGAAGCCAGCGTGTTTTTTTGTTGTCCGGCGTAGATGATGCCGTCTATCAGGTCGCTCAGGTTGGCTTTTAGGCCTGCCATACGAGCCGTCGTGACGGTTTCAATTAGACTCTGGCACTCCTGATCCGTCGGCAAAGGTTCAAAATTACGCATTAGAAAATATTCGCGAATGATTTCGTTGTTCGCTTGGCGTTTAACAGGTTTAATAGTACTCAGAACTGTCATGTGATTTCCTTGTCTATCTCAACATAACCATCGTCCATTGCAGTTTCGTAAGACGGCAAATTGTCGTGGGAAAAAACGAGGGTATGTTCAATGTGAGAAAACAAAAAACGCTCTATTTTTCCTAAACTGTCTTCGGTTTTGTAAAGACTTTTTTCACCTTCCGGCCAGCCCTGACCAATCCAAATGCGCTGTTTACAATCTTGGCAGATTAGGTGATATGTGTAACTCATACCTCCATTATACCATCGAGCACCCGCCCATTGACTTGATACCACCGGGCGACGAGGGCCTCCCAGGCCAGCTTCGGAGCCTTGAAGACAAATCCCTTCCGGCAGTCTGGACAGGCCCGCGTGCCTTCCCCGATCTCCCAGCCGTCGGCGAGCAGTTTGACCGCTTCACCCCGCGGAGCCATGCGCCCCAACACCGCTCCGCAGTGCGGACAACGGACAGGAATAAACTCAACGTTTGTTGTCATCGGTCAGCGCCTCAATCAAGCCCAACTGAGCCAGGAGAAAGCCCAAATCCAGCGTCCACCGGCACCGGCACCCCGCGTGGAGGGGAATCACCCCTTTCGCCGATGCAATGTCGAAGGACTGCCCCGCAAAGCCCTGGCAGAATTTGCACACCCGCCCATCTCCCGCCGTGGTGAAAAGCACCTCTGGCATGAGACTCACCCGTTGAATACCCACCTGCGAGAGCCGATTTAATCCACCAAGCGCAAACGCATCGATGATGGCCGTCAGGGCCAGGGCTTTCGCCCGGGTATTGCCAATTTTATCGACCCGGTCAGACACGGCGGCATAGGCCTCTTCTGGTGTCCAATTTTGTGAAAGAGCCTCCGCCACTTTGCGCGTGGCCTGGCTCACGACCACATTTTGGATGCCTTCCAAATCCCGGTCATACTTCGCCTCCAGGAGGGCGATCTCCTCCGCATGAAGCGCCTGGTGGAAAACACTGGGTATTTCCAACCGCGGAAACGTCTGTCCGGTCTGCTTCACCGCTTTTTGTAAATCATCATCTGCCTGCGCCACGCCGCGCTGGTAGCCTTTTCGCAAAAAGGCATGTTGCCAATCCCGCCCCACGGTGCGGGTGATGGTTAAGTTCAGCCAGGTGGAAAACGAGGCCACGCGTTGAGACGGCGATAAAGCCCCGCCTGCCCGCAGACCGAGCGCATCCTCCTGCACCAGCCGTTGCCGCACTTCTTTTTTGACGGCTCCCCACCGCCGTCTGAACTCGTTGGCATAGGCCGCCCGCAAGCTGGCTGTGCGTGTGGGGTCCCGGCGTTGAGCGGCATTAGTGACTAACATCATCTACTCCAACCAGACTATCTTCATCATCCAGGATGGCCGTTTCTGTAGTTCCTTCCGGCTTCGGAGACAAGCCGCCAAACCCCCGAATTTCTTCCGGCGTCTCTTCGACAAACGCACTCGCCTCTGCCGCCGTCTTCAGGGCCGTCGCCCGTTTGCTGGCAAGCTCGGCCTCTTCGAGTTCGGTCAACTCAAACAGTGGCGGCCACTCAATGGTGTACTCACCATGGGTGGGCGCAGGCAAAGCCCCCATCCACACGAGCCGGTTGATGAGTTCCCGCAGAATAGGTTCGGCATAATTGGTCTGGCGACTGGTAATGAACCCGGCCCAGGTGGTCTGATCCTGTTTGTTGGAAACGTCCCCGCGTTCACTGCCAATGAGCATCTGCCAGGGAATGCTCGTCTCCGAAGAAATCAGCCGGACCAGGATCGTGAACATGGCAGATGGGTCCACCACTTCGCCGCCTTCCATCTTGAAGTCCAGGCCTTCGCCCATCATCACCCGCTCCAGGCCGTGCATGAAGTTCTCTGCCTTATCACGTAGGGCAGTCAGATCGGTCGGCAGAGTGTGCCCATCTTTGGAAGAAATAGTCATGCCTTTATAGACCAGTTTCCAAACCGCCTCCGCCGAGCCGCCGACCACTTTCTCTAAATCTTCCAGCCGGTTGAAAACTTTCTTCAGTCGGGGTTGGCCGAACACGTCGCTTTCGAGCAAGCCTTCGGCGACGTGGATCACCCGGCTCCAGTGGGCCCGCTTTTGCCCTAAAAACTTGCGGGTGGGCGTTTGTCCCATGTTAAGCTTGTAAATTTTGGGAAGCCCAAAACGCGGATCGGCTTCTTCCCCTGCGTACTCGCCCACCACGGACACAATCTCCGCCGATTGCTCATCGAAGACCGAAAAATAGATCACATCTTCTGGCCGCTTGAGTTGGCCTTTCCGCAAGGGTGCATCCAACGGCCCCTGGCGCACGCCGATTAGCATGGCACCATACTGCCCAATGCCTGCCAGAATATCGACCCGGGTCAGATAATGCCAGAGCTTTAGGCGATCCGCCAAAGCATTAAACGCCTGGACAAAGGGGGTATCTTCCTGGCCAGTTTCCGTATTGCCGTCTTTGAGGACAGGGGGTTTGCGCCAGGTCTCAGTGGCAGGTTTTTCAATGACCACTCCGGCAATATCCTGCCGGTCATATTTCGCGAGGTAATCATCAAAGGTCAGCTCGGTTTTATAGCCCAGGACTTTATATAAATCCCGTGCCCCTCCGAACGTCTTGCCCAGCGCGTAGGCCAGGTTGGAACGGGCCAGGAGAATATTTTGATTCACGACCAGTTGCTGAAGAACTTCAACCTGCGCTTCAGGCGTCATGGGATTTTGTGTGTCTACGGTGTCCATGCGACTCCTATCCAAAACGGGCAATCTTGCGATTGCTATACAACTTTACGGCGGCCAGCGCTAACGCCAGCCCCCAAAATTTATCGGCGTGATGCTTTTCACTCCGGTCAGCATCAAAAACCACGTTCCTGGCCTGCGTGACGATTTTCTTGATGCTGTGGACTTGATAAGCCAGGTCCCGGTCATGGGGCAGGGCGACCTTCCGTTGCTGAAAGAACAGCTTCGCATCGGTCGCCCAGACCACTTTATTCGGTTGGCTGAACTGCACCCCCTCAATTTTCGTGGGGTACTTCTTCTCGCCGTTTTCGGCCAGGTTCATGCCCAGCCCGTTGCGGTCGATCAGCGTTTTGAAGATCGGCAGGCGGGCATGGGCATACAGCAACAAATCAAGCTGATCATCGAACTCGACGTTATCCAGGGTGATGGCCAGGCGGAGCGGATAACTGTCCTGGGTGGACTTGCCCACGAAGTACATTTCCGTGGTGTTGCGCGTCCGCCCAATATCCACCCCCCCGGCGAGAGCCTGCTCAATCCGGCTTTCCCGCAGAGCCACCACCAGATCATCAATCGCCTGCCGGCCCGCGGCCACGCCATTCGCCAGGAGGCACGTCAAGCCTTCACCCAAGGCCTGCGCCGCTTTGATTTCGTCCCAGGTGATCCAGGCCGTCGTTTCATCCACGAACAGCGCTTCGTACTCCTGCTGGAAATCCTCCTCCACCATGTTCGCATAGAGCGCTTGCAGGCGCTCGGTGCCAAACATCTCCACCCGCTCGAACGTCGTGAGCGTGGGAGCCAGACGGAGGGCTTCCCGGACGTTTTTGCAAAAGGCCTGCACCTCCCACCACGGAGTACTTTTGCGCGCAAAACCCGTGTACTTCTTCGGGTCCAGGCTCTGGGTAAAAATCTCCCAAAACAGGCCGGACGCCCCCATGGGTGAAGAGGCTCCGCGAAACCGCCCACCTTTCGACAGGATCGGCAGGGCGGCCACGTAGTTCTCGCGGGCATAGTGCATGTGCGCCCACTCATCGAAGTAGACCCAAAAACGGGCCTTCCCCCGCTGAGGGGTACCAGGGGCCGAGAGAATGCGGGCCCCGTTTGCAAAGCCGAGGGCCGTCGTGGTATCCGGCTGGGTGATCTTGGGCAGACCGCCCAATTGAAGATTTTCGTAAACCAGGCGGGCGTAGCGAATCTTCTCCCGGGCTTCATCCAGGTTGATGGACTGGAATTGGCTCGAGATGCCTTCTAAACACGCATTGGCGACGGCCTCCGCCGCAATCGTCCACGACCAGGCGATCTGCCGGGACTTGTTTTCAATGCGAAAAATCGCCTCGTCTTGTAAATGTGCTAATTGAAAATATTCCCACCGGGCATCTTCAACGCCAGTTGCCGCGGGGAGATCAAGGTTTTCAACTAAAAACGAACATCGCTCAGTTTTGAACTCCATCAACGATAATCAATGATCTGTATCCCCTTACTCGTGTTGCAGGATTTGCAAAGGGGTTGGATATTGTCAATGTCGTTACTGCCTCCGAGTGCCAGGGGCACGATGTGATCGACAGTGAGCTTTTTCTGTTTGCCACACTTCAAACAATGCCCCTCATATTTTTCACAAAGGGCCTGCCATTCCTCGGGGGTGAAGTGGGTTTCGCTCTGATTTTTTGCACGGTATTTATGGTGATAAACCAGGTTCTTTTCGGGATTTAACTTTTTCCAGGCACTAATACGGGTGTTGATTTTTGTGGCATTATGTTGACGGTAAACCCGATCCCTGGCAAGCATCGCCGTGCGATTTTTGCGATAAATCTCCTGGCTATACTTTTTTTGCTCCTCGTAGTGATCGTGGTAATACTGTGCGCGCAATTCGTGACAACATGCTTTGCATTTTGCCACGTGCCCGCTCTTGGTTCGGTTGGTTTTGTGGAATTCGCCTAAAGGTTTAACGACCCCGCACTTTGTACAGGCGCGAAAATCAGGTATACTGCTCATTGCTGACATCTCCTTAGTAGTTTGTCGGCCACGACCCTGGCGTTTGGCGACGCGCAGGGTCATGTTTTTTGGGTTTTTATTAGGTATATTATACCACTGGTCAAGCATTTTCATTTTCAAACAGCTTTGCAACCTCAAGGGCTTGCGCGCGCCTTGCGGCTTGTTTCTGTTTCCACTCATCAAGCGAAACAGGGTACATCCCAATTTCGCCGCCATGCTCAATCTTTTCTGTAAATAGTTTGCGATACCTGCCTATGTCTACGAGGGCGGCATGAGCATCATACAATTCGATTTCAACTTTGCGATCAATAAGTTCAGCATCATCCGCCCCGACACGTCGGGTTGTCGTTTCCTTGAATTTCTTGAGAAGGTAAAGCGCATTATTGGCATAGGCTTTTGGTAAATCCAGCCGGATCGAGCCGTCCAAATCCTCACTCAAAAACATCTCCATTGAGCCGCGCGCTTGGAGGGAGAGCCGGTATAAAACCTCGTTGGCACTGAGAACAGCCTCGTCAAGTCTTTGCTCGATCAACTCTCTGATCTTAGGTTTTCTTAAGTTCTCAAAACCGATCACCGCGAAAACATTATCATCCGCACCCTGGTATCCGGCCTTTTTGGCCGCGGCGGTGGCATTGAGGCCATTTGCTAAATAGGCTTCAACGAACAAGCGTTGTTTGTCGGTTAAATTAGCCATCGGATGTAAAAAAGGGTATTTATCGCGCGCACAGCTTTAATTAAAGACTCTTTAATTAAAGCTGTGCGCGCGATAAATACCTACTCAGAGCCTAGCGCCTCCGCCAATTGAGGGGATTGGGATCGGCCACACTGGGGTGCAACCACTCGAGTCTTAAGGTTTCGTTCATCATTTCTCCAAAATACACTCATTGGCCCCAGACCCACGCCCAGGCCACGAAGATGTTGCTCCCGACCGTGAACTTGACTTCCAGCCGATATTTCACGCCGAGGGTCAAGCCCGAGAGCAGAGGGCAGGTGATCACGTTCCCGCTCACCGACGCGGAGCCAGAGAGCAGGGTGCTCGTCAAGTCTTCGTTATCACTGGCGCGGTAAACCTTCACCACCGGCGACGTCGGCCCACTCACCCAGGTGGAAACATCGACCGGCCAGGCGATGGCCTCCCCGATCCCCTGATAGATCGGGGATTGCTGAATCTCCCTTACATTGGGTTGCATAGGGTTAGGCGATGGTTAAAAAGCCATTCGTCCCGTCGAAGTCAATGGTCAGGGTTTCGCCATCGGCCAACGTGATCGAAGAGCCATAATCGAAAAACGCGATCAACGGATCGGCGGGCGAGGTGGGAGTATCGTTGTAAACCGTCACATACCGGAACGGCCCTACCGACCCGCCCGAGGCGGTCAGCACCAGATCGGCGAGCGTGAGCTTGTACGTGCCAGAACTCTGCGCCGACGCGTTGGTCGTGACGTTGCGGCTCGACAGGTTGGTGTAGGTAATCTCGGTCAGATCGGCCAACACCGTATTGGTGTTCACCGGAGCCACGTTGGTCAACGCCACCTTCAACTGGTCGGAGCCGAGATTGTGAACTTTTTCAGCCAGGTGTTCGACAAAGGCTTGGAATTTCGTAAAAGTTGCCATAGAGAAATCTCCTAATCCCGGGCGCTGATCCACAAGGACAACGCACGCGGATGCAAATTAAGCGTGAGATCACGCTCCTGTAAAAATAAAACCAAATCCCGTGGGGGCAACGTGAGCACGAGTACCGTGCTGGTCCCCGCTTGGGTGTATACCAAATTGAGTGCCTGGCCGGTGAGGGAAAAGGTTCCCACACCGCCTGACAAAAACCGGGTCAAGGACATCGCCGCCGCAATCCCGGTCAGCACAAAGGCCCCTTGCGCCGCCCCGAGATGAAAGCCCCGGAACAGCCCTGCTGGTTGCCCCGTGAGGAGAAACGTCCCCTGGCTGGCCGTGACTAGGCGGGCCACCTGTAAGCCTGCGGCCTGCCCCGTCAAACTGTAGAGACCCTGGCTCGCCGTCAGAAGACGGCTCGCGCGCAAAGCTCCATCTTGCCCGGTGAGGGCGAACACACCTACCCCAGCCGTGAGGGTATAGGTAGGACTGCCTGCCCCGGAATAGCTTAAGGAGACCTCGACCCCGGTGAGGAGATACGCCCCCTGCACGGCCTGAAGGACATACCCGTGGTAAAGCCCACTGGCTTGGCCGGAGAGCAGGAAACTGCCCTGTGATGATCCCAAACGGAAGCCGCGGAATAAGCCCGCCGTCTGGCCCGTTAAAGAAAATGATCCTTGTTCTGCGTTTATTGAGTAATTGTTTGAAGCCAGAGCCAGCGTAAACACTGCCGCCACTTGTTCGTTGCAGGCATACGTCCCCGTGCCGGTATCTACATCTTCGGCGATGTCAAAGTCCCAATCGCCTGAACCAGACGAAACCGAACCATAGCCAAACAAGAGCGGGGCTTCCTGCACCACATTGCCGTTATCCCGCACCCCGGCCCGATTGCGATCAGTCGTGTCAAAATCACTGCTATTAAGCTGAATGCGTCCATAAGGCGTTTGCGTGGTTGCCTCGGTGTCTACAATCGGAAAGCCTAGCGCGATAACATAGCCCGTCGCGGTCAGGCTTAAGGCTCCATTTCCAGCAAATTCCTGATATTCGTCCGGGCTTAGGCCGTTGAAAGGTAAACTCGTGGTGGTATGCGCGCCCCAGTGGTCAGCGAACGCATCCAGCCGCAGGCCGAAAATTTTGGTAGCACTGGCGTCATGGGTGGACGCGGTCCCGACCTTATAACGCGTCTGGCACGTTTGCCCACTCCCTAATCCGGCACGATAGGCCAGCGTACCCCAGTTCACCTCGTTTTCCCCATCCTCCCCCTCCGACTCAACCTCGGCATAGTCTGACCCGCCTGCGCTGATGGCTGTGAAATAATGCGCCGTGACCGAATCGATCAGGAAATGCGTAAAGCTGAACAAAAGCCAGTCCCCACTCGCCCCCGTCGAAAAACTCGCCCCGGATGTATCGTAACTGGCCGGGGCGTCTCCGCTGTGGCTGGCTTCAGCATAGCCCCAATCATTCGCCCCTAATTCGGAGAGCTTCAGCACCACACACCAGAAATCGTCTGCGCCCACGTTAGTGCCCACGCCGCCCCCGCGCCATAGGCTGAAATAGATGTTTTCGTTGGTGACCAGGTTGCGCCGGTCAAACCAAAGGTACTGATACATGCGATTCGCAGTCACCCCCAACGCCTCGTAACTTTCGTAGGAATCGGCCTGGTCGGTGCGCCCCGCGTAGGTCGAGCCAAACCCTACCTGAAAACGCACATAGGCACTGGCGTTGTCCGTGCGGAGCTTCGCCCCGACCAGCACGATCACGTCATCATTGTTCGCAAACCCGGCCCCGGTCAAATCCGTCCAGGCAATCGTGTACTGCGTCACCTCCGCCGCACTTGTCCCCGACTGCGTGCGCTCGGCGCTATCCATCTTGACGAAATGCGTCAACGTGGTCACGGATAGACGATGATTTCCAAAAAGAAAGAGCAGTTATCGCTGGGTATCCATGTCAGGTTTGCGCCGTCGTATTGGAAGGTGGAAAACAAAAGCGTATTACCATCCCAACGGCGCACTTTTACAAGGCACATGTTCGTCGCATCCGTGCCTTCGTTGTAAAGCGAGGCCTGAGCAAACACCTTTGCGGATGAAGGGAAAATATTCGCGCTGGCATCCATGCGATACTGCCCGGCCTCCACCCGCTGAAAGGAAAAGGTTGCCCCTAACCCGTTTTCAAAGGTGTAGGCTTCATAGGGAGTGTTTTCGTCTTCCTGGGCGATCACGCCCCGGTAAGGCCCGGTTGGGGTGCGTGCCAGCAAAAAACCCGACAAAAGAGCTAACAGCAAAATAGAGAAAAAAGTAGTACGCGTTTTCATTTTGACCTCACAAAATATGTTTACGGCTCCACGGGGGCAGGCAGGATCACCCCGCCCCCCGGATCAAATTCGAGAATGGGGGCCGCCGCGGGATCACCTTGTTGCACGGGCCGGTTGAAAATCGCCATGCCCACAGGCACGCCCGCCCCAAGCAACAAAGGCACACAATCCACACTAGCGTTGACACAACCTTCCACCGGCAAGCCCCAGCGGTTCGTCCACAGCCTAAGCATTCCCACTTCCGGGCCAGGGACGGGCAGTTGGTAAAGCATGACCGAAAAAAGCTGAAAGGCTGAGTTATTCCACGCACTTGAACCATCGGCGGCGAGGAAGACATCCAACTCCGGATCGGCGCAAGATACCGGGTCCACCCGGCCCGAGGCATCCAGCGAAGACCAGGCTAGGCCCACCGTGTAGTTGGGCATGTTCGCCGGATACACTTGCGGGGGATCGTAGGCAATTTGGTAGGGCGCGCTGTTGATGAAGTTCGGGCGCAGGCCGCTCCAGAACTGCACCATCAAGGGCAAAGGGTCCAGCGCGACCACGTCCCAAAAACGATTTTCTTCGAGGAACAACAAAGGCAGGTTTTTTTCAGGCCGGTATTCGGTCATCGACGTGCGATAGGG
>JACCDT010927435.1_pt1 | contig 16700 bp, 19 predicted proteins | sample 7446291 | NCBI WGS metagenome assembly JACCDT01 (sample SAMN15323446, study PRJNA562643) | freshwater metagenome | isolation source: river surface water | place: USA:Blue River Watershed | collected 2017-08-17 | reverse complement strand
GTGGTAGGCGTGAGCTGCACACCAAAGCCGCTGCCACCTACATTTTGCCATGCAAAGGTGCCTTGAGAGATGGTGATGTTTCGCGTGGGGAAAAGCGGATTGGGGCTGACAATGCCGCCGGTGCCGGTGGTGATGGTGCCGGTGAAGGTGGGCGAGGCAAGCGGGGCATACGTGCTCGCGGCCGTCGCTGCCGTGATGGCATCGGTGATGCCGTAGCCTGCGAGTGTCGTCGGGGTGCTGGTGATGGTGCTCCATGCCTGGTTGTGGCTGATGGGCGCATACAGGCTGGCGAGATCGAGCTCACCGAGGACGCCGCTGTTGTTGTAGAGGGCGCGGCCGCTGGTGCCGCTGGTGATGGTGCTGGAGCCGATGGTGAGGGAGCCGCCTACGGCGAGCATGGCGGGCACATCAGCGGTGAAGCCGATGGCTTTGCCGTTTTCAGCGGTGACGCCATAGCTGGTCATGGTGCCGTTGGCGTTACGTTTGCGGAGCTCCCATTGGCCGACGGATACGGATTGGGCGGAGAGATAGCCGCAAGAGATCGCAAGGAACGCAAAGAGAAGGGAGCGCATGGATATGTGGAGGGGTGGAGTGGTGGAATGATGGCGTGGCAGGAATGCCCCGGTTACAGGGCGGGCGGGATGCCTTCGTTGAGGGGGATGTGGTATTCGGTGTCGTCTTCGCCGGTGATGCTGAGGCAGCCGCGGAGGATGCTGGCGGCTTTGATGCCGGTGATGCCGATGTTTTCGAGGGCCTGCACCTTTTCGGAGGCGCTGAGGGTCTGGGCCTCATCAAAGCGGACGGCGCGGGCAGTGAGCCATTCCTCGGCACCATCGAGGACGATGGGCGTGTCACTCTCCGGGGTGACGAGCGGGCGGCGGAGCGTGGCGCTGAGGGTGCTGCTGTCGGAAATCGAGGGGCTGGCGGATTCGCCGGTGCGATACCAGTGGAGCTCGATGCTGGCGGGCAGGCTCTTGGTGTCCTCGTCTTCGAAGGCGCTGGTGAGCTCGTCGGTGTGGAGCACGAGCTCGGCGGTGTAGTAGCCATCAGCGGAGCCGGGGGCCGTCCATGAGGTGGCGGCGGCGAGGATGGTGCCGGCGGCGATGAGGTAGAGCCGGATGGCGGCTCCGGTGGGGAGGAGCTCGGCGGTGCCGCTGCGTTGGAATTGGATGCGCTGCGGCTCACGTGCCCGCCATTTCATTTCGATCAAGTCGCCAGAAGCTGGCGTGAGGGCGTTCGTGGCGAGGTCGTAGGTCCAATCCATGCGGGAGGATCGGTGTCAAAAGCTCATGCCCGCGGGCCTTTGATCCAGGTGACGAGCGTGTAGCGTGTGCCGCTGGTGACAGGCTTCACTTTGTGCCTCAACGCACTCCGGAAGATGAGCGCATCCCCTTGCTCGCGGTAGGCATTGGCGGGCAGGGGGTCAGCGGCGGGATCGAGCTCAAATTCGCCGCCGGTGTAGCCGGGATGGCCTTTCCGCAGGAGACCACCGGGCACAGGCTGGCGGCTGGAGAGCTGAATGACGAAGCTCAGCTTCCGGTCGTAGGGATCTTTGATGGTGGCGGAGTTGTCAGCGTGCCAGTCGTAGTGGCCTTCATCGGTGCCGTGGTATTCGGTGAACTGGATCTCGGGGCTGAAGCTGTGCTGCAGGTGGTAGCCAAAGCCTCGCGCATTGGCTTCGAGCACGCGGGCTTCGATGCGGCGGTAGAGCCACAGGAGGTCGAGATCGGCGAAGTCGAGCCAGCGGATGACACTGCGGCGCATCTGGTCCGCCTTGGCTCCGCTGCCATGCCCGATCACGCCTTGCTGAGGCTGGTAGTGTTTGAGCGCATGGGTGATGACGCGCTGACATTCGGCGGGGGTGAGGAAGCCGGGAAGGTTCCACCAGTGGGCATGCATAGGCATGGAAGGGTTGAGTTGGGAAGGTGACCGGCGGGATGCCGGTCACTCCCTGCCGCCTGTCAAAGCGGAGCCCCAGAAGCGGTCATTGGCGAGGCGCTGCTCATCGGTGAACTCCGGGAAACGGCGGCCGGCATGCCCGCGGGCAATGCCGGCGAGGAGCACGCGCACGCGCCTGGTCTGGCGGGCTGGCACGGCCCGCAGCTCGATCTGCGCGGCATGCATCGTGGCCGCGATCTCCGGCGGATGGACGTGCCGGATCTCGATCGCGGAGAGTGGATCGAGCGCGGCGAGGAAGCGCTCGCTGATGGGTGCGAGCACATGCCCGCAGTGCCGCGGCAGCTCGATCTCGATGATCTCGAGGAATTCAAAACGCGGGGCCTCGATCACGTGCAGGGCGCGGTGCTCGATCTGCCGGGCGTGCTCGACACGCACGATGGCCAGCTTGCTGCCGGGCGGGCCATAGCTGCCGGGCGGCCCTGGCGGGCCGGGATCACCGGGCGGGCCGGGCGTGGTGCTGGGTGTGCCCGGTGTGCCATCGGTGCCGGGAGGGCCGGGAGGGCCGGGAGGGCCAGGAGGGCCGGGCGGGCCAGGCAGATCACTTTCCGTCGCGGGCGAGCCCTCAGGGCCGGGTGCTCCGGGCGGGCCGGGTGTGGTGCTGTCATCTCCGGGGATTCCAGCGGGGCCGGGCGGGCCAGCGGGGCCCACGACTCCGGGCGGGCCAGGCGGGCCGGGATTGGTCTCCGGATCTCCGGGATCTCCCGGCGGCCCGAGAGGCCCTGGTGGACCAGGAGGGCCAAAGATGCTGCCGCCTCCAGCTCCGGGCGGGCCGGGCGGTCCCACTGGCCCCGGAGGACCCGGCATGCCGGTGACACGGATCATGCGCGTGTAGGCAATCCCTTCGCCGGTTTCTCGCGAGCCGTAAAAATCAGGGCTCTCGATCGCAAAGTCCGCCCCGCTCACTTCCGCCAACCATTTGAGCCAATCAGCCACATCGGCGAGCAGTGCCAGCCCTTCGCGACGCTTGAAATGATACACAGGTTTTTTCATGCTTGATGCGCTTGCGCGTAGAAGGCGTCGTTGGCAGCCAAATCCGCCAGGCTGTAAGTCCAGCTCTCCGCGCCGGCATAACCGCGGCGGATACCGTGGACGGTGACCATGATGTGCAGCGGTCGCAGATGGGCCGCGGCGGTGATGATGACAGCCTGGTCATCGAGCGTGGCGACGAGATCGAGCGCCGGCCAATCCGGCAAGGCGGCCGTGATGCGCAGGCTGTGAGGCTCGCACGCGGCCACAAAGACGGGATCGAGGTTGTGGAAGAGGCGGCACCGGCCGGGAAGCAGCACCAGGCGCATGACATCCTCAAACCACACGCACCGGGCCTCTTGCGCCAGCAGGCCCACATTCCGCCCAGGCAGGGCGAGGATGGCCGTTTTCTCCGCCGCAGGTCCCGGCGGGCCAGGAGGGCCATCAGGGCCGGGCGGGCCTAGCGGCCCCTGAGGCCCATTGCTGCCATCGGCTCCCGGAGTGCCGGGCAGGCCGGGCGGCCCCATCGGACCGGGCGTGGAGCTGGCCGCGCCTTCAGGGCCTTCATCGTCGATACCAGGCAGCCCGGTTGGTCCTTTCGGGCCGGGCGGGCCTTTGGCTCCCTTGGGGCCTTTCGGGCCTTTGGGACCTTCATCGGTGCCTTTGGGACCCTTCGGACCTTTCGGGCCTTTGGGGCCGGCGGCTCCAGCGGGACCGGGCGGGCCAGGCATGGAGGGGCCGGGCGGGCCTGGAAACAGGCCGCCATCGGCCCCCGGCGGGCCAATCGGACCCTCCGGACCAGCCGGACCAGCCGGGCCACGGCGATCACGGCGAAAGAAGCGGGCATAACCGGACACCTCACGGGCTGAGACGAGGCCCTCTTGAGCGGAAACAGCCGGCACATCGATGTTGAAATCCAGCATTGAGCCCAGCCATTCGGCGATCTGACGCAAGCGTTTCATGCTGAGCACTCCTTTGGCTTTCAGCTGATAGATGGCACGTGGGCGGGTGAGCTTCATGCGGAGGCGCGGGCTTGGCGGTAGAAGGCGCGGTTGCTCTCATATTCAGCCGCGGTATGCAGTGGCAGGCGGCGGAGGCTGAATCCACGCCGGATGCCGAGGATGGAGATGGTGATGAGCGTGCCTGCGGGCGGCGGCGGCTCGCAGCGAGCCTCAACCCATGCTCGTCCGGCGCTTTGCTGGACACTGGCACCGATGCGGCCGGGCCAGCCGGGGATGCAGGCATACTGCGCCTGCAGCGTGCCTGCATCACAGCAGGACACGAACGTGGGATCGAGGAAGTCGCAGGCAAACCCTGCGACAGTGGGGATGCTCACCGAATCCTTGAACCAGCATTCCGCGCCCTCGATCGCATGCATGGCGAGAATGCCGTGCGCAGACTGGAGCAGCGCCGTCTTGGTAGGATCGGTGCTGTCTTCCCCCGGCGGGCCATCCGGACCAGGCCATCCCGGCAATCCTGGATACCCAGGCAGACCCGTGAGACCTGGATAGCCATCACTGCCCGGCGGGCCGGGTGGTCCTGTGGGACCGGGCGGCCCCGCTGGCCCGGGCGGGCCAGGGATCTGCAGGCCATCACTCCCCGGATCGCCAGGCTCTCCCGGATCGCCGGGATCTCCGGGATCGCCTTTGTCACCGGGTTCACCTTCGATGTCAGATGGCTCGCCGGGATCACCAGGATCACCGGGGGTGCGCGGGCCTTTGGGACCCTTCGGACCTTTCGGCCCCGTGGGACCGGGCGGGCCAGGCTCCGCGGTGCCTTCTGCTGGCACACCACTGGGGCCGACCGGACCTGGAGCCCCCACCGGCCCCGGCGGGCCTGCATAAGCCGCGGGTGCCCATTTAAGCCGGGTCGCATGACTTGTCTCCGCGGCACGCTCCAGCCCTGGACTGATGATGGTGACATCCACGCGATCTCCAATCCATTCCGCCAGACCGATCAAATCCCGCATCGTGGCCAGCCCACGATGACTGCGGAGGCGATACGTCTGCCGTTTACGCCCCAGGATCATGCAGGATCTTCCGAGATGGGCCGCTTCTCACCGCTGATATCGATGATCCGCGTGCAGTTGTTGGCATCCGGGATGTGTGGCATCAGGGCACGCATCGCGGCCCCATGGGTTTTAAACGGGGCGGTTTTATCGTCCAGGATGGCGCGGGCATCATCGCCGTGAACGATATGCAAGTAAGCGGTGATCAAATTCATGAGGCGGTGGAACGTGGTGTGGCGGCAATTTGATAACCCCAGGTCAGCGAGATGAGCCAGACCGCCTTGTCAGCGATCTGCTCGCTCTGTAGATTGAGCACCTTCCACCCCCTGGGGTAATGGTAGGTGAAGGCATCGGGATCACCGTAGCCGGTGGAAATGATGACCACGCTGGGCGCATCATTCGGAATCCAGTGACCGGGCACGATGCTCGTCGGCGGCGGCTCGGTGGAAAGAATCACATCGGTCACTGAAATCTGCGGAAGGTCGAATTCAGCGGCCATCGTGCCGGGTATGACCGGCGGACCAAACAGCGTCGTGCTCACTAGTTGCGGCGGATAACCTTGATAGACGGGCGAGTAGATGATGCCGGGATAAGCATCGTTGGCGACGGCCTGCCCCGTGGTGTTGATGCGTCGCTTGACTGGCTTTGAGTCGCCATCTCCTGCCAGCCTGCCCTTGAACTGCAGATCAAGGTAGTAGTAGCCTGCGATGCCAAGCTTCAACGAGGCCTCACAGCCGCGGGCCTTGCTCTTGCGGCGATCCGTGATCCACAGGTTTTCAAAGCCTCGCATCACCGGCCGGAGAGTGCCACCTACGCCATCACTGGTGATGTCGATGTAGCTGCCTTTGCGGACTTTCCCCGAGCTGACGTCCGTGCTGATATCCACCTCGCTGCCACCGGGAGTGAGGCTGACTTTGAAGGTGTCCGCAGTGGCAGCGATCACGTAATAGGGCACGATGAGCACGACGAGGCCCACGCCGCCGGAGAGCACTGGAAAGACGACCACGTCTCCATCCGCGAGACCGTGAGCCACGGCGGAAATGACATTTGTGGATGCCACGGCTGTGATGTCGATCAATGATCCGAGCACGCTGACACCAGCCACCACCGCACAAGCATTGCTGTGAGCGAGCATGAAGGTGTCCGCATCCACCACGTGGGCGAAATAACCCCGCGCCGATACGATGCCGCCGAAACCACCACTGTGATCGAGGTAACACATCTGGCCGGTGACCATTCCATGGCCTGGCTTTTGCAGCAAGTCCGTGGCGGCGGCGGCTGAAACGCCGGTGAGAGCATCCGCCTGCAGTTGCTCACCCTTCCTCCAGCGGGCCGCATCTGGCGCGGTCAGATACAACCGCTTCGCGACCACATCCCATCCTTCCTCCGCCGAGTCCTCCACATGCTCGAGCTCAAGGTAGTCGGAGCCATCGGCGATGCCTTCGCAATCGATCCGCAGTTCATAAGCTGCATCTTCGATTTCTTCTTCAGGCTCCACGGCCACGATGCGCATGCCGGGCCAGCCATCCGGGATGGCCCCAATGCGGAACTGATTGCGGCTGGGAGCCTGCCAACGTTGCGCCAGGGTATGCACCTCCTGGTCACGCATCACCGGGCGGTCTGGCAAAAGCCGGAACAGCACATCACCATAGAGCTTGGGTTCAATCACAGACATCAGGGGGCAAGTTTAAGGATTGCATCTTTGATCGCGATGAGGACTTCCATCTCACGCGCACTCAGAGCCACGGTGGGAGCAGGAGCTGTCCGGCTGTCATTCTGTGCCTGACGCACGCCAAAGGCCGCCTCTCCCAACCTGCTGGCCCCGGGGAGCTGGCCCACCTCGCCACGTTGCAAGGCCCAGAACTCATTCATGCCGGCGGGACCACGGCTGGCCAGCGCTTCACGCCGCCGTGTCTCGTTTTGCAAAAGGCGCTGGCGGGCACGTTCACGGGAATCTTCCCAGCCGCCTTCAATGCGTGCATTGATACGGCGTCCGGTCTTGGAGCCATCTGCATTGTAGAGCGATGAAGAGCCTGTCATGCCCTGTCGAAAATCATCGCGAGCCCGGGTCTTCTCCCGCCGCTCCGCGATCTGCATCGCCCGGGCGGGATCGAGACCGGTGGCAGACTCGATGCGCTTCGCCTCATTCACCACGCGGATGCGCCGTTCCAGCGCGGCAGCCTCTTTGTCACGACCAGCGGCACGCAGCGCCTCCGCCCGCAGTTGCGCGGCGAGTTCCTGCCGGTTGTAGAGCTGGCTCTTTTTCCTTTCCGCCTCAGCCTGGGCTTTGATGGCATCTGCCGCGGCTCGTTCCGCGCTGACTTTTTGCACGGCAATTTTCAGCGCCTCAGCCTGGCTGACTTTGAGCTGGTCCTGCACCTGCGCCGTCAGCTGGATGACGTTCAGCTCATCTCGGAATTTGTTGATCGTGGCACTGTCATCTTTGCCTCCGCGTGCCTGCTCACGAGCGATCTTCATCTCGATATCAAGCACCGCGCGGGCGTCTTTCACGCGCCGGGCATGTTGGTCGTCAGCCTCTTTTTTATTGGCCAATTGCTGCTCCAACGCGATGATTTCCTTCTGAATCTCCAGCGCTTGTTTGTATTCCTGGACAGGCGCGGCGGATTTGGATCGAGCAGCCAAAGCGCCCATTTGTTCCACATTGGTCACGGGCGTGCCCAGATTCCTCATTCTGGAATTCATCATCAAGCCCTCCAGCTTGGACCGCAGAGCCGCCAACCGTTGATCGTCGGGAAGCATTCCTTGTGCCGCATCAGCCGCCTCGCGTTTGAGGGCGCGGAGCTGTTCGGCCGCTTTGGCAGCCTGCGCCGGATCTGCGGGAGTGATTCCTTCCAGCCTCGTGCGTTCCTTGGCATCGGCGGTGAGCTTTTGCTTGGCCTGCGGATCGAGCTGCGTGCCCTGAATGCGCTGGATCTCGCGGGAAAGATCGAGCTGACGCTGCATGGCCTCCGCCGCCTTGGCATTGCCCGCGGCCTTCAGCTCGGCAATTTTGACCTCATCGGCGGAGCGGGCGAGCAAGGTGGTCTGAATCGTCGCGAGCGCATTGGCCTTTTGGATGGCGAGGTCATTGGCCTGCCGTTCACGATCTGCGACGGATGGTCCGCCAAACAGCGCCGCCATGCGAGCCCCGATGCCGCTCCAGCCGGATTGCAGGCTCTCGAGCTCGGAATAGGCGGAGGACACACCGCTGCGGACCTCACCGAAGAAGGCCGCGATCTCGGAGGACGAACCGGTGAGCGAGGCTTTCATGCGGTCCGCAAAGCCATCCGCATCCGCCTTCATCGCGTCGAAGTTCTCACGCGATTTCTGCGCCATCGTGAAGAACGCACCACCGATGGCGAGCACACCGCCTGCGATGGCACCACCAGCACCGAACGCGCTGAGGATCTGCGAGCCTTGCTGCGCGAGCACGATGCTGGCCGCGGTGCCCATCTGGAGCTGGACGGCGATGTCCTGAGCCTGCATGGCGACGCCACCGAGCTGGATGCGCCCGGCGGCCTGACCTGCCTTTACAAAGCCCGTGGCCCGCCGCGTGGCGGCTGAGATGTTATCGACAGCCTGGGCTCCGCGCTTGCCCTCGCTGCGCAGTTCATCGATCCACTTCTTGGTCTCCTGCTGGGCCTTCGCCTGGTTGGCGATCAGCTCGGCGATGTCGAGTTTCAGTTTGGCTTCGAGGGTGTTGGACATGCGGTTCTTTGTTCTTGGTTCTTTGTTCCTCGTTCCTTGCTAGCTCTGCTTGAAGCCGGCGGCCTTGGCGATCTTCTCCTGGTAGTTTGCCCACATGCGATCGAGGCGGGCCACGCGCCATTCGTTCATCACCGTTTTGATGCGGCGGCTCATGTCGCCGATGCTGCCGGCGTAGGAGACATCGTTGCGGACGGCGATGCTGAATTCGGCATTGTTGATGATGACGTCGAGATCGCCGGGGGCCTCGCTGTGGCGTTTCACGCCGGTGGGCAGCTTCGCACCGAGGGCGGTGAGCGGCTCCATCCAGCCGCTGGTGAGCCACCAGATGTTTTCCTGCTCCATCTGGACGTAAAGGGCGAGCTCCTCGGGATCGGAGACGAAGAAGCGGAAGTTGCGGGCGCGGCGGCGGAAATTCCGGCGGTGATGCACGCCCGCATCAAAGGGGGCGAGGATGCTGCCGGTGGCGCTGCGGAGGAGATCGGAGGCCTCACGGATCTCGCCGCGTTTGTAGTATCCCCAGAAGGCATCCGCCTGGCCGTTGTGGCTGGGCAGGATGTCATAGGCCTCGCCTGGCGTGCCGTAGAGCGCGTGAATATCCGCGGCGATTTTGGCCTTGGCATGGCTTTCCGCGGTGCGGGCGCTTTGCAGACCGCCCTCGCCGTAGGGAGGCGTGATGCCCGCCACACCGGGCATGGTGCCGGTGCCGCCAAAGCAGATGCGGGCTTCTTCCCGCCAGAGCTGCGGGAGCGTCTTCTTCGAGGTCATCGCCATCCGCGAGAACGCGGCGAGATGCGCGTCGGCGGGGATGGTGAGGACAGAGGCAGACATAGGCCGGGGATCGGGTGTGATGACGGCGGGGTGTCAAAGCCCCGCCTCCGCCGGGCTCGTCACAAATCCACCTGCTTGATCCAAGGTTTCCGGGTGCGGAGGTCGTGGGCTTTGAGGAGCTTGCGGCCGATGGTGGAGAGGCGGGGATCAGGCCAGATGTAGATTTCATGGTGGAGGATGCCGGAGGCGTGAATGAGGGACCAGCCACGGGCGAGGGAGATGTGACAGCGGAGGTCGAGGTAGGAGGTGCCAGGCAAGGCCCGTGCGAGAAGCGCCAGGAACTGCGCCTCGTTCACGGGCTCGGCAAGTTTCCCGCTTCGTTGTGCGTGCCCTTTCCGTGCGGTTTGAGCATGGGAATGAGCTGGCGGTGCTCGCTGAGGATGCGCTGGGCGAGGACGCAGGCGGCGGGCATCTGCTCCGGTGCGATGTGCTTTTCCTGCCATGCCTGGATGGCGGCGAGCAGGCGCACGGGATGGGCGCGGAGGTGAAACCATTCTTCGATGGTGTGGGCGGCGATGTAGAGCACCTTGCCCGCGGCGGGGAGGTATATGGCCCAATCCACGCATTCTTCAAAGGTGGTGGTATCGGTGGGATTGGCCGCTCGGAGGGCCTCGTAACGCTGGCGCATGATGGGCAGGTCATCGAGATCACCTCCGGGGAGATCGAGGGCCTGCAGGCGGCGATAGAGCGAATGGCGCTCGTGACTCCACGGATGCAGCGGCAGATCGTTCCAATCGTGGGATTCGCATTCGCTGACGATGCGCTCGCGCTCAGCAGCGGCGGTGGTGGCGAAGGCTTCGAAGGTGTCGGGTGGGGCGGGGAGCATGGGGTGGAGTGGTGGATGATTGGATGCGTGGATAAGTGGATGGGTGGATGAGTGGAGATTTGGAGATGGGGAGACTTTGAGACTTTGAGATGGGTAGATGTGGGCGGGAACGTGCGCTGCATCAGACCTCGCTGGGGCTCGGCTGATGAGCTGAGGTGTTCTTCTTGTCTCCTTGTCCGGTTGTCTCCTTGTCTCCTTGTCTGGCCTCAATCGCGGCGAGGCGCTTTTCGAGGGTGCTCATGTCCGCGGCGGGTGGCACGCGTTGGCAGCGGGTGAAGAAGCTCATAAAGGAGGCGGCGAGGACTTCGTGGCCTTGCTTGCGGCCGTTGTCGAAGATGGCGGTGATGACCTCGCGAACGGTGGATCGGGGATCGAGCACGATGTAGATCTGCGGGAGGGAGCCTTGGCGGACGAAGGCGGGCTGCTGGGTGCCGTCCTCGTGCTTGTGGAGACCCGCGGGAAGGAACTCGGCATCACCGAGCAGGGCGATGACGGCGAGGCTGAAGCCTTGGTGCTTGCATTCGTTGATGTCTTTGGCGTTCATGGTGACGGGGAGTGGGAAGTGCTCAGTGCTGAGTGCTCAGTCTTGGATGACGGGGACGGTTTGCTGGAAAGGCTGCTCGCTGTTGTCACAGGTGATGATCAAGCTGGCAGCGTTGGCATGGTCTCCGGTGCAATCGCCTGCTTTGAGCTGCGTGGTGAATGAGAGCTCATCACCGTAGAATTCGATTTCACAGGTGAATTGAATGATACGCTGCGGATCGCTTTTGAATTTGGTTTCAAAGGATGATCCCAATACCCGAGGAAAGGGGCGGCGTGATCCGCATAAAACAGTGTGTTTTTCCAGCTGGGCGGGAGGAGCGGCTGATGGGGAGGACATGGTGACAGGATTGACGGGATGGACGGTGGATCAGGCGATGCGGAGGGAGGGGGCACCGATGCGCTCGGCGATGGCATCGATGACGCGGCCGGTGTGATTGGCGGTGATGAGGACTTCGAAACGGCCGTGGCGAATGTGGAGATTCGGGGCGCGGGTTTCCAGGAGCTTCTTGAGCACGGCACGGGCATTCAGGGCATCGTAGGCGATGACGACGGGATGCATGGGATGCGTGTCCTCCAATGCGAGACGGCGAGGATCGGCGGGCGTAGGGGCTCGCTGCACGAGCTGCGCGGCATCGGCGATGAGGGGCTGGCCTTTGTGATCATGGACGATGTAGCCATGGCGCGGGATGCAGTAGAGGCGGGAGCGGTCGGTGCCTTGCAGGCCGCGCACGGGGAGGCCGATGCCACCGAGCGCGGCTGCGAGGGCGAGATCTGGCTCAGGGATGAACTCGCTGGCGAAGGCGCTGGCGGGATCGAGCTGGGTGCCAGGGCGATAGATGGTCATGCGCGGCAGATCGATGTCGCCGATGCGGATCATGGCGGTGCTGCGGAGATTCATGATGGCTCCGCGATGCATCTCGATGATGCGGTCGTAGTTGTGCTGCGCCCGCATCATGATGCAGAGCGGGTGCATGGGATCGGCCTTCTCCAGGGCTCCGCTCTGCCAATCGGCGGCGATGGAGGGACTGAGCCGGGCGTATTCGGGCCGGACGCTGGGGAGGCGGAAACGGAACTCGCAGACGGTTTTACCATCGCCTTTCTCGGGCACGTCGTGGAGCCAGTCGAGCTCCGGTGGGAAGCCAAGGGCGACGAGGCAGGCGGCGAGCTTGGTATTGGTGATTTGGACCGCGTTGGCGGTGGCGGCGTTGGGTTTGATCATGGGGGATGGGCGGAGGGATGGGCGGCGCGAGGCGCTGATGGGGATGAGGTGTCAAAACAACAGCGCCATGACCGGTGAAGGTCATGGCGCTGAGGGCGAGGCAAGGCTGAGCGGGCCTTACGTGGGAGCAGCGATCTGCGGGTAGTAGGTGCAGGGGATGGTGATCTCGGCAGGGTTTTCGACGCTGCGGTCCTGCTTCACTTCGCCGACCATGAGGAGCTTGGTGGCGTCGTTGTTCATGCGATGGATCTCGGCACCGGCCTGGAAGTTGGCAAGGCTGAGATGCTCACCGGGGCCGACGAGGGCGAGGCCGGTGAAGGCTCCGGCGCTGGTGGGGATGGGCTGGATCTTTTGCTCGATCTCGGCACCGAGATAGAACACCTGCACCTGACCAATCTGGCGGTAGCTGGCGAGCGTGATGGGTGTGACGACGCCGCCGGTGCCATCGTCGCTCACGGCGACGGCCGTGCCTGCGTAGGCGTTGTTGGGGCTGCTGGCGAGCTTGAAGGTGCTGCTGTCCACCTTGATGACGTAGTAGGTGCCATCGGTGAAGCCGGCGGAGAAGTCCTCAGCCGTGACGGGCTGGCCGGTGAGGAGGCCGTGAGAGGACTTGGTGAAGGTATCACCTGCATTCGTGCAGGTGACGCTGGTGAGGGCTGTGCCGGTGGTGGCGGCGACGTGGCGGCGCTTTTCAACCTTCTCCATGCGGGTGGTGAAGGAGAAGGCGGTATTGACCGCGCCGGTGTCGTTGTATTCATCGAGATCACCGGCGACGAGGGCACCGAAGAGAGCATGGGGATCGTAGGGCATGAGAGCGGAAGGTGAGGGGTGGAGGGCTCAGGGATCGGCGGTGTGTCAGGGGGAGGATGTCAAAAGCGCCCGGGATCAATCGGCAACGAGGCGAATGTGGAGATCGATGGTGCAGGCGGCGATGATCACACGTTTGTCCGGCTTGCGATGCAGCGGGGCTGCTCCGAGGTGGCGGATCTTCGTGATGCGCCAGCCGCTGAGGCGGTCATCATCGAGGGTTTGCAGCCAGTCTTTGAAGCCGAGGAGCGGGGTGCCGTCTTTATCCGCTGTCTCATAGGTGCGCAGGCGGCGCTCGATCTGCGCGGAGGTGGCGAGGACTTCGGCGGTGGTGGCGCTATTTGCCACCGCGGCGGCATCTTCATCATCGGCGACGATGCGGGCAAGGTGCATGAAGCTCAGATTGACGGTGCGCTGGGCTCCTTTGCTGCCGGCTTCCTTTGCCACGATGACGAGCGATGGCAGTGCGGGCTCATCGGCCATGTCGAAGACTTTACGCGGCAGCGCACTGGTGGATGGCACGCCTGCACGGATGCTGTCTGCATGACTCAGGTAATCGAGAAAGAGCGTGGCGAAGAAATGCTCCAGAGAGGAATCGGCGAGGTTCATGAGGGGATAATGAGATGGGGAGACTTTGAGACCATGAGATGGGGGGACTATGAGGCTTTGTGAGGTTCAAGACCCGAAGTCCGCAGGCGCGGCATCGGTCTGGCTTCCAATAATCCTGCCATTTTTTCTGTGACTCGATCAATGATGAGCGGGGTGAGATCACGCATCACTTCAGCCACTGCTTCGCGGATATACGCATCTGCGGCCGCGCTACCCGTCGTAGGCCTGAATTGATGCGGAACGATTTTCAGCGAGTCATTCATCATTCGTCATTCTGGTTTCGTCATTCCGCGCGGATCGCGGTCATTTCGTGGGGCAGGAGCCTTTGATGATCCAGCAGGCGGAGTGATCGGCATCGCCGGTGACGGCATCGATGTCGTAGATGCGGCTGGCGTATTCGAGCTTGTCGAGCGTGCGGCGCGGCGCGGTGGTGACGAGTTTCTTGGGAATGCGGGCGGTGATTTCGTGCTTGCGATCGATGCCGTATTCCTCCGACTTGGCCTGGTTGTCTTTGACGCGGACACTGGCACCGACGATGGCCTTTCTGCCAGCGGCGGTGAGCAGATACAGCGGCATCGCCCGCGTGCTGGCAAAGGGCGAAGCTGCGATGCCACGCAAGACGGCGGCTTTGAACATTTGCTGGCGGGTCACGTGATGGCGCGGGTGTCAAAAGAGACCGGGAGACTTTGAGACAGGGAGAAGGGGAGACGCAAAGAACCCGCCGCGTTCCCAACCAGAGTGACGCGACGGGTTCTGTAGTAACCAACGGCAGAGGGCAAGCTGCCGCGGTAAGGGTTACGAGGCTTTCTTAGAGCTTTTGGATTTGGCGGCGACCTCGGCGGCTTTGGCTTTGGCGGCGGCTTCGACAGCTTGGATATACGTCGCATTCATCTTGCGGCGGCCGGGGCCTTCAAAGATTTCGTAGTGGTGAGCGGTGGCGTCGGCTTTCATGGCGGACTCGGCCTCCGAGCCAGATGTTCCGACGTAGATGACGCGCGGGGGCGTGGTGCCTGATTTTTCAGGATGTCCGATGATGATGCGGGTGCGGGGCATGGCGAGTGGAGATGAGGTGGGACTGACACCGGAGGCAGCATGTCAAAACAAAGCAGCCCGCCGTGGAGGGCGGGCTGCCATGAGATCTTGAGGATGCGGAGCGGCTTACGCGCTGACGAGGCGGTGACCAGCGTAGTCCATGAGCTGGCCGGGAGCACCGGCGGCAGCGGCATCGGTCTGGCGGCCGAAGGAGAGGCCATAGACGAGGGTGGGCACGAAGTTCACATCGATCTTGCCAGCGTCTTCCCAGGTGATGCCGGCCATGGTGAGGCCAGTCTCAGGGTGGGTGATGATATCCACGCTGTTCACGCGGTTGACGTTGATGCCGAGCTGGCCTGCCAGATCCATGCCATCCGGCACACCGGCGAGCATGGTGATGGCGCGGGCTTCACCAAAAAAACCTGTGAGCGTCTGCGTGGGTGTGATGACGCCACCCGTGCCATCCGCGGAGACGGCAGCAGCGGTGCCTGCGAGGGCATTGGCGTAGCTGCTGGCAAGCTGGAAGGTGCTGGAGCTGACGCGGATGACGTAGTAGGTGCCATCGCTGAATCCAGCGGAGAAGCTGGCGGCGGTGACGGTCTGGCCGGTGACGAGGTTGTGGTTCGACTTGGTGAACAAGTCGCCGCTGTTCGCCGCGGTGACGCTAGTAAGCGCGGTGCCGCTGGTGGTATTGCTGAGATCGGGATACTCCATGATCTCGGCAAAGCCATTCACATCGGTCCAGCGACGGTAGCCTTCGCCACGGACGCGCTGGCCCGCATAGTCGGCGGAGGTGAGGCGGCTGTCGGCAGCGAGCACGTTGGCGACCGTGGTATTGACGAGGCCGAATCGGCCGTTCGGGATGGCACCGACGAGGTTGAGATCACCGCAGATGTTGTCGAGCATGTCGGCATCGGAATCGGCGACAGCATAGAGGCTCTGCTGGCTGAAATTGACGGGGCTGAATCCGGCGATCATGTCGGACACGACTTGCTTGGCCATGGCGTAACCGGCGAGGGCGATGACCTTGTCATACTCGATCTTGTTGTCTTTGATGGCGTTGATATGGCTCCACTTGAGCTTGGTGCCTTTGTGCTTGTTGACGGTGACAGGCACATCGGTGAGCAGGTCACGCGCATTCTGGCCGGTCATGGCGGAGTAATCGCCACTGGAGACATCTTCCACCGAAGGCACCGAGGGCACGTGGGCGGTGTAGGTCTGATTGAGCTTCAGCGTGGTGGGGCGGAAATCGCGGCCGATATAGGGGATGAGCGGCAGCTTTTTCGTGAAGGCATCGATGACATCCATGAGGATCTCAGCGGCGGTGAGGGTGGGCGCATTGCAGCGGCCGGGGATGGGCCGCAGCACCGCCATGGGAGACATGACGGCGAAGACGGCGAGGCCAGCGAGCCAGCCATAGGCGGCGGTGACCATGAGCGCGGCAAGAGCCGCAACGGCAAGGATGAGGGGCGAGGTGTGTTTCATGAGGGTATCGAGGCGGTGATGAGTTCAGGGTGTCAAACAAGGGCTCAGGCCTTGGGGCTGCGGAGCTGGCGGATCTGCATGACGATCTCACCGCGCTGTTTGGAATCGGTGGTTTTGGCGAGCTCGGACTGGAGACGCTTGATCTCTTGATCGGCGGTGGCCTGCGTGCCGACGCCGCCATCGGCGACGGGCATCTCGGAGGCCTGGACTCCGACGCCGCGGACGATCTGCTTGGCTTGCTCGCTGGCGCGTTTGTTCAGATCGGTCTCGGCGGCTTTAAGGGTGGCGACTTCGGTCTGATGCTCGCTGAGGGCGGCATTCACTTCGCCGAGCTGGGCTTCGAGCTCGGTGATGCGGGCCTGCGCGGTGGCGAGATCGGCACGGGCGGTGTCACGCTCGGCGGTGATGGTTGCCAGCGAATCCGTGGCGGCATCGAGCTTGGCGGTGAGATCGGTTTTGCTGCTCAGCGCGGCGCGGAGCTGCTGGCCGATGGTGGCCTTGGGAGCGGCTTCGCCTTGACCACCGGCATCCGGTGCATCGCTGGCGACGTTGAAGAGAGGGGTGTGTGGGCGGAGCATGGCTTTCGTCGTGATGACGAACCGTGCGGCGTGTCAAAGGCCCGCTGCGCGGGAATGACGAAGGACGAAGGCGGAGGCGAACGTCCGCTGCATCAGACCTCGCTAGAGCTCGGCTGATGAGCTTCCTTGTTC
>JACCDT010379417.1_pt1 | contig 16746 bp, 17 predicted proteins | sample 7446291 | NCBI WGS metagenome assembly JACCDT01 (sample SAMN15323446, study PRJNA562643) | freshwater metagenome | isolation source: river surface water | place: USA:Blue River Watershed | collected 2017-08-17 | reverse complement strand
TCGCTTCCCCCGCCGCAGCTTGATAGAAGTGTTCCTCCACCAACTACACCGAGACCGCCGATTGCCGCGCCCTTGAGAACTGTGCGTCGCGATACGCCATTCCCTTTGACTTCGTTCGACATCGAACTTCCTTTTCTCTGAATCCACCATGGACCCAGTAAGCCGAACCTACGCCCGCGCCACCCCGTAATCCATGAGCCATATATAACAAATAGGTATAGGTCTAGAATCGAAATATGGAACTGGCCCGCAACATACTTCTTGGAATTCACCTCATCGCAATGCTTGGAATCCTTTTCAGCCTGCTTACATCCCGCAAAAAACTCTCCCCAGGCCTTACTCACTCAGCCCTTCTCGCCCTCGTGGCCGGCATCGCCTTGGTCGGTATTCGCTACGGCCTCAACTCCCAAGATCCCATGAAATGGTCAACTCCGGACAATGCAAAGATCACAGTCAAGACTTTGGTTGTTGCTTTAATTCTTGTGCTTGGTTACAAGTTTAAGAAGCGCGAAGTGTTGCCAGGACGAATTTGGGGATTGCTACTTGTACTTACAGTTGCGAATATTGTTGTTGCGGTTTTGAAATAGTTTAAAACCTACTTGACTTCCTCTCCTTTTAGTTCGTGATTCTTCCCATAACTTTTATTGACAACCTGGACAAGTCATAACTCGATGTCAGTACCTTAAGTTAGCGTGAAGACATGAATGAAACGCCATTCGAATACATAGGTAAATCCCTCATGAAACTCTTATTGGTTTACGAGAAGGATCCGAAATACAAATCGCTTATGACCGAATTGAATCTGGAGTTGAGTCTTCAGCTACTACTTACTCCAATCATTGATCCAAATGGACCTGAAGCAAGTTACATGATTGATGCCTACAGAAAATTGAGTCGGATAGTGCAACTGGAAAAATTGAATGAGATTGGCTATTCACCAGACTTCGATTCACTTTATTGGCAAGATGAGAATCAATTAACTGGCCCGAAGTGTGGAAATTGTGGAGCCCAAACGAAACCAATTCTTTATGGGATGCCCGGCGAGGATTTTGATCACGAGCGTTTCGAAGTAGGAGGGTGCGTAGTGAGCGAAAGCGACCCCATATGGCTATGCAGAGGGTGTGGATGGGAAATCTAAGGACTTTGTGACGGATTTACAGGTTTGAGAATCGGTCAAAAAAAGACTTTAGCTTCTCGATAACTATTGACTTTTGTAAGGCATATTCAAATTCAGGACTAAACCTATTTCTAGCCGGTAACAACCTAGTAAGCGCAGTGCCGGCAGTCTTGAGTTCGCCATCAGCAAAAGCCCTGTCGATAAAGGCGGAAGTTTCCTTGGGGTCAAGGCCCTCGTCCTTGATTATCTGCTCAAGTTCAGCCTTTTTTTGCTCGGAAATGAACTTCCTCCAATCACCCTCAACATCTGAATCATTGTTGATGGAGTCAACAAATCGCTCAATCAAGTCCTTTTTACTTCTCAGTGAATAACTTGAAAGTACCGTCTTACTAATCTTCGCTCTAATCTCTTTGTTTTCAGATGCCGAAGCTCCCTTAAGGCCGCGAATCAGGATGAGAATGAAATCTACGTTTATTTCAACTTGCTTCACTAGTTCAATTTCGAAGACCAAGTCTTCTACAATTGATTCCTTGTCGGCATCTTGCACTTTCTTAATTTCTTGATAGATCTCTAGGTAGGTGCTTTGATAGTCCTGGAAAGTGCGCTCTGGCAGCAGCTCATTACCTTTAAAGTCATCGAACGACTTTAGGATGTTTTGAAGCCTAAGAATCTTGTTGTAGAGATTGATGAACTCTTTCTTTTCGGTCTCTGAAGCTGGGAGTTCGCCAGGGCTGAACTTTGAAGTTAGTTCTGAAACCAAAGACGAGTACTCGTCGTAATAATCACGGAATGGCTTCAGAATGACAATGCCGCCGGCGTCCTTGTTGCCGAATAGGGAGATCGAATCGTTGGTGGCTTGTTCAAGATCTCGGAAGCAAACGATGTTGCCATAGGTTTTCACCGAGTTCAGAATGCGATTAGTCCGTGAATAGGCCTGAAGCAATCCATGCAGCCGTAGATTCTTGTCGACCCAGAGCGTATTCAATGTAGTTGAGTCAAACCCGGTAAGGAACATATTCACCACAATCACAAGGTCTATATCACGCTGCTTCATTTTCTGCGAGAGATCCTTGTAGTAATTCTGGAAACCTTCTGATGAAGTATCAAAGTTCACCGAATACATCTCGTTGTAGTCCTTGATTGCCGACTCCAAGAAATCACGAGATGAAGCATCTAAATTGCTCGCCTCGAATTCTTCCTCTGGTAGTAGACCACCTTCATCATCTTCATTGGGCGCATAGCTGTAAATGATTCCGATCTTTAGACGAGACTGAATTGGCAAATTCTTCTGAAGTTCCTTGAAAGTGGCGTAGTAGCGCTTGGCGGCTTCAATAGAGGCAGTTGCCATAAGCGAGTTAAAACCAGAAAGGCGCTTATCTTTTAACGTGTAGGTTTCATTTCGCCGAGTTTTTTGATCAAAGTGCTCCAAAATGTATTCCGCGATATTTGTTATGCGTTCCGGTGCTAGAAGGGCTTTTTCAGTGTCGATTGCTCTTACTTCGCGATCTATCAATCCATCGGGAATCTTGACGGTATTTACATAATCAACGCGAAACGGCAGAACATTTTTATCAGTAATGGCGTCGACGATTGTGTAGGTATGAAGTTTGACTCCGAAAGCCTGTTCAGTTGTTCGAAGCATCCCACTATTGCTGCTCGAGGAGTTTGCAGCAAAAATAGGGGTGCCCGTAAAGCCAAAGAGGTTGTAATTGGAGAATGCCTTCTTGATGGCGACATGCATATCTCCAAATTGGGAACGGTGGCATTCATCGAATATCAGAACTACACGTTTATCTTTTACGGGATGGTTAGGATTCTGAGCGATAAACTTCGAAAGCTTCTGAATAGTCGTGATGATGATCTTTGCACTCGGATCTTCCAGTCTTTCTTGCAGTTGCCTTGTCGAATTGCTGGCATTAGCAGCACCTTCTTGGAAGCGGTTGTACTCCTTCATGGTCTGGTAATCGAGGTCTTTGCGGTCTACGACGAACAACACTTTGTCTACTGACGACATTTTTGCTGCTATCTGGGCAGTCTTAAAGCTAGTTAGTGTTTTGCCTGATCCAGTGGTGTGCCACACATATCCACCAGCGTCGATGGTGCCCAAAGTCTTTTGATTCTCACTCATCACAATCTTCTGAAGCACGCGCTCGGTTGCAACAATTTGATATGGGCGCATCGTCAAAAGCATTTGATCTGAGGTAAAAACACAGTATTTCGTCAGGATATTTAGAAGGCTGTGTTTAGCAAAGAAGGTCCTTCCAAATGACATGAGATCGTAAATTGGCTTGTTATTTGCATCTGCCCACCAGCTGGTAAACTCGTAGCTATTAGAAGTTTTCTTGATTCGGACATTTCCACTTGCTTCTTTGATGTGTTGATCACGCACGGTGTTGCTGTAGTACTTGGTGTAAGTGCCATTACTAATGACAAATATCTGGATGTACTGATAAAGCCCTGAACCCGCCCAGAAACTGTCGTTCTGGTAACGGTTAATCTGGTTGAAGGCTTCGCGAATATCGACGCCGCGGCGCTTCAGCTCAATATGGACAAGTGGCAGGCCGTTCACGAGAACGGTGACGTCGTACCTATTCTTGCGTGCACCTTCGACTTCATACTGGTTGAGCACTTGAACACTGTTGTTGTGGATGTACTGCTTATCAATTAGGTAGATGTTCTTACTTTCACCGTTATCTCTTCTGAGGACGCGGATGTGATCTTCTTGGATACGACGAGTTTTCTCAACTATCCCATCTTTTTCGCTCGAGATACTCTCGGTGAAGAATCGCTCCCACTCTGTATCCGTAAATTCAACTCTATTCAATCGCTCAATCTGCACTTTGAGGTTCGCAATGAGCGCAGCTTCGTCAGTGATTTGCAGGTATTCGTAAGCTTGCTCTTTGAGCAATTCAATGAAGGCGGCTTCGAGTTCTGACTCGCTCTCATACGCCTTTAATCTAGTTGACTTTGGATCCAGCTCAGCAACAACTGTGTTCTCAGAAGTGATTGCAATTGGTTCTATGTTCTGAAAGCTCATGCAACTTCCAGCTCTTTAAACGTAAGTAGCTTGTTTCGATAGTACTCATACTGTTGACGTCGTGCTGAAATCTCGGCAGGTAGACCAATATCTAAATCCTGTGTCAGAGTTTCGAAAGACGTGAGCACTTTTACTATCCTTCTTTGGGTTTCAATGCTTGGTACGGGAATTTCGTATCGAAGAATCGCCTGTTTATCTCCACGCGGCATCTTCGCCCCTTTTGACGTCTGTACACAGTATCCAAAAAAATCATCGCTGCTAAGTAAAAAGTACAAGTAGGACGTATCAAGTTCCGTTGAGGCTTCCTTTCTCGGTGTGACTACGAGGACATCTCCGTTAGTTCTTCCTTCTACATCTGCGTGCCAAACTTTCTTGAGGTAAGGCCTGATATTTCCCAAGAGCACATCACCTGGCATAAAAATGTCATGTCCCGCGCTCGAGACAAATCGCGCGTCACCGGAAACCCCCCTCCGTTCCTGAAGTAGATCCTGAACCCCTACATACAAGAACGTTCCAGCGGAATAGTTAGAACGCTCTTTTCGATATTCACAAATGTCCCCAAGTTGTACCCTCCGGACGCCGACTGATTCTGCATCCCGAAATGAAAGAAGATCACTCCTGTAATACTCATACTGAGTTTTTCTTGCTTCTAGCTCTGCTTCTAGCTCTGCTTCTAAATCTATGAACTTGTTTAGAATTGAAGCAATCTCATGCTGTACGGCTAATGGTGGTAGTGGCACCTCAATATCTAGAAACTTTGGTTTTGAGATGTTTTGGCGCGTGACGCCGTTAGCTGTTTCGATCACCTGGTCACGAAATGCTTGAGCTCTGAATAGGTGTTTAGCGAATTGCGGATCGAGCTCTACATCCTTGTTTGGTCGCCAGATAAAACAGAAACTATTGAGGTAAATTGGCAGTTCAGGTTGGAATGTGACGACTGAAGTCATGCCGCATTCGTTTCGGGTCTCTGAGGAGCCAGTAACTAAAACATCGCCAAGCTGGATTGGACTCTGGTTTTCACCCGCGCCAACTTTAACCCGCTTTCCCGGAACAAAGTTAATGCCTGGATTATTGAAAATCTCTACATATGAAACATAGGGGGCATTACCGTCTGAAAAGTCATCCTTTGACTTCCCCCGTAGACCGGAAACCGTGGTTCCGATTTCTCCAAGCGAATAAACAGGTACGCCATGAGGACACAAATCCGAGATGAGATTCTCTACTTTACTCATGATTCTTTACCCTCCAGGTCCGCCACGATCTTGTCTATCTCGATACGAAGCTTCGACTGACGTGAAACAATCTCTGAAATTGATTTATTGAGCTCTCTTATGTTGATGATTTCTCTAGTGTCTTGAGCCACTACATAGTTAGTAACAGAAAGTGAGTAGTCGTTTTCAGCTACTTCAGTGTGATCAACCAGTCGAGCAAAGAAATCTTCATCTTTGCGATTCGTGTACTTCGAAAGCACTTTCTCGATGTCCTCTGGGCGAAGTTTGTTCTTGTTGCCAAAGCGTGCAAACTCTCTTTCGGCGTTAATAAAGAGCACCTTGTTATCTTTCTTCGACTTCTTTAGCACTAAAATGCAGGTCTGAATAGTTGTGCCAAAAAACAAATCTTCCGGAAGTTGGATAACGGCATCTACGAAATTGTTATCTACTAGATACTTGCGAATTTTCTGCTCTGCACCACCGCGGTACATAACGCCGGGAAATTCAACAATTGCAGCTGTTCCGTTAGTGGCGAGCCAACTAAGGATGTGCATCGTAAAGGCGAGGTCTGCCTTACTCTTTGGGGCAAGAACTCCGGCCGGGGAATAGCGCGGATCATTGATCATGAGCGGGTTATCGTCGCCATCCCACTTGATTGAATAAGGAGGGTTAGAAACGATGGCTTCAAAAGGCTCGTCCTCGAGATGAGCTGGATCTGTGAGGGTATCTCCATGCGCGATATCGAACTTTTCGTAGTTGATGTCGTGTAGAAACATGTTGATTCGACAAAGGTTGTAGGTAGTGATGTTGATTTCTTGTCCGTAGAAACCATTCGTTACATTGTCTTTTCCGAGGACCTTTGCAAACTGCAACAGTAGCGAGCCGGAACCGCAGGCTGGGTCATAGACCTTATTGACCTTTTTCTTGCCAACAACAGTGATTTTTGCAAGAAGTTCTGAAACTTCTTGGGGTGTGAAAAATTCACCACCTGATTTACCAGCACTTGATGCATACATCGTCATCAGATATTCGTATGCATCACCAAAGGCATCGATTGAATTATCTGCGTAATTTCCTAGTGCTAGTTCTCCCACTGAATCCAGTAACTTAACCAACAGTTCATTGCGCTTAGTAACCGTTGCACCGATTTTATTGCTGTTGACATCTAGATCATCAAAGAGGCCCTTAATATCTAATTCGCTTGGTGAACCAACAGCTGATCCTTCGATATTTCTAAATACTCGTGCCAAAGTTTCGTTCAAGTTGGGATCATTCTTAGCTGCAGCTCGGACATTTACGAAGAGTTCACTTGGCAGAATTAAGAAGCCCTTTTCTAGCACTGTCTCTTTTCGACCAAATTCTGCTTCTTTGTCGCTGAGTTTGGAGTAGTCGAAGTTCTTGATACCTGCTTTGCGCTGATGTTCGTTTAGGTAGTTGGTGAGATTCTCTGAGATGAATCGATAGAAGAGTGTTCCGAGTACGTACTGTTTGAAATCCCAGCCGTCCACACTGCCTCGAAGATCATTTGCGATTTTCCAAATCGTCTTATGCAGTTCGGCTCTCTCATCGCTTGCCACTAGCTTCTACCTTCTTTCCATGTACTGAGCAGATCCGATTTCTCAGCGAGTTAATTACTAACTAAGTATCGGGCCAAACTATTGGCAGACGACAAGTTAATCGCCAATGCCGACATTCGAATTCATGGTCAGAGGAGGATATGTCCGAATTGAGGAGAGGTCATAATCAACCTCCTGACGGACCGAGGCTTTGGGGGCGTTCTTGCCGCCGAATTGCAGAGAGTCATTGACGACAAACATCGACGCACTCATCACTTCTAGGGAAATGCAAGCCCTTGTTGGCATAGAACTTTCCGCTTCCCATAGCTTGACTCAACTAACCGAAATTCTTAACGTCTATCGCAAAAATTACAAATTTCTTCCATTTCTAAATCTTATGAGTGTTGACTAACACCCCCGCTCATCACGTTGTCGGTTGGGCCGAGTAACTTCGCGTTTGTTCGAGAGGCAATTGGAGGTAAAGATGAACAAGACTCGAAGTCGAAATGCGCTTCAAAGGTTTAACCGACGGTTGACCTTAGATCCACTCGCTAGAACTCGATTGATTTGGATTGGACGAGTTTGGCTTGTTTCAGTACTTCATTTCGTTGGGAGTGTAATTGAGAGCATCTTCAAAATAATCACAAAAATTGTTCTGATTATTCTTGCGGCCATTTTATTTATGTAAGACTTAGTTTAATTGTTTTGCTTCAAGCGATAGCACTGGTTTTTCCGAGGTTAGTTGCTTTAATTCTTTCTCAATAGTTTTTGTGGTTTGAGGAATTCCATTTTCAAATGCATATAGAGCCATGGCGAAAATACGGGCAAAGAATTGAGCATCGGATTGAGTAAAGCGAAGACCTGAGGTCTTCTTGCGATTTGAAACTCCGATTAAGAAATCATTACCATCTTCAGTTTTGGCGACTGAGAGAATTTTGGAGAAGGCCCATTCGCTAGTTTCAAGGGCGCCGGCGAAGATGAGACGTTGGTTGGTTAGTTTTACGAAACCTTGATCTTTATCTATTTGCATTGCTTCTCCAGGAACACGAGTAGCACTAAATGAACCAACTCGGTAACGAATACCGGCAACTATTGGGATTGAAAATCCTTGAGAACCGCCTACATATTTGGATGGTCCGCGACCTGCTTCATGGAATACGGCATTGCCAGTCCAGATTACAAATTCACCATTTTTTTGAACAAGAGATTGATCGTCGACTTCTTTACCTTCAACAGCATCTTTGAAGATTCCCAGAGCTTGATTAAGTAACTCTGTCTCTGATTGCCATTCAGCGAGTTCTACTTCGTATTTCTTTTTCGCAGCTTTTGCAGCGCGCTTAGCCTTTAGATTCTTGAAGAAATCGAGAAGCGCCATGGGGAGATTATGACAGTTTCTTTTTTCTGTGTGAAGGTGCACTCAAATATAAATCAGATAACACATACTCATATTTGAAAGGACTATATCGATTTAATTTTTGCCAATTGATCTGAAACTCCTTTTTAGTCAATTTGAATTCCTAGCCTTAATTCTCGTTTGATTGAGTTGGCGAGGATGCTGTGCAGGCAAGAATAACGTTGTAGATGGGAATAAGAATGTACCAACCGGCCTTGCCGACGTCGTGCATACGTCGAACTGCTACTGCCAAATATGGAAGAATCAAAGAGAGCAGTATCAAGTCACCGATGAAATCGGTGCCAGCAAGTCCGTCGATGAATCCTCCTACAAATGTAGCCAAGTATAGGAAGAGCACAAAAAACCAAAACTCCTTGCGATTGGCTCTACCTTGAAAATCTACATATTTCTTTAGCGAACCTCTTACTGAATCGATCATCTTTTCTCCTTTTTGTTATGTTGTTTTATGAATCGCAACCGACACCATCGCCGTCACGATCTAGTTTGTGCACATCTTTACCTGTTAGATGAACCGATGTTAGGCCCAAACGCTTTATGTCGGTGCAATCTAAATCTGGAGGGAACACGGGTAAACATTCTTTGTAATTAGAATCGCATGAGCCGTTTAAAGTGTCACTCGACGTACTAGTTATGACCGAATTACCCGTAGTTAGTGCATCATTTGGATTAAGTTGTGTTCCTGGACAGCTCTTCCATATTCCTAAAGATCTTGACTTCGCTTTTTGCGCCGCCTTCAAAATCTGAGAGGCATATTGCCCCTTTTCTCCTCTATAGAAATATGGAGAGGCCGCGCCAATTTTAACTAGTTCTAAATTGATATTTGTTTTACCAATAAATAAATATCTAAGTAAGCGACCGTATCTATCAATTTCATCTAACTTCGGATCTGTTTTTAAAAATAATTTTCCCGGTGCGTTCAATAGTCCCAATAACGCTCTTCGCGCCTCGTCTCCATAACACTCAGTTGGGGAGAGTTCAGGCGAATCAATCTGTAATAACCGAACTCTTTCACCTGTGCTGAGAGTGATTGTGTCACCGTCATAGACTTTTGTGATCCTGACTGCTGAGTTCGCAGGACTGATGCTTAAGCCGAACATTAATCCGGACAAAAGCCCACAGACTGCAATTAGTTTCCTACTCATCGCACACCTGCGAATTCTTTGGCAGATAATTCAAGTCCAGTTGTGCGAAAGTCCAACTCCGATGCTTGCAGGGAGGGATGCGCACCACTCATCTCATCGCGACGAGCTTGAATGTTTGCATCTCGGTAAACAGCAACCGCTTCTTCATACTGTGCACGAAGGAGAATCTTCTTGCTTTCAAGTACCTCTAACTCTTGATCGAGAATCTTAGATATGTCGATCTCTGATTCTTCAACAGATGCACCGGATTTAAGCTTTGCACTATTACGGCGATTTTTTAGATATCGAAGGAACCACACTTTACGTTTTGCACGAGCAACAGCACTTTCAATTTCCGAATAGTGCATAAATGAAATCAATATTCCTACACCAATAAAGGTAAGTTGCAGAAGTGTATAGAAGACCCAGAGATAAAGAATCTTTCCATTCTCTGTCATTCCCGTCAGGTTTCCTGAAGTTAGAACTCCATTACGACCTCTAATATTTGAAAGGAATGTAATTGTCGCAACAACTAGTGCTCCTACAATTCCGAACATCACATGATAGATACCTGACTTAGGACGAGTTCGATCAAATAGAGATTTGAAATAGATTCCCAAAATGTGGGCTGCTCCTACAGATAAACCACTTACAGCTAGTGTCACAATCAAAGATGTTCCTACTTTTTCACCAAGCAAAACTCGAAATGCTGGTGCTGTAATTGTGAACTCACCAATAAAGAGCAAAAACAAAAAGGGAAGGTAAAACGCGTTTCCAATTTGGCGTATGCGTGCAAACTTCGCCATAGGCACTTCTTCTATCCCGCCATCCAGTTTTGCTTGAACCGATGCTAGTTCAGCTTCTACAATGGCAAGATTGTCTGCGAGCGCCTGCGATCTACCTTTCTCTTGGATCTCATTTTTAATGGCGTTAATCTTCTGTGATTCCTTTGCTAACTTTTTTTCCTCAAGTTGAAGATCTAGTTCCCTGCCAAATGCCGCATATTGGCGTTGTAACTGCATTAAGTAAGGAACACTGTTCTGTCCCCACTCTTGTCTTGGAACTTGATTCTTTCCATCACGACGACCTTGCTTTCGAGCATCCTTGATGACCTCTTTTGGGGCTGATGATGTTTTCTTGTTTTTCATTTTCTTCCTCCTATTTCTATTGGTTTAGTTGATTAAAAGCCTGAAAGATCAGACTGTTCCGTCACGTTTGTGATTCCGATTTGATTCAAATAGCAAGTCCAGTAGGTCTGAACTTGATCAAGCGTTTTTGTGTTTACTTTCGAATTGCGAGCGCCAACAATGACCACGTTTACTGATGAGTAATCATTGACGGTGGTTCCTGCATCTTGAACTGCTGTATTGCATATGCTCTTAGAATCGCTTCCACCTAGTCGACGAGGTAGAGAGAGTGAAACTTCATCAACTAAGTCGGAAGCGATTACAAGAGTTAGTCGTGCAGATGGATTCTCTGCTTTCGCAGTTGCTAAATTCTTTAAGCTAGTTTCGATCGCGCCTTTGACGTCTGAACCCATTTCAATTCCTGGGTTTGCTACAAAGTCTTGAAGACGCTTGAGAGATGTTGCTGTTTGTTTTGCATCTTGGCAGATGATGCCTGCTGGGATTCTTAGAGCATCTGGGAGTAGTTGTTGACGACCCAACATCTCCACGACTCTGTTCACACAATCAGCTTGATTGGCTTCAAGTGCTGAGTCCTGCCAAATTTGTGTACGTGCATTGACCAAGCCATCCCAAAGTTGAAGCGCACCTTCGAGATTTGGTGTCTTTTCCTTGATGTACTCGTAAAGGCTCTGGCTAGTCTTGGTTGAAACGAGAAGAATTCGGGGAGCTTGGGCAGAATTTTTTGTAACGAACTGAATGCTTAACCCCCGAGGAGCTACAAGCGATTGGGCGAAAGGGTTACCCAATGACTGTCCCGCGATGAAATCAGTTATCCCTGATCCCAAAGCTTCCAACTGAGCGGTTGGATAGGTGGACCCCGACAAGTCCAGGACGTAAGTAGCTACCTCGGGAGCTGGCATCTGAGGGAAAGGCTGACCCTCATAAGTTGATTTGAGTGCTTCGACGGGAGAGCAAGCTGAGAGCGACATGACCAGTGCCGCCCCACTCAAGCCAACGATCACAGCTCTAAAAGCATTGTTTTTCACTGCTTTTGCTGAATTCTTACTTTTCATTTCTACCTCTCTTGAAGTGTCTATCACTTCTATAAGATTTATAGTAATTATAGATATTGAGGATGTCAACTCCCTTTAGTGAAGTTTTCTTCCTGGGCGCGTCGGATAGAGCCTGAAACGAGCGTAAAAGGTTCCTTACCAAGCTGAGCCATCCAGTGGCCATCATTTATAGACACTGTTATAGTTCTTATAGAAAATGCACGGAGGCAAAATGGCTGTTATGACAGGAAAGCAGATCAAGGAGCGCCTGGAACGTGACCTTGGTTTTGAGGCCAATCGCGCCCGTTTGTTGACCGAATCAAGCGCAAGCAGTGAAATCTCTACCTACTGGGGTCGCAAAGGTCTCGGAGACCTGGATGAGAAAACATGCGCGACTCTTGCAAAAGCCGCCCTGGTCTCGGGATTAGCTGGGCGCCAAAAACTCAGTGATTTAATTCAAAAGGCGACATCGTTTAAAACTAAAGATGGAAATCTTACGGAAATAGTCATTGAAATTACAGCCTTGGTTCTTGAACATCAAAAAACTCTTAACTTAAGTCGAAGTAGAGCAAGCTGTGTTAATGCTCATTTAAATATTTTAGAACCGGAACGCTCACTACCTCAGATTTACTCACCTTTACTGAGCAATGACGAATTAAAGAGGGCTGTGTCACGCTCCAATTTACTTCTCAAGAAAAACGTATCAAACTCAGTCGAATTCTTTAAATGGATTCAAGACACTCATGATTTGCTTTCTGAGATTAGTAGAGTGGAGCAAGATTTAGAATCGGAAGACGAATTAGGTGAGAATTCCGTCAAAAAAGGTGCAATAAGCAGAAAAGCTCTTACCACTTATTTGAAGCAATGGGAGCTTTTTGCTCGAGAAAAACTTGGACCAAACTTCTCAATTGAAGTTAAAGAAGAAGATGTTAGTCCACTGACCGCAAGACTGAACAAACTTGAAAATGGTGCTTCGAGAACCTGGACAACAATACTTGGCGACATTACCGACGCCAAGACTTCTCCAGCTTTCCAAAAGAGAGCAGCGGCAATAAACGAAAAAAATACTTTGACTTCCTCGCTTCGTAACGTTAACAACTATGAATTTGAGTTAACTGGCAGACCTCTCAAGATTCAAATGACTTCAGGCTTAAGTGAAGATATTATTTCCCAATTTACAAGGGCAATGAAGGCTCAGTTTCTTGTTTATTCAGGTAAGAATCAATTTAATGTCTCATTACAAAGTGGGAATTCAGTCGTCACGGTTTCTCTTTCAAACGCAACAAAATCAGATCTCAAAAAAATTGAAGAAATACTTTTGCAATTGATTTAGATGGCGGGAAATTGAATTTAATTTGGCTATGAAAAATCAGTAAAAACCCCCATAATTAATCTACGGGAGGTGCTACGTGGAGCCAAAAAAAGCCAATGATCCAGATGAGCTTGGTGGATGGCTGATCAGCGGGAGGCTTGGTGAAGGGGCATTCGGCACCGTCTTTCTTGCGCAGAAAGGGGCTCAAAAAGCTGCAATAAAAGTCATTCGTGATCTTATGGATGAAGAAGGTCTGGAGCGCTTTCAACTTGAAATAGCTGCGTTGAAAAAACTTGATGATCCTTATATCGCAAAAATCTTAGATTCTGGATTGGAATCAGTTATTCCTTGGTTTGCTACCGAATTTGTGAATGGTCCTACTCTTGATGAAAAGGTTAAGTATGAGGGCGTTCTAGAAGAGTTGGCGTGGCTGAATTTAGCATCTAATTTATTTCATGCACTACTCACTTCTCACTCCTCAGGTGTAGTTCATAAAGATGTTAAACCAAGCAACATAATCCTTGGCGAAACAGGAAATAAACTAATTGATTTCGGTATTGCTCATGTCACCGGACATACAAGAATTGTTAACGTTGGAGAATTTGAGGGCTCAAGACCCTATAGCTCACCAGAAAGTTCAACAGGAAAGAGCCTTCCCGGTATGGATGTATTTTCAGCCGCAGTCACACTCGCATTTGCAGCAAAGGGCAAAACCATTTGGCAAGGCAACACAGAGCTTCAGCTAATGCGAAGCATTAATGAGGATGAGCCCGATTTATCAGGACTAACTGAATTACAGAGGGGCTTTCTTGCTCCACTCTTGAACAAGAACATCTCGGAGCGACCTTCGTCGGAGGCTGCCTATAAGAAAACTCTAGATTTGATTGCGAATTATGGTCACTCCAAAAACCGCGACACATTTTATAATTGGGCTCCGGTCTCGAAAGCAAAAAATCGAAAAAACCGAGGCTTATTATTTTATGTCGGGAATTCAATTGTAGGAATATTTCTTCTATTGGGCCTTCTACTTTCTGGTTTAAGGCTGACCAGTGGATCGAATTTCTCGACACAAGAATCATCAGGTTCGGTGAACACGCAATCACCATCTCTAGTAGCAGATCCCAAACAATCCGAACCCCCTTCAGATACAAAAATTTCAACTGCAAAGCCAAAAGTTTCCTCCATTCCAAAACAATCACCTTCGATAAGTCCGTCAAAGAGTTCTGTTCCGAAACCCGTGGCCAGCACTTCTGGAACTCTCAAAGAGAGCCCTCCCGAGTCATCAAATTTAAGGACAGTAGAAATATTTGGACGTTCATTCGAATCCAATGGAGGACTTGATTGGTCAGTGCCACTAACAAACTCAGCAACAGAAATTGTTCCGCCAATAACGAACTTGCAGTTTAGGCTTATCGGATATCCGAATAAAGTCTGGTTAGATGTTGGATATAAATTGAAAGTTGGCAACTATGGCGTGCAGGCAGTTGTAGACAAACTATTTTTTGAATTAATCTTTAAGAAGACAGTATGCCCTGAATTTAGATTTGTTCAAATTGAAAACAATTTGGTTGTAAATATTTGGCAACCGGGAACTCCAGAATGCGCAACAGACTACATTCCTTGAGTAATATTTAAACTATGCATACTTTTTTATGAACCTTATTCCAAATTCAACTATAAGAGTTGATACTAAAGAAAAAACTAATTGAAAAACTAGAAAGGAAATCTTAAAAGGTATAACATCATAAAAATCCGCTTTTAGCCAGAAGTTATTTAGGACCCAGTTTGGTTGATAGTTGAACCCAAATAGAAATACACCTACTAAAATTGCTATTCTTGTCGCTCGTATTTTTCCAAAGCTTAATTTTTGCATAGGGATTGAATTCCGCTAATTCAAAAATAAGAATGTCTTTTTTGATCATTATTTTTCTTCATTCATCCTCCCAGGCTGAGTAGCCAAATTGTCGTCTTGTAATCATTGGCAATGCATTTCAATAGAGTGATAAAAGGTTCAGGTTGCTGGATTTTACATCCTGCATAAATCGAGAAGCCCATAAGCTGATTATGGCAGCCTAGTCAGTTTTCGGAAATAGAATACAACTATGGACTTTGCTTTAGAGCGGATTCGGTCGTTGGAGCCGGATATCGAAAGTGAAGAGTATTTGTTGGAAATTGCCTGGATGTATGACCGGGTCGTGCAATCGGGATCTTTGGTTCCGGTCGTTGATTTATCTTATGAATTAGTTTTGCCATTGGATTTTGTGGCTGATTGCGTGAGTACGGCAATGGAGGAGCGATTGATTTGCGCGCCGAAAAAAGGCTCTAATGGTGGAAGGATTAGTAAGAGAGCGTTAAGAAAATTAAAGCAGTATGCGTATAAAGGTTTGTCTTAACGCAATTTAATTCTTGGATCTACAAATGGAGCGATTAAGTCGGCGATTAGGTTGCCGATGACGATGGCGATGGCGGAGACAAGAGTGACGCCCATGATGATTGGGATATCGACGCGTTGGATTGCTTGCCAAGCTAATTGACCGATGCCGGGCCAGCCAAAGACGGATTCAACGACGACGATGCCGCCCATGAAGATGCCGATATCTAATCCGATCATGGCAATTATTGGAAGAATTGCGTTTTTGAATGCATGCACACGGATGATGCGTGTGATTGGTGCGCCTTTGGCACGTGCGGTGCGGATGTAATCCTGACGAAGAACATCAAGCATTGATGAACGCATCACGCGTGAATACCAACCCGAACCAAGAAGACCGAGGGTTAGCGCGGGAAGAACATAATGAATGGGATCGCCATAACCACCGATTGGGAACCAGCCAAGTTTTACGGCAAAGACATAGAGAATAAGAATGCTGACGATGAATTGTGGTGCGGATACTGCGATGAAAGATAGAACCATCAAGGTTTTATCAAGAACTTTGCCACGATTCATCGCTGCGATGATGCCGGCAAGCAGACCGATTAGTAATTCGATTGCGATGGCAAAGAACATTAAAGATAGTGATGGGCCAAGGCGGCTTGCGATTAGCTCTGAAACTTCGGATTTTTGTAGATAAGAACGACCGAAATCTCCCTGGAGAAGATTGGTCATGTAATTGAAGTATTGAACAAATAGCGGTTGATCAAGACCAAGTTGGGCGCGGATGCTGGCAACGGTTTCAGGTGTGGCAGAACGGCCAGCGATTTGGACGGCAGGATCTGCGGGAAGAATGTAGAGAAGAAGGAAGGTAATAAAAGATACGCCAAAGAGAATAAAGAGCGCTTGAGTGATTCTCGTTGTTATATATCGCAACATTAGTTAAGACCTCTCTGCGTTGGGTCTAGTTCGTCGCGAAGTGCATCGCCAAGTAAGTTAAATGAGAGTGCAAGAAGAATGATTGCGGCACCTGGAATAAAGACAAGCCAAGGCGCGGTGATGAAGTAAGTCTGGTTTTCAAAGATGATGTTGCCCCAGCTTGGCGTTGGTGGGCGAACACCAATACCAAGGAAAGAAAGTGTTGCTTCAAGTAAAACTGTGGTTGCGATACCAAGGGTGGCGTAGACAAGAACAGTTGGAAGTAGATGCGGAAGTATGTGCTTGATAAGTACGCGTTGGTTGGTTGCGCCAAGTCCTTTTGATGCAATTACGAATTCACGTTCGGCAATTGAGATTGCTTGGGTATAAATGACGCGGGCGATCTGTACCCAGTTAACCATTGCGATAACAAGTGCAACGATAAGAAGACTTGGGGAAAAGATTGCGGCGAGAGTGATGGCAAGTAGTAGAGCTGGGAAAGCCATCATC
>JACCDT011638865.1_pt1 | contig 16750 bp, 15 predicted proteins | sample 7446291 | NCBI WGS metagenome assembly JACCDT01 (sample SAMN15323446, study PRJNA562643) | freshwater metagenome | isolation source: river surface water | place: USA:Blue River Watershed | collected 2017-08-17 | reverse complement strand
GTGTGGAGCAGTGGCTGGGCGAGCTGGGCTTCACCGTGCGCGTGTCGCCCATGGAATCCCACCTGTGCTGCGGCTCGGCGGGTACCTACTCGGTGCTGCAGCCCGAGACCTCCCAGCAACTGCGCGATCGCAAGCTGGGCCACCTGGGCGAGCTCAAGCCCGCCGCCATCGTGTCGGCCAACATCGGCTGCATCACCCACCTGCAAAGCGGCACCGACACGCCGGTGCGGCACTGGGTGGAGGTGCTGGACGAGGCGCTGGCGGGCTAGCGCGCAGCCAGCGACGGCAGGTCTGGAAGGTCGGCGCGGCGGGGCAGCCCGTCACTGTCCCCCGGAAACTGCACGACCCGCGAGCCGATGGCGTTGCCGCGTGCCGCGGCTTGCGCCAGCGGCAAGCCTTCGAGCAGACCGCTGATCACGCCGACCGCGAAGCCGTCGCCCGCGCCCACGGTGTCCACCACCCGGGGCGTCGGCACGCCAGGCACATGGCCCTGCTCGTCGCCCGAGGCGAACCAGGCGCCTTCCGCGCCGAGCTTGACCACGACCTTCTTCGCGCCCAGCTTCAGGTAATGCGCGGCGATGGCCTGCGCATCGGCGTGGCCCGTGAGGCGCCGGCCTTCGGCCAGTCCCGGCAGGACCCAGTCGGCCAGGCTGGCGAGTTGCTCCAGCGTGTCGACCATGGCCTGCTCGGACGGCCACAGGCGGGGCCGCAGGTTCGGGTCGAACGAGATGGTGCAGCCGGCGACGCGTGCCTGCCGCGCCATGTCGAAGACCAGCTCGCGCATGGAGTCGGACAGGGCGGGGCTGATGCCGGTGAGGTGCAGGTGCCGGGCGACCGCGAGGAAGCCGCGCGGACAGTCGCCCGGGCCCATGCGGCTGGCCGCCGAGCCGCGCCGGAAGTATTCGACGACCGGGTCACCGCCATCATCCCGGCGGGACTTGAGCATGAAGCCGGTGGGGTGGCTGGCGTCGACTCGCACATGGCGGTGGTCGATCCCCTCGCCCGCAAGCACCGACAGCAGGTAGCGGCCGAAGGCGTCGTCGCCCAGGCGCGTGAGGTAGCCTACGCGCAACCCCAGGCGCGACAGGCCGATGGCGACATTGAGTTCCGCGCCGGCGCTCGCCCGCGCGAAGTGGGTGGCCTCCTCCAGCGGGCCGGGTTGCTGCGCGATCAGCAGCGCCATCGGTTCGCCGACGGTGATGACGTCGTGCATGGGTGTCTCCAGTGTCCTTCGGTGGGGTCGATGCGCCGGCGCCTGCGCGTCAGCCGAGGCCCGACTCTAGCGCGGCGCGCAGCCGGTGCTGCGGCAGGTCCAGGCCGAGGCGCTGCGCCCAATCGACGACGGGCGCCAGCCGCCGCTGCTTCTTCTGCGCGTGGTTGCCCGCGATGTCGGCGAGCAGGTGGTGCAGGAAGGGATTGAGCAGGCGTTCGCGCACGCTGTCCAGGTAACGCGAGGCCAGCGTCCCCTGGCCCTCGGCGGCGAACAGGGGCAGTACCTCCTCGCGCCAGGCGGCTTCCAACCATTCGCGCTGTGCCGGGGCCTGCAGGGACTCGAGCACGGTGCGGCCTTCGGGTCGGCCATCAGCGATCCAGCGTTCGGCCAGCAGCGTATGCCCCAGGTTCAGGAGCAGCAGCTTCAGGCGTTCGTGCTGCCCGAGGTCGTCGGTCAGGACGATGGCTTCGTGCCGGCAGGGAAGGGTCAGGCCCGGGTGCCGTTCGATGGCCCACAGCGCGTAGGGCTCGGCGACGGCGCCGACGGGGTCGATCGCTTCCGAGACGATGCGGTCGACGAGCGAGTTGGCCCATACGCACCGCTGTTCGAGGGACTCGATGAACGAAAGCGGTAGCCCCCAGTTCCGCGCCAAGCCGACGACGCCTGCTCGCAAGGTCTCACCGTTGCGGGCCACGAGCTCGCACGGCAGCAGGGTCAGCCGGCGGGCCGGGTCCCGGCGCCAGCGCGCATGCAGCAGGACGACGAGCTTGGCGATGAAGCTGCGCGGGGCGCGATCGACCGCGTCCAGCAGCCCGGGGCCATCGCTCGCATCCAGGTCGAACCCGCGGTCCCCGGTGTTGGAGACGATGACTTCCACCGGTCCGCAGGCCAGTTCCCGCACCTGCCGCCAGTCGGCATCGGCCTGCAGGGCCTGGACGATCGCCCGGCCGCGGACCTCGATGTCCACGGCCACTCCGTCCTGCAGCCCCCGGATCCGCACCGGGTAGCCCGCGCCCCCCGCCAGCGCGGCGACCCGCGCCGCGCTTTGCGGGTTGGACGTGGTCTGCACCACCGTCACCGGACCGAGGGCCTGGCCCCGCTCCAGGGCCTGGGAGACGAACAGTGCGGCATGGGCCTGCAGGAAGCGGCTGGTGCCGAACTGGAGGATGGGGGTGTCGATCATGTGTAGGAGAGATTGTGATATCGATAATGTGAATCAACTCAACAGTTTCGTGTACCGGGTTAGCCCGAATCCGGAGTGAAAAGATAAGTGATTAATAGTCAATGAAGAATATATGGGGCATCAAATGATCAGGGTATTCACCCATGGCTGATTGATCCGTCACTTTTACGATATCAATATCGATGATTCAGCAAAACATGGAGCCCACCGATTCGTCCCACATCCCTGCCAGCGGCCAACGCAAGGGCAAGGACGTCTACAGCTGGCTGAAGAAGCAGATCATGCTGTCGGACTACCGGCCGGGCCAGCCACTGGTCGAGCTGGAGATCGCGGCCGCGATGGGCTGCAGCCAGGGCACCGTCCGCGAAGCCCTGCTGCGCCTGCAGGAGGAGGGGCTGATCGTCCGCCAGGGGTACCGGGGGACCATCGTGTCGCCCATCTCCAGCGTCGAGGCGCCCGTGTTCCTGGGCATGCGTGCGGACCTCGAGGCGCAGGCGGCGCGCCAGTCCGTGCCGCGGATCCGGCCGGAGCACCTCGCCACCCTCGCGGACCTGGTGCGGCGCATGGAGGAGGCCGCCGCCGCCGGCGATGAATACCGCCTGTTCGAACTCGACCAGCAGTTCCACGTCACCCTGTTCCAGCTGGCGGAGATGCCGTCGCTGGTGCCGGTACTGGTGCGCTGCTCCCTGTACAACCACCGCAACAAGATCGCGCTGGACGTGGCGCCGCGCACGCTGATGGAGACGGCCCGTCGCCACTGGGCCATCGTGAATGCCCTGCAAGGCGGCGACGCCGCCGAGGTGGAGCGCGTGCTGCGCCACCACGTGCAAAGCGTGGTCGGCGACGAGGCCCGGCCCGAGCAGGAAGCGCCCGCGCCGCGGCTCGATCCCGCGCTCGAGGCCATCCTGCGCCGCGTGCAGCAGGAGGATGCCGCGCTGCCGGACATCACCACCTTGCCGCTGGACCAGGCCCGCGCGCAGTTCGAGCGCGTGAACGAGCGCTGGAACCGCATCGACCGCGAGGCGTTCGACATCACCGAGTTCGAGATTCCCGCCATGCCGCGTCCCGGGCGTGCCGCGGGCCAGGGGCTGCGGGCGGTGCGCGTGGCGCATCGCGCCCGCCACCAGGCCGGCGCGGGCACGCTCTTGCACCTGCACGGCGGCGGCTGGGTGTTCGGCAGCAACCGCACCCACCTGGGCGCCATGGCGCGCCTGGCCGAGGCCACGGGCTGCAGCGTGGTGGGGATCGACTACGGGCTGGCGCCCGACGCGCCGTTCCCGCACGGGCTGGCCGACTGCACCTGGGCCTGGCGCTGGCTGCGCGCGCAGGCCGCCGCCGGCGGCGATGCGCAGGCCGGCGCGCCCTGGTACGTGGCCGGCGATTCGGCCGGAGCCAACCTGGCCCTGGCCCTGATGCTGGACCTGCGCCGCGACTGCGAGCCGCTGCCCGATGCGGCGCTGCTGTTCTACGGCGTCTACGACGCGGACCACGGCACCGACTCGCACCGCCGTAACGGCGACGGCCGCTTCGGCCTGTCGACCGCCAAGATGGCCTGGTACCGCGGCCACTACCTGTCCGGCGCGCACCAGGATCCGCAGGACCCGCGCGTCTCGCCGCTGCGCGCCCGGCTCTCGGGCCTGCCGCCGCTGCTGGTCACCGGCGCCGAGCTGGACCCGCTGTACGACGACAGCGTCCGCCTGGCGCAGCGCCTGTCCGAAACCGACACCCCGTTCGAGTTCCGCCGCTATGCCGGCATGAACCACGGCTTCATGCAGCTGGGCGCCGAGCTGCCTGCGGCCCGCCGCGCCTTCGAGGATGCGGCTGCTTTCCTTCGCGCCCACCGATAGAACAACAACGCCCAGGGGATCCCTCAACTCGGAGATAAACGGATGAAGAAAAGTTCCTTCAAGACACTGCGCCGCCTCGCCTGGGTGGCCGGCCTCGGCGCCGCACTGACGACGGCGCTGCCGGCAGCGGCCCAGAACCTCGTGTTCTGGTACCACTTCGACAACCCAGAGCAGACCAAGATCATGGACGGCCTGGTCAGCGACTTCCAGGCCAAGAACCCCGGCATCACGGTCGATGCGCAGAACATCCCCTGGAACAGCTACTACGACAAGCTGTTCACTGCGGTGGTCGGCGGCAAGGCGCCGGACGTGGCGATGGTCAAGCTGGCGCAGCAGCCCCAGCTGATCGAGATGGACGCCATCGAGCCGATCGACAGCCAGGTCGCCGCCTGGGCCGGCCGCAATGACCTGGGCAACAACCTGCTGGCGATCAACAAGGCCGCCAACGGCAAGCAGTACTACCTGCCGCTGCAGTACGTGGTGATCTACCTGTACTACCGCGCCGACCTGTTCGCCAAGGCCAACCTGAAGCCGCCGGCGACCTGCGAGGCCTTCCTCGACGCCGCCAAGAAGCTCACGGTGCCGGCCAGCGCCAACGGCGGCGTGCCGCAGTACGGCTTCGGCATGCGCGGTGGCAAGGGCGGCCAGGACAACTGGGGCCCGTTCGTGCTGTCGCAGGTGAGCCTGAACCCGGCGGAACTGACGCAGCCCAAGGCCGTGGCCGCCAACGCCTGGTACGTGGACCTGATGCGCACCCACAAGGTGGTGCCGCCCTCGGCGCCCAATGACGGCTTCAACGAGATCATCAGCGCCTTCAAGGCCGGCCAGACGGCGATGATCTTCCACCACCTGGGCTCCAGCAAGACCATCACCGACGCGCTGGGCGACAAGGTCTCCGCGGTGCCGGTGCCGGCCTGCGGCGGCAAGCGCTGGACGTACTTCGGCGACGAGTCGACCGCGATGTTCAAGAGCTCCCGCAACAAGGCGGCCGCCTGGAAGTGGATGTCGTTCCTCAGCGAGGCGCAGAACAACATCAAGTTCGTCGGCGCCACCGGCCAGATGACGGTCAACCGCAGCGCCGCCGGCAAGGTGAACTTCCCCGAGCGCTTCGCCAAGGCCACGGCCGACTCGCTGCCGTTCGCGCAGCCCCTGCCGGCCGTGCCGCAGACCGCGGACTTCGTGAACACCGTCTGGCCCACGTCGATGCAGCGCGCGCTGATCGGCGAGATCACCCCGGCCCAGATGATGGACGCGATCTCCAAGCACTACGCCACCAAGTGACGTGGCGCGTGGCGCCGGGCCCCTCGGGGCGCGGCGTCACGGCCCGGTGTCACTGCGCACCTCGCGGCGGTCCTGCGCCGCTGCGAGACCTCTCCAACCCGCCCTGGTAAGACGCATGTCGGCTCGCTCCCGGCAGGACCGGATCCTGCCCTACGTCCTGCTGTCACCCGCCGTCCTCGCGACGCTGGTGCTGGTGTTCTTCCCGATGGTGCAGGCCATGTTCACCAGCCTGTTCCGCTACGTGCTGTGGAAGCCGCGCGACGTCACGTTCATCGGGCTGGACAACTACCTCGCCATCCTGCAGGACCCGGTGGCCTGGTCCTCCCTCGGGCGCACCGCGGTCTGGATCGGCCTGACCGTGCCCCTGCAACTGCTGCTCGGGCTGGGCACGGCCCTGCTCCTGAACCAGCAGTTCCGCTGGCGCGGCCTGGCCCGCAGCCTGATCCTCATTCCGTGGGCGCTGCCCAGCGTGGTGATCGGCCTGATGTGGTCCTGGGTCTACCACCCGCAGGTCGGCCTGCTCAATGACCTGATGCTGCGCCTGGGCCTGTTGAACAGCGCCATGCCCTGGCTGGCCAACCCGGACACCTCGCTGTACGCCATCATCCTGGCGCTGGTCTGGCAGGGCTTCCCGTTCTTCGCGATCATGATCCTGGCAGGCCTGCAGACCATCCCGGCCAACCTGTACGAGGCGGCCGACATCGACGGCGCGACCACCTGGCAGAAGTTCCGCGAGATCACGCTGCCGGGCCTCAAGGGCGTGCTGGTCACCGCGGTGATGCTGCGCCTGATCTGGGTCGCCAACTCGATCGACGTGATCTACGTGATGACCGGCGGCGGCCCCGGCTATGCCACCCACACGCTGCCCCTGTACGCCTTCAAGCGCACGTATTCGAGCATGGACTTCGGCTACGGCACGGCGCTGGCGGTGACTTTCGCGCTGTTGCTGCTGGGCCTGATCGTGGCCTACCTGCGCCGCGTCGGAAAGGACATGGAATGACCAGCCCCTCCCTCGCCCGCCGCCGCGCCCTGCGCCGCCTGTGGACGCTGCACCTGCCGATGGCGCTGGTGGTGCTGTTCGCGATCGGCCCCTACCTGTGGATGCTGCTGACGTCCATCCGCCCCGAGGCGACGCTGTTCTCGCCGCAGCGCCAGCTGCTGCCCGATGCGTTCACCCTCGAGAGCTACGTGCGGCTGCTGACGAAGACCTCGTTCCTGAAGAACGTGGGGCACAGCCTGATCGTCGCCAGCGGCACCGTGGTGCTGGGGCTGTCGTTCAGCCTGACCGCGGCCTACGCGTTCTCGCGCTTTCGCTTCCCCGGCCGGCGCCTGCTGATGCTGACCTTCCTGTTGATCAACATGTTCCCGCTGATCCTGTTGATCATCCCGCTGTTCGTGATCATGAAGCACCTGGGGCTGCTGGACACGCACCTGGCGCTGATCCTCGCGCACTCCACCTTCTCGGTGCCGTTCGCCACGTGGATGATGATCAGCTACTTCAACGCCATTCCGCGCAGCCTGGACGAGGCGGCGCTGGTGGATGGCTGCTCGCCGGTCGGCGCGATGGTGCGCGTGGTGATGCCGCTGACGCTGCCCGGGATCATCGCGACGGGCATCTACATCTTCATCACTTCCTGGAACGAGTTCCTCTATGCCTCCGTCCTTGCCGGCCAGCAGGTGCGCACCCTGACCGTGGCGGTGCAGACCCTGATCGGCGAGTACGAGATCGCCTGGGGGCTGCTGACGGCGGGCGGCTTCGTCGGCGCGCTACCCGTGACCATCCTCTTCATGTTCATCCAGCGCCGCCTGATCGCTGGCATGACCCAGGGCGCCGTCAAGGGCTGAACACCGAAGACTTCCCACCGACCGCCCACGCCGATTGACCCAACCCCCTGCCTGACATGAAACACCCCATCGGCATCATCTCGATGCAATTCCAGCGGCCCTTCACCGCCGCCGAATTCGGCCAGTTCGCGCGCTGGCGCGCCGCCGGCTACGACTTCATCGAACTGCTGGTCCCCGAGCCGGGCGAGCTGGACCTCGCCGCCACCCGCCGCGCGCTGGGCGACCAGGGCCTGGGCGTGGTGCTGGCCGCGCGCGTCAACCTGGACCGCAACCTGTGCAGCGACGACGCCGCGCGCCGCCGCGCCGGGCAGGAGTACCTGGCCTACTGCGTCGACACCGCGCACGCGCTGGGCGCCAGCGTGGTCGGCGGGCCGCTGTATGGCAACCCGCTGGTGTTCGCTGGCCGCGCGCCGCATCCCGTCGACGAATCCCTGCGCCGCAGCCGCGAGGGCTGGTGCATCGAAGGCCTGCAGGCGGTGGCGCCGCGGGCCGCCCAGGCCGGCGTGCGCTTCGGCGTCGAGCCCCTGAACCGCTTCGAGACCGACATCCTCAACACCACGCGCCAGGGCATCGAGCTGGTGCGGCAGGTGAACCACCCGGCCATCGGCCTGGTGCTCGACACCTTCCACATGAACATGGAGGATGACGACATCCCCGGCGCCATCCGCGCCGCCGGCGCCCACCTGGTGCACTTCCAGGCCAACGAGAACCACCGTGGCTACCTGGGCACCGGCCACATCGACTGGACGCAGGTGGTGCGCGCCCTGGCCGACATCGGCTACACCGGCACGATTTCGCTGGAGCCGTTCCGCCGCACCGACGAACGCATCGGCATCCCCTTCGCGCAGTGGAAGCCGCCCGCGCGCGACGAGCAGGCGGAACTGGCCGCCGCCTGCGAATTCATCAAGAGCCTGCTGCAACTCAATGGAGGTCGCCAATGACGCGCCGAATGATCTGGATCGGCTGCGGCCGCCACGCCGAGCAGATGCTGCTGCCGCAGCTGGCCCGCCACGACATCGAACTTGTCGGGGTCTGCGACCTGGACGAGAAGGCCGCCCACCGCATCGCGCGCCGGTATGGCGTGCCCCATGTCTCGACCGACTACCGCGAGCTGCTGGCCGTCGGCAACGTGGAGGTGGTGGGCATGGCCGCCGGCCCGGTGCAGCACCGCGACATGTCGATCGCGGCGCTGGAGCGTGGCTGCCACGTGTTCATGGAAAAGCCCTGCGGCGCCAGCGCGGCGGACGCCCAGGCGATCGCGGCGGCGGCGCAGCGCGCCGGGCGTACCGTGGGCGTGGGCTTCATGAAACGCTACTCCACGGCCAACCGCATGGCCCGAAACCTGGTGCGCGCGCCTGAGTTCGGGCCGGTGGCGGGCTTCTTCGGCGAGTACATGACCGCGCCGACCTACTTCGTCGGCAACGTCGACTACACCGGCTTCTACCTGCACCACTGCGTGCACTACATGGACCTGGTGCGCTACTTCGTGGCGCCGGTGCGGCGCCTGACCGTCTACCGCAATGAGCCGGCGCCGGGCAAGCAGCTGCTGCACGTGCACTTCGAGTTCGAGGGCGGCGCGATCGGGACGGTGGTGATGGGGACGCTGCAGTCCCGCGGCACGCCGATGGAGCGCATCCAGGTCATGGGCGACCACCGCCGCGTCGAGGTCAATGGCGTGATCGAGGTGAACTACTTCCGCAACCCGCCCTTCAAGGCCGACGACCCGGCCGCCACGCTGGCCGACGGCGTCGACACGCTGTCGTGGAAGCCGAACTTCACCGCCGCGGCTAACGAGGACTTCAAGGGCTACAACGCGCTGTTCGACGCCTTCTTCGCCACGCTGGACGGCCAGCAGACGGACCTGCCCACCATTGCCGACGGTGTGCAGGCGATGCGCGTGCTCGAGGCCATGATCGCCGGCACCCAGCGGCCCGGCGTACCGATCGAGGTGGCGCAGGATGCGGCCGCCGGCCGGGCGGCTTGAGGAGGAGGCCGGGATGTCCAACCTGAACCTGCGCCAGGTGCGCAAGAACTACGGCGCCGTGCCCGCCATCCACGGCGTGGACCTGGAGATCAAGAGCGGCGAGTTCGTTGTCTTCGTCGGGCCCTCGGGCTGCGGCAAGAGCACGTTGATGCGGATGATCGCCGGCCTGGAGGAGATCACTGGCGGCGAGATCGAGATCGGCGGGCGCGTGGTCAACGACCTGCCGCCGCGCGAGCGCGACGTCGCCATGGTGTTCCAGGATTACGCGCTCTACCCGAACAAGACCGTGTTCGAGAACATGGCGTTCGGCCTGCGGCTTCGCAAGACGCCGAAGGAGCGGATCGAGCAACTGGTCACTACCGCGGCGCAGACGCTGCAGATCACCCACCTGCTCGAACGCCTGCCCAAGGCCCTGTCCGGCGGGCAGCGCCAGCGCGTGGCGATGGGCCGCGCGATGGTGCGCGAGCCGCAGGTGTTCCTGTTCGACGAGCCGCTGTCCAACCTGGACGCGCTGCTGCGCAACCAGGTGCGTGCGGAGATCAAACGGCTGCACCAGCGGGTCAAGGGAACGGTGGTCTACGTGACCCATGATCAGGTGGAGGCGATGACGCTGGCCGACCGGATCGTGGTGCTGCAGGCCGGCCGCATCGTGCAGGTCGGCACGCCCGACGAGATCTACCACTGGCCCCGGCACCGCTTCGTCGCCGAGTTCACCGGCTCGCCGCCGATGAACCTGGTGGATGCGCAGTGGGCCGCCGAGGGCGGGCGGCTGTCACTGGCGCTGCCTGGTGGGCTGCGCCTGCCCCTGCCAGAAGGCGGCGCTGCCGCTGCGGGTGGCGCGGCGGCCGGCCAGCCGGTGGTGTTCGGTATCCGGCCGGAGGCCGTCCAGGCCCGCAGCGATTCCACGCCGGCGCACTGGCCGACGCTGTCCTTGCCGGTGAGCCTGTTGGAGCCGCTGGGGGCGGAGAACGTCGTGCACCTGGCGCTCGGCGAATCCGGTATCTGCGCCCGGGTGCCCAGCGCGGTTCGGCCGGTGCCCGGGTCCACCCTGGACGTCGCGCTCGATCCCGCCGCCTTCCGGTACTTCGATCCGGCCAGCGGCGAGGCCTTGTCCGGCTGAGGCCGCAGGCGTCCCGGCTGATTGCAGGGCCCCGCCTCAGGTGGCGTGCCAGCTGGCGGCCAGCGCCGGGACCCGCGTGGCCAGCGCCTTCGGATCCTGGCGGACCTGGAGGGCGTCGGCAGGCGCAAACGCTCCCATCGCGTCGACCAGCTGCGGCACATCTCGCTGTGCCAGAGACCCGCCGTCGCGGGTGCGGATCTGGTCCACGCGGCGGCTGTCGTCGGTGAACCAGCCTGCCATCGTCAACCGATCGCTCAGGCCCACCAGGTCGATGGCCAGGTCGTCTCCACTGCGGCTGAACCAGGCCTCGGTGCGGTCAATGCCGCTGCCCCCGGCCAGCATGTCGTCGCCCAGGCCGCCCCCGCACCCCGCCGGTTCACCCGGTTCCCGCCCCGCCGAAGCTGAAGACCCCCTGCCGGGTCAGGCGGCCCACCTCCGACTCGATGAGTTCGCGCACCACCTGGCGCGCGCCCGGGTGCTGGCGGTCGTGGGGGTCCAGGCGGGTCGCCAGCACCAGCAGCCGGTGCAACTGCACCCCGGAAATCTCGGACAGCTGCACCGCCCCGCTGGTGCGCGCCTCCTTGAAGACCGACACCGGCATGAGGGTGGCCCAGGGGCCCTGCAGCACCAGCTCGCGGATCGAGTCGACCGAGTCGATCTGCGCCTGCACCTGCAGCCGCCCGCCCAGTGGCAGCAGCTGCCGCTCGACGATGGTGCGGTGCAGGCTGGTCATCAGCAGCGGAACCCGCCCGAGCTGGCCGACGGAAACCGAGCCATCCAGGCCCAGGGACGGGTGGGACACGAGCGCGAAGGGCTCGCCCACCAGCGGGTGCAGGCGCAAGGGGCGGCCCGGCTCCGGGTTGGTGACGATGGCCATGTCCACCATGCCGCGCTCCAGCCAATCGAGCAGCGTGGGGGTGAAGGCTTCCCGCACCTGCAGCTGCACCCCTGCCAGCGAGCGCTGGCAACTCTCGAACAGGTTGGGCACCAGCACGCGGGCCAGCGTCGGGGAGGCGCCCAGGGCCACGGGCGTGGCCGGCTCATCCTGCCGCGCCGCCAGGCGCTGGCGCACGCGCTGCGACTCCGCCAGCATGCGCTGCGCCGATTCATAGAGCGTCACCCCCGCCGGGGTGAGCAGCACCCCGCGGTGGGTGCGTTCCAGCAGCTGCACGCCCAGGTCCGCCTCCAGCTCGCGCAGTTGGCGCGTGAGGGCGGGCTGGGCGATGGAGATGGCCTGGGCGGCGGCGGTGAGGCTGCCGGCGTCGGCAATGGCGACGAAGTAACGCAGGGCGCGCAGGTTCATGGGTCAGGCCGTTTGGAATATCAAAATGATATGGCAACGGGAGAAATCGGCATTGGACGGGCCTGCCGCCGCGCTTTTAGACTCGCAAACAAACCGCAAAAAGCAAACCGCAAAAAGCGGAAAACCCTCCCCTAGCCTGATTCTCCATGTCTGCAGATAGCAATTCGATATTGGTCAGCGCCGACCAGTTGGGCCTGTTCATCACCCGCGCGCTGGCGGCTGCCGGCCTGCCCGACGCCGACGCCGCCCGCGTCGGCCGCCTGATGGCCGACGCCGACCTGCAAGGCTCCGACGGCCACGGCGTCATCCGCCTGCCGCAGTACGTCAAGCGCATCCGCGCGGGCGGCATCAACACCCGCCCCAACATCCGGGTGGTGACCGAGCGCGCCGCGATGGCGGTGGTGGATGGCGACAACGCCATGGGCCACCTGGTGATGTCCCATGCGGTGGACGTGGCCATCGAGAAGGCCCGCGTTGCGGGCGTGGCCTGGGTGGGCGCGCGTTCCAGCAACCACGCCGGCCCGGCCTCGCTGTACGTTCGCAAGCCGGTGGAACACAACATGATCGCCCTGTACTTCGCGGTGGGCAACGCCAACCACCTGCCGCCCTGGGGCGGGATGGACATGCTGCTGTCGACCAATCCCATCGCCGTCGGCATCCCCGGCGGTGACGAGCCGCCGGTGGTGCTGGACATGGCCACCACCGTGGCGGCCTACGGCAAGGTCAAGGCCAAGGCCAAGCGCGGCGAGATGATGCCCGAGGGCTGGATGATCGACCGCCAGGGCAAGCCGCTACTCGATCCCAAGCGCTCGGAGGAGGGCTTCCTCATGCCCATTGGCGGCCACAAGGGCTACGGGCTGGCGCTGGTCGTCGGCCTGCTGGCGGGCACGCTCAACGGCGCGGCGATGGGCCGTGACGTGGTGGACTTCAACAAGGACCATGTCACGGTGACCAACACCGGGCAGGCGGTGCTGGTGATCGACCTGGCCGCCTTCGGCGCGCCCGGGGCGTTCAAGGGCGCGGTGGACCAGGTGGTGCGGGACATCCGTGCCAGCGAGCGCCTGCCCGGCGTGGAGCGCATCTGGCTGCCTGGCGAGCAGAGCCACCTGCGGCGCCAGCGGTACGCGAAGCAAGGCATCCCCCTGGCCGCCGGCCTGGTGGCCGACCTCCAGGGCCTGGCCGCCGAACTGGGGATCGCGCCCCTGGTGCAGCCCGCCGCGCAAGGCGCCTGAGCGGCCCTTCCCCCCACCCGCAACCCGGACCCCCACACCAAGGAGACAACAGACCATGAAGAAACTGGCTGCACGACTGATAGCCATCGCCGTCCTGGGCGCCGCCACCCTGGCGCAGGCGCAGGGCACCTACCCGAACAAGCCGATCAAGATGATCATCCCGCTGGCGGCGGGCAGCGCGGTGGACAACGCCGCCCGAGTCCTGACGCAGAAGATGGCCACCGGCCTGGGCCAGTCCATCGCCGTGGAGAACATCGCGGGCTCCGCCGGCCTGATCGGCGCGGAGCGCCTGGCCAAGGCGGCCCCGGACGGCTACACCATCGGCGGCTTCAACGACAGCATCCTGACCATGGTGCCGCACATCTACCCGCGCGTGCCGTACAACGCCCTGACCGACTTCGACCCGCTGTCCCTGGCGGGCACGATCGAGTGGGGCCTGGTGGTGCCGGTGAACTCGCCGTACAAGACGGTGGCCGAGTTCATCGCCGCCGCCAAGGCCGCGCCGGGCAAGCTCAATTTCAGCTCGGGCGGCAACGGCAGCCCGCAGCACCTGGCCATGGCCCTGTTCGCGGCCCGCTCCGGTGTCCAGATGACCCACGTGCCCTACAAGGGCGCCACCCCGGGCGCCGTGGCCGTGGCCGCCGGCGAGGTGGATGCGGGCTTCCAGGGCCTGGGCACCGTGACCTCGCTGCTGCAGGCCGGCAAGGTGCGCCTGCTGGCCGTGTCCACGCCGCGGCGCCTGCCGCAGTACCCCAACGTGCCGACAGTGGACGAGTCGGGCCTGAAGGACTTCTTCTTCAACTCCTGGTTCGCCATGATGCTGCCCGCCGGCACGCCCAAGGACATCGCCGATCGCCTGCACGCCGAGATGCGCAAGGCCCTGGCCGACCCCGAGACGCGTGACCGCCTGACCGCCCTGGGCGTGACCGTGCGCGGCACCGCGCCGCAGGAACTGGGCACCGCCACCAAGGCCCAGTTCGAGATGTACCGCAAGCTGATCCAGGACAACGGCATCAAGGCCGACTGAGCGCGATGATCCATTCCATCAACCCGGCCAACGGCCAGGCCCTGGCCGCCTTCCCGGTCCAGGACGCGCTGGCGGTGGACCGCACCCTGGCGGCCGCCGCCCAGGCCCAGAAGGCCTGGCGCCTGCGGCCGGTGGCCGAGCGCGCCGCGCTGCTGGTGGCGCTGGCGCGCGTGCTGCGGCAGAACAAGGCGCATTACGCCCGCCTGATCACGCTCGAGATGGGCAAGCCCCTGGCCGAGGCGATGGGCGAGATCGAGAAGTGCGCGGTGACCTGCGCGTACTACGCCCGTGAGGCGCCCGGCTTCCTGGCCGACGAGGTCGTGGCCAGCAACGCCAGCGACAGCCGCGTGGTGTACGACCCGCTGGGAGTGGTGCTGGCCGTCATGCCCTGGAACTACCCGTTCTGGCAGGTGATGCGCGCCTGCGTGCCGGCGCTGGTGGCGGGCAACGGCGCCGTCCTCAAGCACGCGGGCAACGTGCCCCAGTGCGCGCTGGCCCTGGGCGAGCTGTTCGCGCAGGCCGGGGCGCCCGAGGGGCTGTTCGGCGTGCTCATGATCGAGTCCGGCGCGGTGCGCGCCGTCATCGAGGACCCGCGCATCGCCGCCGTCACCTTCACCGGCTCCACGCCCGTGGGCCGGGCCATCGCCTCCCAGGCCGGCCAGGCCCTGAAGAAGCAGGTGCTGGAGCTCGGCGGCTCGGACCCGTTCATCGTGCTGGCCGATGCCGACATTCCCGCGGCCGCCCAGGCGGCGGTGAAGGCCCGCTTCCAGAACACGGGCCAGAGCTGCATCTCCGCCAAGCGCTTCATCGTCGAGGAAGGCGTGGCCGACGCCTTCGCCGAGGCGATGGTGGCGCAGGTCCAGGCCCTGGTGGTGGGGGACCCGCTGGCCGAGGGCACGGACATCGGGCCGATGGCGCGGGGCAACCTGCGCGAGGAACTGCATGCCCAGGTGGAGGCGTCCATCGCGCAGGGCGCGGTGCTGCGCGCCGGCGGCCGGAGGGTGCCGGGCGAAGGCCACTTCTACCAGCCGACGGTGCTGGACCATGTCGCGCCCCACATGGTGGCGGCCCGCGAGGAGACCTTCGGCCCGGTGGCGGCGATCATCCGCGTGCGCGATGCCGCGCAGGCCGTGGCCGTGGCCAACGACACCGAATTCGGCCTGGGCGCGGCGCTGTGGACGCAGGACCTGGGCCGCGCGCGCCAGCTCAGTCGCCAGATCGAGGCCGGCGCCGTGTTCGTCAACGGCGTGGTGGCGTCCGATGCGCGCCTGCCCTTCGGGGGCCTCAAGCAATCGGGCTACGGCCGCGAGCTGGGCGTGCAGGGCCTGCGCGAGTTCACCAACGTCAAGACCGTCTGGACCGGCCCGGCGGTGTGAGCCATCATCGACCCGATGGAGCGCTTGACCCTCTGACTGTTTGATTCCGGGAATTCACATGACCCTTTCGACCCTTCACCGTCCCGCCGTGCTGTGCCCCGACCAGATCAAGAGCCACGACCGCGGCGGCGGCGCGCGCACCACGCCCCTGGTGACGGCCGGCGTGGGCGCCACCGGCTTCATCAACGGCATCACCGAGTTCGGGCCCGGCGTGGCCATTCCCTTCCACAGCCACAACTGCGAGGAAAGCGTGATGCTGCTCGAGGGCCACGCCTACCTGGACATCGAGGGCCAGGAGCCGGTGCGGCTCAAGCCCCACGACACGACCTGGCTGCCGGCGAACCTGTCGCACCGCTTCCGCAACATCTCGGACAGCGAGCCGATGAAGATCTTCTGGACCTATGCGTCCCTGCAGGCCACCCGCACGCTGTCCGCCACGGGCGAGACCCGGCCCATCGCGGCCGAACACAACCGCTGAGAATCCGCCGGCCGCGCGCCGCCCGTGCCTCAGATCTCCAGGTTGTCGATCAGCCGCGTCGCCCCCAGCCGCGCCGCCGCCAGGGCCACCAGCGGCTGCGCCGCCAGGCTGGCCTTTCCGGGCGGCTGCAGGTCGGCCTGCCGGCGCACGGTGACGTAATCGGGCTGCCAGCCGCGCGCTCGCAGCGCCTGCATGGCCTGCGCTTCGAGGGCGGCGAAATCACGCTGCCCCTCCCGCACCGCCTGCGCCATCGATCGCAGCGTGCGTGACAGCTGCACCGCCTCGGCCCGCTCCTCGGGCGAGAGGTAGCCGTTGCGCGAGGACAGCGCCAGCCCGTCGTCGGCGCGGGCCGTCTCGCCCGCCACGATCTCCAGCGGCAGGTTGAACTGCCGCACCAGGCCGCGAATGACCATCAGCTGCTGGTAGTCCTTCTTGCCGAAGACGGCGACCCGGGGCTGCACGCACCCGAACAGCTTCATCACCACCGTGGACACGCCGGTGAAGAAGCCGGGGCGGAACTCGCCCTCCAGGATGTCCGCCAGCTGCGCCGGGGGCACGATGCGAAAGCCCTGCGCCTCGGGATAGAGCTCGCGCTCGTCGGGCGCGAAGACGATGTCGCAGCCCGCCGATTCCAGCTTGTCGCAATCGGCCTTGAGGGTGCGGGGGTAGCGGTCGAAGTCCTCGTGCGGCAGGAACTGCAGCCGGTTCACGAAGATGCTGGCCACCGTGAGGTCGCCCAGCGTGCCCGCCTGCCGCACCAGGGCAAGATGGCCCTCATGCAGGTTGCCCATGGTGGGCACGAAGGCGGGGCGCTGCGCGCCGGCGAGCGCGGCGCGCAGGTCGGCAATGGTGTGGACGAGC
>JACCDT010143086.1_pt1 | contig 16761 bp, 10 predicted proteins | sample 7446291 | NCBI WGS metagenome assembly JACCDT01 (sample SAMN15323446, study PRJNA562643) | freshwater metagenome | isolation source: river surface water | place: USA:Blue River Watershed | collected 2017-08-17 | reverse complement strand
TTGGCGCCGATCACGACCGGCTGTATGGCCGTGGCTGACGGAAGCAGCTGCCAGCGCTTCAGCTGCAGCGATTGCCGCAGCAACCCAATGTTGGCTTGCAGGCGCGCGCGCAAGGCATCGCCGTCCGCACCTTCGATGATGTCGAGGCTGGCCAGCAGCGCATGCGCAACGGCCGGCGGCGCAGCCGTGGTGTAGATGTAAGGACGTGCACGCTGCACCAGCCATTCAATGACCGATGCATGCGCGGCGACGAATGCCCCGGCCACGCCGGCCGCCTTGCCCAGCGTGCCGACATAGACGATTTGCGGCGATGACAGGCCCAGCATCTGCAGCACGCCGCGCCCCTGCGCGCCCAGAACACCGAAGCCGTGCGCATCGTCCACCACCAGCCAGGCGCGATGCCGCTCGCACAGCGCCAGCAGTTCGGCCAGCGGCGCGATGTCGCCATCCATGCTGAACACGCTGTCGGTGACTACCAGCTTGTCTTGCGCGGTGCTGGCCGTCAGCATTGTTTCCAGCGCCGCGAGGTCGCGGTGCGGGTAGATGCGTATCGGTGCGCGCGACAGTCGCGCGCCATCGATCAGCGATGCGTGGTTCAGTTCTTCGGAAAAAATTTCCGCACCCTTGCCGGCCAATGCAGACAGCACCGCAAGGTTGGCCATGTAGCCGGTCGAAAAATACAAGGCGGCGGCATCGGCGATGCAGGGCGACATGAAGTCAGCAAGCCTGCGTTCGAGTTCGGCGTGCGCCTGCGAGTGTCCGCTGATCAGGTGCGATGCACCACTGCCGGCACCATAACGGGCAGCACCTTCGCGCATCGCCTCGACGATGCGCGCATCGGATGCCAGCCCGAGGTAATCGTTGGAGCAAAACGCGAGCAGTGGGCGACCATCTGCAGTCAGCCGCGCTGCGTGCGACGTCGACACCGAGCGCCGGCGGCGCAACAGGTGCTGCTCGCCCAGCTGTGCCAATTGCTGCTGCAGCCGGGAAAGCAACGGAAAAGAATGAGACATGCGGGGGGTCTTGCGGAAAGCGTCAAAACCGACAGTGTAAAGGACTGCGCTCTGGTGCGTGTCCCCCGCTGCCGGCCCCTGCCCCGGCCGGCATGAAATCGATCAATCCGCCAGCCAGGACGGCTTGCGTTTTTCCAGGAAAGCCGCCACACCCTCACGCCCTTCGGGCGACACGCGCACTTCAGCAATGCGTCGCACGGTATCAGCGACCAGATGCGGCTCGATCGCCTCGCCGGCCACATCGCGCACCAGCCGCTTGGCTTCGCCAACGGCGTGCGGGCTGCACGATGCGATCGCATGGGCAATTTTTTCGACGGTGAAGTCGAGCTGCTCTTCCGTGACCACTTCATGCACGAGGCCGGCTTGCATTGCACGCGCTGCGCTGAAGCGTTCGGCGGTCAGGAAATAACGCCGCGCAGCACGTTCCCCGATCGCGCGTATCACGTATGGGGATATGGTGGCCGGGATCAGTCCCAGCTTGACTTCGGACAAGCAAAACTCGGCACGTTCGACGGTGACCGCCATGTCGCAGGCGGCGACCAGGCCCATGCCACCGGCATAGCAATCGCCCTGCACGCGGGCGATCGTTGGCTTGCTGCATTCATAGATCGCATGCAGCATGTCGGCCAGCGCTGCCGCATCGGCGAGGTTCTCTTGCTCGGAGTACGCCGCCATTTTTTTCATCCAGTTCAGGTCGGCGCCGGCGCAAAAGGCCGGGCCGTGCGCAGCCAGCACGACGGCGCGGATCTTGCGATCCTTGTCCAGTGAACGGAAGGCGTGGGTGATCTCGGCGATCGAGGTCTCGTTGAACGCATTGCGCAGGTCAGGCCGGTTCAGCCAGACGGTGGCCACATGGCCTTCAGTCGCGATCTCGAGGGTCGTGTATTGCATGCAGGTGCTCCGGGTAGATGTGTGGGCTTTGCTGCCGGCATTGTGCGCCTTGCCGCCCGGCTGCCGCTGCCGAACCTTGTTATTTTGCCTCAGACGACTTGGGCTTCAGCAAATCAACTGACGTATCGATGCGCAGCCGCTTGCGGTCCGGTTCGATGGCGGTCAGCGGGTCGACTTCACGCATTTCTTTCAGGCACTGCACGGCCAGTTGCTGGTATTCGGCCGTGCCCTTGCGCTTCCATGCGATTTCCTCGTCGCTCAGCGAGCGCGCGATCTTGGCCGGCGAGCCCAGCACCAGGCTCTTCGGCGGCACCTGCATGCCGGTCTTGACGAAGGCCATCGCGGCGACGATCGAGGATTCGCCGATCACGGCGCCATCCATCACCACGGCATTCATGCCGACCAGCGCATTGCGGCCGATGCGCGCCCCATGGATGACGGCGCCATGGCCGACATGGCCATCGACCTCGATCACGGTATCGCTGCCGGGGAAGCCATGCATCACGCAGGTGTCCTGCAGGTTCGAGCCTTCTTCCATCACCAGCCGGCCGAAGTCGCCGCGCAGGCAGGCATTCGGGCCCACATAGCAGCCGGGGCCGATGATGACGTCGCCGATCAGCACGGCGGTCGGGTGGACGTAGGCGGTGGGGTGGATCACGGGGGTCACGCCCTCGATTGCATAGACCTTGGGTCGGTTGCTCATGGATGGCTCCTGATTCTGTCTCTCTGTGAACTGTCGGCGCACGCGCGAGGCATGCGCCGGATGAGCACCTGAAGTTCGCACGCCTGAAGTGCAACGCGTCGGCGCGCGTCTGGGGCTCGCTGCTCCCCGCTTATTGCCGCGGGTGGATCACGATCTTGCCAGTGACCTTGCGCGATGCCATGTCATTGAGCGCCTGTGGGGTGTCGGCCAGCGCATAGGTGGCGGAGATGTGCGGGCGGATGCGGCCTTCGCGATGCCACTGCATCAGTTCGTCCATCGCCGCGACATGGTGTGCCGGTTCGCGGCGCGCGAAATCGCCCCAGAACACGCCGACCACCGATGCGCCCTTCAACAGCGGCAGGTTCAGCGGCAGCTTCGGGATTTCGCCATTCGCAAAACCGATCACGAGGTAACGGCCGCGCCAGCCGATCGAACGGAAGGCCGGCTCGGTATAGCCGCCGCCGACCGGGTCATAGATGACATCGGGGCCTTTGCCGCCGGTGACGCGCTTGATGCCTTCGCGCAGGTCTTCGGTGCTGTAGTTGATACATTCATCGGCGCCGTGCTCGCGGCAGATGGCCAGCTTTTCATCGGTCGATGCGGCAGCGATGACTTTGGCGCCGATCGCCTTGCCGATTTCGATCGCGGCCAGGCCGACGCCACCGGCCGCGCCCAGCACCAGCATGGTCTCGCCGGCCTTCAGCTGCGCGCGGTCGACCACGGCGTGGTGCGAGGTGCCATAGGTCAGGGTCAGTGCCGCGGCCGTGTCGAATTCAAGCTCGTCCGACATCTTCAAGACCGTGTTGGCCGGCACCGACGCCTGCTGCGCGAACGCGCCGTGCGCGACATAGGCAAACACGCGATCGCCGACCTTCAGGTTCGTGACGCCCTCTCCCACCGCGCGCACCACGCCTGCCAGCTCATTGCCGGGCGTGAAGGGCAGCTCAGGCTTGAACTGGTACTTGTTCTGGATGACGAGCACGTCGGGGAAATTCACGCCGGCGGCCATCACGTCGATTAATACTTCGCCCGGTGCGGCGCTGCGCTCCGGCAGGTCCTCGACCACCAGGGTCTCAGGCAGGCCCCAGGCCTTGCATACGACTGCTTTCATGTGTCTCCCGATAGGATTGTTGTGGCGTGGACGGCGCCTGTCAAAAGGCTGAGCCACGCGTACCGCATGGCACTCGATAGCTCGCCCTTGCCGGATCGCGTGATTATTGGAACTTGGGCGGACGCTTCTCGATGAAGGCGCGGATGCCTTCCTTGCCGTCGTCGGTCTGGCCGGAGGCGAACATGTTTTCGCGCTCGAGGTCGAAATGCTGGTGCAGCGAATTGTGGTGTGCGGCATTGACCAGCGCCTTGATGCGCGCCTGCGCCTGGGCCGGGCCTTGCGACAGCTGGCGTGCTAGCTTCATCGCCGCTTCATGCAGGTGTGCGTCCGGATGCACGGCATCCACGAGGCCGATCGCGAGGCATTCCGATGCAGGGAAGGCGCGGTTGGTCAGGAAGACTTCCTTGGCCTTGGCCGCGCCGGCACGACGGGTGACGAACCACGAGCCGCCGACGTCGGGCGTGAGGCCGATCGCCGAATAGCCGCCGCGCAGCTTCATCGACTCGGCTGCCAGCACGATGTCGCCGCACAGCGCAAAACCGATGCCGCCGCCACCGACGGCGCCATTGATGGCGCAAACGATCGGGATCTCGAGCAGGGTCAGCATCTTCATCGCTTCATGCACCGGATCCAGCAGCTCTTGCAGGATCTCCGGCAAGGCACGCGACGGATCGGCAAAGACGGTGATGTCGCCGCCCGCGCAGAACTGGCGGCCGGCTGCGGTGATCAGCAGCGCGCGCACCGACTTGTCGCCGGCAATGGCGGACACGGCGCCGGCAAAGGCTTGGGCCAGTGCCAGGTCGAGCACGTTGGCGCGCTCTGGATTGTTGAAGGTGATGACGGCCAGACCGGCGTCGATCTCGAGCTTCAGCGGGGAAGTCATGGGGGATGTCTCCGGTGTGTTCTTGTCGCCCGTCGGAATGCGGGCATTGCCGAAGATTTTAGCAAATCGCGCACGCCGCCCCGATCAGCGCAGCCTTGAAATATGGCAAAGCCGGCTTGTGCTCGGACACGTGAGGGAGGCGCTACCAGCGCAACTGGTCCAGCGTCAGGCCCATTGCCGTCGCGGCTTTTTCCAGCGTTGCCTTGCGCGGCTGTTTGCCGGCCTCCGCCTGCGCGTATGCCGACTGCGTAATGCCCATGCGCTGTGCCACTTCGGACTGCGTCAGTCGAAGGTACTCCCGCCAGGCAGCCATCGGCGATATGCCTGCATCAAACACCCGGTTGACCACAGCATTCGGGACCAGACCCGATCCCGCATCAGCGCGCATGCGCTGGAATTCGTCATAGGGCACGATGACAAACAAAGGCTTGCCATCGGCGTCCAGGATGGTCTGGAATTTAGTAGGTGCGTTCATCGCGTTTCCTCACTTCTTCGATGAAGATGATCCTGGCGGCGCCTTCAATCACGTCAAACAAGACGCGGTAGCGCCCCACCCACAGCCGGTAACCACAGGCATGGCCGGACAAGGCCTTCACATTCCTTGCTGTCGCAAGATTGCCCAGCTCCCCGTCGACACTGGCCCGGATCGCAGCCCCGTCCGCGGCAGGAATCTTTCGCAGCTGGCGTAAGGCCTTGGCCGCCCACAGGGTGCGATTAATCGAATAAATATTAGTAAAATATTAGACTATGTGAGGTGACCGTGCAATCAAGGGGAAGGCAATCCTTGCCCCGATTTGATCGCGCTCGATCTGATGGTCGCTACGATGCCCGCCGCAAGCACGAATTGTTAGTGGGGAATCAGGAACGGCGCGGTGGCCAATACTGACGGCCACGCATTGGAGGCCGCAAAAAAAAACGGGGAGCCATGCTCCCCGTTTTTCTGCAAGCCATGACGTCAGAAGCGATAACGCATCCCCACCATGAAGTTACGCGGTGCGCCGGGTGCGACGAAACGGCTGACCTGTCCGGATACGGTGCTGCCCAGGCTGCCGCCGGTGGAGTCAAAGGCGCTCATGGCCATCATGCCGTAAGTTTCGTAGCGGCGATCGAGCACGTTGTTGATACGTGCAAAATATTCGAGGCCTTTGGACGCTTCGTAATTTGCGTGCAGGTTGAGCAGGTAATAGCCACTGACCTTCGCATTGACAGGCTGGTTGTCGCCGATGAGTCCGTCTTCATTGCCCTGCGTGACGACGCTGGAGGTCGCCAGCATCGAGCCACCGACCGTCAACTCGGGTGTCATCATCCAGTCGGCGCTCAGGCGCAGCGTATGCTCGGGCAAACCGGCGATGCGCGTGCCGCGACTCACCGTGATGTTGCGCTCACCGCCAAACAGCTGACCATCAGCCTGATAGGTCGCGTTCAGGTAGTTGTAGCTGGCCTGCAGTGCGAGGGGACCGATCTCGGTGCGCGCCGACACGTCCAGGCCCTGACGGCGGGTGCTGGAGAAATTGGTGAAATAGCCTTGGCCTGCTGCATTGGTCGGCTGGAACAGGATGTCGTCGCTATTGTCGGTACGGTACAGCGCGACCGTGATTTCCGTTTCGCCCGACAGCCGCCAGCGCGTGCCGGCTTCGAGGGTACGCGCAATCACTTGCTTCAGGTAGGGATCGGCCTGCAATCCGGTCGGCAGGCGGCAACCGATGACCTGGTCTGCGCATCCCAGTTCGATGATGGTCGGCACGCGGTTGCTTTGGCCAAGATTGCCGAACACGGTGACCACCGGCGCCAGCTTGTAGCTGATGCCGAGCGAGGGATTCAGGCTGTTGTAATTGAAGCTCTCGCGCGCCCGATCGGTACCATTGCCGTTTGCATCGTAATTGGTGATGGTGTTCCGAACATTCGCATGGTTGAAGCGCGCCGCGCCGGTCACGAAGGTCCGCTCGTTCACGGTCCAGGTATCCGATGCATAGAGGCCGATCGCATACGAACCGCCGCGCACGCCGGCCGTGTTAATGGGGTCGTCGCAATTTTCCACGCCGCGAGTCGCGGTCACAGTGCAATCCGTCGCCTGCTGCGCGCCGTAGCGCATCTGCGCAAGGTCGGTGCTGACGCCAGTCGTGATCTGGTGCGCAGCGAGCAGCTTGGTCAGGTTGACGCTGCCGCCATAGCTGGTCTGGGTGCTGCTGTTGAGGTTCAGCACGCCTTCATTCAGGTAGTTGCCGGCATTGTTGGAATCTTCCTCGCGCTCGACGTCGCCACTGAACGCATTGCGCTTGCTGTAACGGACATAGGCCATGCCGGCGAGCTCGGTCTCATTGTCGAGCAGGCGCTGGATGTTGAAGGTCAGCTGGTTGAGCTCGTTCTTCGTCTGGTCCTTGTGCGTGTAGATCCAGCGGCGGTTGTACTCATACAGGTTCGACGTCGGCGAAGCGCTGCCGTCTTCACCATAGTTCCGGCTCGGCAGCAGGCCGTTGCCGACCAAAGTGCTGCGGCCGACCAGCAGCGACAAATCCCAGCTGCTGTCGCCCTGCTGGCGACCGATCTTGGCGAACACATTGCCCAGTTCGCCCGATGAAAAATCACGCCAGCCATCTTCGCGGAAGCCGGTGGCTGCAATGAACTGGTGAGAGCCATCCTCGCCCTTCGCGCCATGCGCGACATCGGCGCGCATGCGGCCGAAGCTGCCGCCCTGCAGTTTCACTTCGGTGCCCGGTGCGGTCAGGCCCGACTTGGTCGTGAAGGCCAGTGCGCCACCCAGGGTGTTGAGGCCGTACACCGGGTTGGAGCCCGGCACCAGCGTCACGTTGCCGATTGCGGCCTCGGGAATCATGTCCCAGTTGACGACATCGCCGAAGGGTTCGTTGACGCGCACGCCGTCCAGGTAGACCGACATGCCCTGCGAAGAACCAAGGATGCCCGACAGGCGGAAGCCGCGATACGTGATGTCGGCCTGGAACGGGCTGCCCTGGATGTCATTGATGTTCACGCCCGACAGGTTGCGGGCCATGAACTCGGTCAGGTTCATGGTCTGGCCTTTGTGCAGCTGTTCGGCACTGATCGACTGCACGTCGTACGGCAGCTTGTCTTCTTCGATGCCGAGGCCCGGCAGCGGCGAGGTGCCGACCACTTCAACGGCCTTGAGCTGCTTGTCATGATCTGCTTCTTCGGCAAAGGCCGGCGCCATCAGGCTGGCAATGGACAATGCGATGATCGTGCGACGGAACGACTGGGATGTTGCGGTTTTCAAAACAAATCTCCGAGAATGCCGCGCCAAAGCTGATGGATTTCTCAAGGCGCCTGATATGAGTCGGCGGATTGTAGCGGGGGCAGCGCCGACATTCGCTGTGAAATTTTCACAATCCACGTTTCGTCATTGCCAAATTTGTTATTTTTGGCACGCTGGTGCCCGCGCATGACTGCCCGCTTTGCGCCAATAATCAGCCCAGCCGGCGTCGTGGCTGGCCTCCGGCACCGCGCGCACCACCGCACAGCGCATGGCACCCGCGGCGACAAAGGCCGGCGCCACCGCTGCCGGGATCACGCGATCCTTGCCGCCGACCAGGTGCAGCTGCGGCAGCGCCGACAATCGCGGCGCGAGCGTAGCCGGGTTCAGCGAGGCCGGCATCGGATCGACACCGTGGAAACGGTTGATCGCCTCGCTGTCGAGATTGCCCGCCACCGTGACCAGCAGCGCGACATCCTTGCGCTGCGCCGCCAGTGCCACCGCGATCGCTGCCCCGCCGGAATAGCCGACCAGTTCGAGCGGCTGTCCCGCCGTTCCTGCAACGTCCCCCAGCGCTGTCGCCATCGCCTCGATGACTTCGGGCGCGAAACGCCGGTCCGTCCAGTATGCGGGACGGCAGGCCGGGCTTTGCGCCCCGCTGAACTGGCAAGGGCGCGCAAGCCAGGCAACGTTCGGCGATGCATCGGCCAGCGCCAGCTGCAACGCCAGCGGATGATGCGGCGTCGGGTCATCCGACACCGTGTAACGATCCAGCCATGCGCGTCCATCGCCCTCGATATAGACGCGCAGGGGCGCAGTCGGATCGTGGCCGCGCATCAGGGTGGTCAATGCAAAGCCGTTGGCCTGCACCACATGCTGGTGGAAGCCGACCGTTTCGGCCTGCTGCAACGGGTCGCCGCCCTGGCGCGGCAGCGCGCAGCCGGCCAAAGCCAGGCCGGCCAGCAGCGACGCAAGCCGCGTTGTGATGGCGATGCGCATCAGAAGTCCACGCGACCCTGCACGTAGCCGGTATGGCTAAGGTAGCCGTTTCTGGCTTCGGCGCCGTAGCCGAACGACAGCGACTGGTGCACGCCGCCGCTGGTCGACGACCACTTCAGCGCAGCACCCACGCTGAGGCTGTCGCGCTCCTGCTCGATGCCGGTGGTCTTGAAGCTGGAGCCGCCGGCGACGAACTTCGAGGTCGAATCAAAGCGCGCATCGCCAAACTCGTGCGACCACAGCGCTCGCAGCTCGAGCGTCGAGACCGCATCGGAATCGGACAGCGGCAAAAGCCACTTCGCACCAAGGCCGCTGCGCACGGAATTGATATTGCTTGCATCCACGGTCAGCGCGCCGGTCGCACCCGTCTCGGTATAGCCGTCGAGGTTCAGGCGCAGGGCCGACAGAGAAGCGATGGGCACCACCACACCCGCTGCGACCGGCATTGGCGCGCCGGCCTCGATTTTGCCGCCGTACTGGAAGCCTGCATAGCTGGCATGCGCAATCTCGCCAATCACGACGCGGTTGGCGGTGTACTCATGGCGGCCGATGCTCATCTCGCCGCTGACGTAATGGCTGCCGTATTCGCGCGAACCATAAACGGTTCCCTGGTAGCTGTTGATGCCGGTCTGCGAGCCGACGCTGCCGCACGCGTAGCTGAACGCCGTGCCGACGCGCAGGCCATCGTGCGCACTGACCAGCTGGTCGGCGCCGACGGTGATGCCGCCCGACGTCACGCCATAGCCATCCTGGCCGCCGCGCGCCTGCTGCTGGCCGACGAAACCGAAGGCCTGGAACCACAGGCCGGCCTGATCCGCGCCTTCGCCTGTCGACACGCCGGTGGCACCCGATTGGCGCAGCAGCGACGAGAGCTGCACGCTGCTGCTGCGTCCGCCGATCACGCCGCTGACGGCGCTGCTGGCCGCCATCGCACCGACCACATTGGTGCCCTTAACGTCGGGCTGCAACTGCTCGGCGGCCGCCTTCACTTCGGCCGCGCTGTCGAGCGCCACGATGCGATCTGCCAGGGTGCCGCCTATGCTGACGACCCTGGTCAGCGCCGTGCCGGCGCCAGCCGACAGGCCGGCGAGATTGGCGGCATTGACGCTCGCCGTTGCCGTCAGCGCGTTGTTCTGGGTGCTGGCCTGCCAGCTCACGAGGCCATTGCCTACCAGCGTGGGCGTACCCGTCAGCGTGGTCGCAGTGGCCAGCGTGTACTGTGCGCCGTCGGTGATGCGATAGCCCGACGCGGAAACCGGACGCACGCTGACGCCATCGGCGAAGGTCAGCGTGCCGGTGACGGCCAGCTTGCCGGCTGCAGAGTTGGCGTCGACGATGGTCTTCAGCACGGAACCCGATTGCATGGTGACGTTGCCGGTGACGCTCAGCGTGCCGGCGCCGGTGCTGATGGTGCCTGCGTTGGTCACGGTGCCGGTCACCGTACCGCTGCCGGCCAGCGTTGCGCCAGCGGCGATCGTGGTGTTTGCCTGCAGGGTGCCGGCTACCGTCAGGGTGCCCGTGTTGATCATGGCGCCATCCGCTTGCACGGTCTTGCCGGATGCGATCGTCCAGGCCGGAACGCCGACAGAGAACTGGCTGTCTTCATCATCGTCATCGCCGGACGACACAGTGAAGCCGCCGACATTCAGCAGGCTCATGCCCGACACATTGTCGTGCAGGGTACCGGTGCCGCCCAGGTTCAGGACGTTGGTCACATCGCCGGCTGCCACGCCGGTGGCGCGGGTTGCGGTGATGGCGCCCGTGAAGCCATCATTCAGCAGCGTGATGTGGTTGCTGCTGCCGGCTGTCACGTTGGCGAGCGTGATATTGCCGGTCAGGGTGCCGGCATTGATCAGGGTGTTGTTGCTGCTGACCGTCGTTGCCGCCGAATCGCCAGTGGCCGTGAAGGTCGACGTGGCGTTGGTAAGCTTGATGTTGCCGGTCATGGTTCCGGTGTTCACGAAAGTGAAGGACTTGTCACCGCGGATCACGTAGCTATTACTGTTGGTGATCGTGTTGTTCGATCGGACGCTGGTCCCGGTGTCGTCATCTTCCACCATGATGACAGTCGTCGACGTCCCGGACGCCGTGCCGCTGGTATAGCTGGTATCGCGCTGGTCGACATCGACGTTGCCTTGCAGCGTGCCGGTGTTGGTCAGCGCATGCTTGCCATTGGACAGCCAGATGTTGCCGCGTATAGTGCCGGCGTTGGCGATCTCGCTGTTTTCCTGGCCGGTCTGGCTGTTGATGGTCAGGCGGGTGTCGAGGCCCGTGGGAGCGAGCGTCGACTCCGTGCTGAGCAGGTACCAGCGCATGGCCTGGCCATTGACAGCCAGGATGTCGCCATGGATGGTCGCGCCGCTCATGTTGGCCAATTGCAGTTCGCGAACCTCGCCGCCATTGGAGACCGAACCGATCGCAAAGCCTTTTGAATAATCCGAGCCGCCAGCCGTAGCCCTGTGCTCGATCAGGCCATAGTTGACGATGTTTTTTTCGCCGGCGCGCATGTAAATGGTGCCGGTGTAATCGCCTTGCGTGCGTATCGTGCCGGTTTCGGTATTGAGCACGTTGAGCACTTCGGCTTCTTCCTGGGTGTTGATCGCGTTGACGAGGCCGACGCTGGTCGCCGTGAACTGCATCCCGCTCGAGGTACCGGTCGGATTGCCCGACGCGGTCACGGCAGCCAGGGTGACGGACGGTGTACGTATGGCTTCGATCGTTCCGGAATTGCGCACATCCAGACGCAGCACCGTGCCTCCCTCTTCCAGGCCATACGCCGCGCCGATGCCGGCATGTGACACGCGTATCGTGCCAGTATTGTTGACGAGGTAATTGCCCGCCACCGAGGTGCGGATGCCATAGATTGATTGCGCATAGGGCGTACCGCTGCCCGTAGTCGCCGTCGTCGTGCTGAGTTCCGACGCTTGCACGCGGCTGGCGATCAGGCCCGCGTTGTTGATCACGTTGTGATAGAACGTGCTGTCACCAAAGACGTCCTTGTCCGTGCCGGTCCAGGTGCGCGTGGTGCCCTCACCGTAATTCGACACCACCGAGTACACCATCGCGTCGGTACCCGATCCGGCAAAGTTGGCACCCAGCGGGGTCCTCAGGGTTACGGTCTTGTTGGCTACATCGACCGAGCCGATCACATAGGCCGTCGCCGGGGCAAAGTCGCCGCCATCGCTCAACAGCCAGCGGCCCACCACCAGGCTCTGGCCGACCCAGGTCGCGGCCGGCGCGGCCGTCAGCGACACGGTGACGGCGCCAGCGGTCGGCAACGAGGTGCTCAGGAAGGTCGTGCTGGCCGAAGCATTGATGGTGGATGCGCCCATCGTGACGGCCGTTCTTGCATTCGCCACGTTCCTGTAGTTGGCGACGGTGGCGCCGGAATCCACTGTCAGTGTCCGGCCATGGCCGTCGAACTGCATCAGGATATTTGCCGTCGTGCCTGCATACGTCGTCGAACCGGCGCTCGTGGCATCTACATAGGTCGTGCTGTCGCTGGCCGTCACATTGGCCGTCGAACCACCGGTGTTATTGCAAAGGATGGAAGGACTCGACGACGTGGTGGAAAACGTGCCGGCACAGACCGCGAAGGACACGTGGTGTACGAACAAGGCTGGCAATGCGGCCGCCAGTGCGACGGTCAGGGGACGAGGGGAAATCCTGGTTGCAGGGTGACGCTGGTTCATGATGCTTTCTCAGGCAATACGAGGCCATCCATCCGCCACCGGCGGATAGTTCGGAACGATGAGTTGGGGGCTGGAACGTCAGGCTTGGACTGACGGTGGTGCAAAGAGGATGGTCAAGTGCAGTCTCCGGATGATTACTTTTTATCGATGGTCATCAGCAATAAAAATGCTCTGACAATCAGGCACCCAAAGATAAGGATCTGCACGCACCGGGTATACGGTGATTTTTCACAGGCGCAAGCTATTTTCCTGACGAATTCCTGAATTAAAAGTTCAGCTTTTTTGGCGACAAACGCCGACGGTGGCGCGCTTATGAAAATTCACTCTATGCATAATCACGCGACCGCGCCTATGCTTCGCCGTCACTGTGTCATTTTCAGCAGTGTGTTTCTCTCTGTAAGGTCATCCCTTGTTTGATGGCGACCGGCAGGTCGCCATTTTTTTTGCAGCCAGCCACGCGTGGCGAGCCATGACCTCGTCGATTTTTTCGCGGTATAGTTGACGCGCGTCCTGACCTATCTCCGCTGATTTCTCGTCATGCCCCATTCCGCTCCGCCGATCACACTGATGCTGGTTGACGACCATGCGGTCGTGCGCGCAGGCTACAAGCGCTACCTTGAGCTGGATCAGCGGCTGTCCGTGGTGGAAGAAGCATCCACCGGCGAAGAGGCTTATGAGCGCCTGAGGGCGCGCGAAGTGGATGTGGTGGTGATGGATTTGTCGATGCCGGGTCAGGGCGGCTTCGAATCTCTGCGCCGCATCCTTGGCCGATTCCCGGAACAGAAAGTGCTGATCTTCTCGATGCACGAGAATGTGTCAGTCGCACGCCAGGCGCTGCAGCTGGGTGCCAAGGGCTACCTGACCAAGAGCATGCAGCCGGACGAGATCGTGGCCGCCATCCATGCGGTGATCGCAGGCCAGCAACCGATGGCGCCGTCGCTCGATCTCGGTAGCGTGGCCGGGGCCACGAATGCGGCACTGGCCGACCTGCTGCCGCGCGAATTCGAAGTGCTGACGCTGCTGGCGCAAGGCCACAACGTCGACGAGATTGCCACTCGGCTGCACATCAGCGAGCGCACGGCATCCAACTATGCAACAACGGTGCGCAAGAAGCTTGGCGTATCGTCCATTTATGAATTGCGCAAATACGCCGAGAAGCACGGCCTGCTGGCCGAGCCGCCTTCGATCGGCCCGTCGACGCCCTGAACCTTACAGCGGAAAGCTCGCTCGCAGCGCGAGGCCAGTCGGCTCGACCGGCAGCAACTGCAACGTGCCCTGATTGGCCAACACGCGCTCGCGTATGCCGGCCATGCCGATGCCGTCGGACAGCACCCCTCCCCTGCAGACGCCGGATAAGCCGATGCCGTTGTCGGCCACGATCAGCTGTAACGACGCCGCCGCTGCATCAAAAGTGAGCGAAATCTCGACCTTGCCGGCCTTTGCGTGGCGCATCACATTGGTCAGCGCTTCCTGCGCGATCCGATAGACTGCCACCGCCAGTCGTGGCGGTATCGCGGCATCGCCCAGCGACACCGCCAAACGGCAATCCAGCGCAGCGTCGCCGCGCTCCTGCCTTTGCCTGACGAGGTCGCGCAGCGCCTGCTCCAACGCAATGTCGTGTTCTTCGTCGCTCAGCAACCCGTAAGGCCGCAATTGCGCCAGCAAGCCCCGCAATTGCGACAGGATGCTGCCGCTGTTCTCGTACATCGCCTTCGCGCAGGCCTCAAGCGCCGGCTGGCCAGCCGATTGCCTGAGCATGAATGATGCATCGACTTGTATCGCCGTCAGCAACTGGCCGAATTCATCGTGCAATTCGTGCGCCAGCCGGCGGCGCTCTTCTTCCTGCACATCCTGCAGCCGGTGCAACAGTTCCCGCTGTTTGGCGATCTGCTCGTTCAGGGCCTCCGACAAATGGTTCAGCGATTGCGCGATCTGGTTCAGCTCGCGCGTGCTGCTGCTCGAAATGCGCGCCGCATAATCGCCGGCCTCGATGCGGGCGATGCCCTGCAGGATGCCGGACAGCGGCGCCAGTGCATGGCGCACGCTGATCCACAGCACGGCAATCAGCGCCAGCGTGATGGCGCCGAACAGACCTGACTGAAGCAAGGCCGCCATCACCGCTTCGCCGCTTTCGGCCTGCGGCGCCGACTCCAGCGCGACGGCGAGCCGCTGGCCATCGGGACGGACGATGCCCAGCATATAGGTCGGCATCGGCTGGTCGGACAGCATCCAGCGCTGCAGCCAGTTCGGCGCATGCGTCGCCGCGTCTTCGCTTGCATGCGGCGGCCGCGTCAGGCGACGGCCATCGGCGTCGATCAGGGCCACATGGAAATTGCGCAGGGTGTCGCCGTCGTTCATCGCATTGATCGCGTCCGCCTGGCGCGCCACCGGCGCACCTTCCTGCAATGCAGACAGGATCGCCACCAGCTGCCCGATGCGCTGGCTGCTGTCGATTTCATCAGCCATGTTGCGCTTGGCCGCAGCCAGCGTGATCGCAATCGCCAGCACCATCATGACGGCACCGACGACCAGCAGCCGCAGCAGCAATCGCGTGACCAGTTGCATTTTCATCCTCCTGCCCGGCACGCAAGCCGCGGGCGCGGCGGCCTCCTGATGCGTGAACCGGTTCGGGCAACGCGCCTGCACAAGCAGGTAATTGCCGATCGTTAATTGAAGCGGCGATTATAGGGTGCGCTCGCAATTCGCTTGCCCGTCCCCCGACGGGCCGCCTTAGAATGAATGGCAAGGAGCGTCCATTACCCGACGATCATGCCGTGCTGCCCTACCTCCGCGAGACCCTGATCTTCCTCGCGCTTGCAGGCGTGCTGATGCCCGTGCTGCAGCGCTATCGCGTCAATCCCATCCTCGGCTTCCTTGCAGTCGGCGTGGTGCTGGGTCCGTTCGGCTTGCCGCTGTGGGCAGGCCACCTGCCCTGGCTGGCGAATTTCACTTTCCTGCGGGTCGAGGGGGTGATTGCGCTTGGCGAGCTCGGCGTGCTGTTCCTGATGTTCACCCTGGGACTCGAACTGTCGGCCGAACGCCTGTGGGCCTTGCGTCGCTGGGTGTTCGGCGCCGGCCTCGCGCAAGTGCTGCTGTCGGCCTTGCTGATCGGCGCCATCGCCACCGCCTTCGGCAATCCGATGCCGACGGCCATCGTGCTCGGCATGGTGCTGGCATTGTCGTCGACTGCCGTCGTGATGCAACTGATGACGGAGCACCAGCTGCTCGACCGGCCGCTCGGGCAGGCAAGCTTTTCCATCCTGATGCTGCAAGACCTGGCCGTCGTGCCCATCCTGCTGCTGACCGGACTGCTGGCGCGCGGCAATGTCGACCGCCTGCTTCCCTTGCTGGCCGACGTGCTGTTCAAGTCGGCCGCTGTGGTGCTGCTGATTTACCTGCTGGGCCGCCGCGTGATCCGGCCCTTGTTCAAGGCGCTGTCGCATCACCATCATCCGGCCACGTTCGTCGCGTTGATTTTGTTGTCGACCTTGGGTATCGCCGGACTGACGCAGTATGCAGGCTTGTCGATGGCACTCGGCGCCTTCCTCGCCGGCCTGTTGCTGGCCGAGACGGAATACCGGCACGAGGTCGAGGTGACGATCGATCCGTTCAAGAGTTTGCTGCTGAGCCTGTTCTTCATGTCGGTCGGCATGCAGACGGACTTGCGCACCCTGCTGGCCGCGCCGCTGCTGTTGCCGCTGTCGGTCGCCGGGCTGTTCATGATCAAGGCTGCGGTGCAGGCGCTGGTGCTGCGGGCCGGGCACTTTTCCTGGGGCGCGGCGGTGCAGGGCGGGCTGATGATGGGCCAGGGCGGCGAATTCGCCTTCATCGTCACCGGTTATGCGATGACGTCGCATTTGTTCAGCCCGGCGCTGTCGCAATTCGTGCTGCTGGTGGTCGGCCTGTCGATGTTCGCCACGCCGATGGTCTGGCGTGCCGGGCATCAGTTCGCAGTGTGGTGGGATCATCATCACCCGCCGGCCGCGGCACCGCTCGAGGATGTGCAACCGGCGCCCTTGGCCGGCCATGTGATCATCGTCGGCTTCGGCCGCATGGGCCAGCTGCTGGCCAAAATCCTGGCCGACCAGGGCGTGCGCTACGTCGCCATCGACATCGACATGCACCGGTCGACCAACCGGCACCCGTTGGGCGAGCCGGTGTATTACGGCGACGTCAGCCGGCCTGAACTGCTGCATCGCGTGCACGCGAGCAAGGCGGCCGCCATCGTGCTGACGATGGACCA
>JACCDT010951586.1_pt1 | contig 16762 bp, 3 predicted proteins | sample 7446291 | NCBI WGS metagenome assembly JACCDT01 (sample SAMN15323446, study PRJNA562643) | freshwater metagenome | isolation source: river surface water | place: USA:Blue River Watershed | collected 2017-08-17 | reverse complement strand
GTATTATAAGGATTTAAAATATAGCCTTCGTTTTTGAAGGAGTCTGAAAGTTTTCTTGAATTATTAATTATTGGTTTTAAAAAATCTTTTATTTTATCAATTAATTTTATACTTAAATTATTTTGCTGAAGAATTGATTTTAATTTATCATTTCCAACACCATAAATTATTGCGTGATTTATTTGTTTTCCTACCTTTCTTTCGTTATTGGAAATATCTAGCTTATTAAAGAGTATTTTTGAAGTTTCAACGTGAAGATCTCCTGTATTTAGTTTATTAATAAAATCTTGATCTTTAGTTAGATAAACAGAGAGTTTTGTTTCAAATGATACATAATCAAATATTACAATCTTACCACCATTAAATTCAGATACTATATCATTTCTTAATTCACTATTTTTTGGTAAAAGTTGAATATTTAATTTTTTATCTATACAATTTATTCTTCCTGTTATAGTTCTCTTATTTGAATATTTAAGTACTATTTTTTTATTTTCCTTGAAAGAAATATGTCTACCTGACAACCATTGAGTTATAAAATCTTTTTTATTAAGCCTTTTTAATATATCAGCATTGTCTATCAGTTTGCACTTAATAATATCATAAAATTTACTCATAAAGAAAACATAGTATTTTTCATTTATGGCATATGGAGAAAATTTATATAGACTTGTTTCTGTTAAAATAAAATTATTACAAGCCCAACAGATATTTTCTAAAGTTTCTACATAAATTTCTTTATTATCCAGATAGTATTTTATGTTTTCATAATTAAAAAATATTAATCTATATTTCTCTACAATAAATTGAATAAAATTTTTATGATTTTCAAAAATAAAATCAATAGATTTTAGACTTATTCCATAAAAAAAAGTGTCATTTAATAAGTAAAGGACATCATTAGATAGATATATAAATGTTATTTTTTTATCAAATATTTCATCTACTTTATTGTAGATGTTTCCGTCTAAAATACAATCAAAAGTTTGATAATTTTTAGGTAAAAATTCATTTAATGATTTTAATATAAATTTCTTTATATCTTTTTCATTTGATTCTTTGTCTTCGGATTGAGAAAAAGTCCAATATAAATTCTTTTTTATCTTTTTTTGAGATATTCTTACTTTTTCAAAATTGTTTTTAACAAAATCCCACCCAATTATAATTGTAGGTATTTCAAATTGAATATTAATGTCTAAATCTCTAAAAGTATATACACCAACACAATAATTATCAAATTCTAAAGAATATGAATTAATACTGGATTCAGAGGTAAAAATTTGACAAAAATTAGTTTTTATAATTTTCATTCTTACAAATGTAAGAAATAAAATTATAATTTTATAATTTATGCTGTAAATTGTTTGAAAGTTCTGACATCTATTAAAGTGTACCAGATAGAATCATTTCCATATTTTTGAACGTGTCTCTCAACTAACGATAAAAACTGATTAAAATTAGAGGCAGTTGAAAAAACTTGACATCCAGCACTCCACTTATCTACGTTTGTAGAAGTTCCTGCAGCAGAAGATTTGTGAATATTAATGCCAAAAAATCCAGTTAATTCTTTATTGGCAGCAAAATTTAGTACATTGTTTTTATCAGAATCACGAAGAACTGTAACTTTTGCTCTTTGATTCATTGCCTTATATCCTCTATGTTCACCAACTTTATAAGCCCATTGTCCTTGTTTCAAAATTGCGGTACCTTCAACATTCATAGGATTTTGCAACCAATAGGTTCCCGGATCAGTAGTTATTGGATAATCGACTCCTTCCCAAGTACTTTTGTCATTTTTCCAGAAAACATATATTCTATCATCAAATTTATTTGCCACAGTCGTTTCTGATCTAACACCAACCATATTAATTTCATATGCTCTTTGATTTATCTTATGTCCTCTTTGTTGCATTATTTTTAAAAGACCTTGAACTACTTTGCCATCATTGAATGATGTTTTTACTGCCTCTGCATTTACTGCCGAAGAACTTGGACCACTACCACTTCCACCATTTGAAATATTAGTAGCTCCTGCTGGATATAAAGTATCTAAAATTATATAAACTCTAGTATTGTGTTTTTTTGGATATTCAGTAGAACTACCACTTATTCTACGAGCAACATTAAAAATATATTTATTTAATTGTTCCTTTGGTGCTGTTAAATCTGTTTGATATTGATATTTTCCTGCAGCATTAGCATGACTAACCATAGCTCTTGCAATTATTGTAGGAGAAGTAAATAATTCATCCCAATCAGCATTAGAAGATCTTGTCAATATCGTATCAACATTACTACTATATGGAGTTTGGGTCCATTGACCTTTATATTTATTAACAATGGTATCATTTCCAGAGTATGCGAGAATCCATTCAACTATTTTTTGATAGCCTGATCTCCATGTTGTTTGAATAAATCCCCTACCTGCAAATTTGTAAAAATCTGCTTCGTTTATAAATGTTGGTGGGCTTATTTTTGCTGCCTCTTTTACATTAGAAAATAAACTTTTTGGAAAGTCACCACCTTTCCAAGCTGGATCGTTTGATCTTAAAACTTTGTTATCACTACCAAACTGTTTAGAGCCGTGTGCTGCTATGAAATTTGCATCACTAAAAAGAGTTCCAGCATCTTTATTTTTATTGTAACTAGCTTTTTTACCTTCTATTTTATCAAACGCATATGCAATGCCGGGTCTTGTTGCATTATCAATAGAATTCATAGATTCATGGACACTTTTATAAGTTCCACCAGTTTCATTGTAAATAATACAATGAAGTGCCACAAATTCTAAGAAATTAATACCTGCATTTCCATAATCAGGCCATTCAATTGGAATTATTAGATTCCAGCATTTAGTAAAATTTTCAGCATTTACACCTGCACTTGAAACTGGTTTTTTATTCTTTATTTCATTGTTAAACCATGTTGGAAAATCTGAATATTTGTTACTAGTAAATGTTTTAATAACATTGTTTATATCTGCTGTATTCTTTATTTTTACATCTTTTACTTTTTTTAAAAATTCAGTATTCATATCTCCACCACCATCAAAACCTCCACTATATGTTCCACCGCCACCACCACCTGAAGAACCTCCATCAGTTAAAATCGTACTTTTTGGTTTTGTAATTGGCATAATTAATGCAAAGTTTTTTCCATCACCACCATATTTCATTTTTACAGCTTCAACAGATGTTTCCATGTTATTGGGAGTAATTTTATGTTGAACTTCTGTAACCCAATATAATCCTGTGAATATTGGTAAGCCATCTACGGCTAAATTCATAGTTGGAAACATTTGTGCATTTCCTATTAAATCCATGCCTATTTTATAACTTCTTCCTTGCATAACTGCCAACATAGAACAATCGAATCCTTTTCTTTTGTTTTGATTTTGATTATTAACAATATCACTAGTTGCTTGTAAACTTTCAGAAGTTACTTTATTATCATCTGTACCAGCTTTTATAGATTTTATAAACATATTATTAGCACTACCAAATCTTAATCCAACAACAGTTTTTTGTAAATTATTTAATTTTTGTAAAAAATCTTTTTCTGGATAAATTGGACTATTATCATTTTTTGTTATTCTATTTTCTGGTGTTGGTGACCATATAATAGATAAAGCATTTCTTCCAACAGCATTAGAATAATCAACGTAAGGTTGTGGTTTAAATAAATCTGCTAAATCATCAGTAAAACCTCCGGGTATTGGTTGTAACAAAAAATTATTTAATGTACAAATATTTACCATCATGTTTAAGGTATTTGTTTGTGCATTGTTCTCCAGTAATGGATCTGTATTTATTATAGCATCTTCAACCCTTATATCACTAGGATTATCAACTAATAATGGAAATGAGAAATTTAAGTAAAAAGCAGAAGTTTTATCCGTGTTTCTATATTTTGATTCCAATGGTTTTCTTAAGTTTATGTCTGTTCCAGTAGGAAGTGAATTTCCTCCTGTAACATTTGCTAAAGAAATCCATGCTTGACATATGTGGTGAAATTGTGTATAAACAGCATTTATTTGACCTTCATCAGTTTCAAACTCTTGATTACCACCCGTACTTGATTCTGGTGTTTCAACAACTGGCTCACCTCTTGCTATTGCTGCTTTCTTTTCTTCCTCTTCTTTTTGTTTTTGACGCTGATCTTGTTCTGCATCTGTACCTTCAGTAAGTTCTAATATTTTCTTTGAAAACCAAGCCATATAACTTCTTACTGTTTTATCTTGTAAGCTAGTAACAAAATCTTTTGGCGTTGCTAAGTTTTCCCAACCAACCAATCTAACCATCCAATCATCTGGACCAGAAGCGGTGTATCCATTTATTGTTTGACCTGTAATGTATTTTCCTATTAATTGATCTAAAGTCTTGTACTCACCTTGTACCATCTCTTGATAATTAAGAAAAACACCGTACTTTGTTTCGTTGTTCGGATTATATGCAACTTTAAAGAATTGAAAAAATTTAGAATTTCCACTATTTGGTATTTGTGAATCTGAAGTTGCATCTCCATTTAATTGATCTATAGTTTGTGGTGCTGCTATACTTGGAATATATGCGACGATTTCTCCTTTTCCGCCTTTATTTAATACACTGTTAGCACTTGGATTAACAGTTTGTATTTTTGCCATAACATCTTTTGGGTTATAATACATAACACCATTTTGTAACATGTATTTGCAAACCAAACTTTTTGGATCAGAATTTAGAAACATATCTTTATGCTGATCTGCTAAAGAAAACTTTTCAAAATATGATCCAAAATAAGATTGTAAAGTAAGTGATGGATTGTTTATTGTATTGGCTGAAAATGGCTTTTTTAAATTACCATCGAAAAAAAAACTTGCTTGAACTTCTGTAGCAAAAGTTCTTAATGTTGCTTTATCTGTACCTCTTAATTTTGAAACTGCGTCTGTAAAATTTTCTTGTTCTGCAAAACCTAAAGCAAAAGATTTTGTAGGATCTTCAACTATTTGACCTGCATAACCAGAAGATAATAAACCTGATCTTTGAATTAAGTTTACTATTATATTATCAACATTTTGCCCATTATATGGGTTAGGTTTAACAACTTCTGCATTTGTTATTCTTTTAGTTAATGGACCTGATTCAGTTCCTTGTTGCCCTTCTAAACCTTCATTTGCACCACTTAATTCATCAATTACAACTTGAGCTTCTTGTATACCCTCAGCTAATGCCTTAACAAATGTTCTTACTTTATCTAATTCTGTTGTAGCATTAGGCCAAGGCTTTTGTTCTCCAAATGCAGTATTGGTTCCAATTGCATTCTCTTCTACTAATGGATAATACAAACCAAAAATATCATTGTTTGTTAATCTGGATTGATCGCCATTTTTACCATTTAAACCACCCTCAAGTATATATCCTAAAATATAAGCACAATCACCAGCCAATCTAGTCATAACATTATATATTGTTTGACTATCAATTAACACTGTTTCAACTTCAGTAAAACCTTGTGTTGTTGCAGCTTTGCTAATTGCATTTAAATTTGAAGATATTATAATTTTTGCATTTTCAATTTGTTTTTTACCAGCATCTGTTTGAGTAAAAGCACTAAGAGTTGCACCACCTGATTTAAACTCTAATTTTGTTGGAGAGTTAACACTTGCAAGAATAGCGTTACCAAATGTTTCTAAACCATTTTCTGGAATAGAACCATAATCTTTCCCTTTATCATCTTTAATCCCTACATTAAAAGTTATAGCAGTAAAACCAGCAGCTATTAAAGCCTCATCGCCATTTATAGAATCAAATTTTAATAAACCTTCATTAAATTTTGTTGAAATTGAAGTTGGGTCACTAGCAAGTATTGTTAATGTATCTCGTACTGTTTTATATTTATCTTCAACTTCTTGAACTTTTTTTCTAACACTTGCACCATTTTTTGCTATCTGTATGATAGAAGAGTTTTCATTTGCACCTTCTGTAGTTTCGCCAAATTTATCTTTTAATTTTCCTACTGCAAATAAATACTGATATGGTATATCTCCAAAAAATCCAAAAACATTAGGAACAAATTCAGCTTTTATTTCGTAGCTACCATCACTTGATTGATAAGTTGTTTTTACTGATTTTACTTGTAATAAAAAACTTACTGGTTTGCCAGTATATCCTTTTATAAAAAGAGTGAATTTTGGATATGGTAATTGAAATAAAACATGATAATTAAAGTCTGGATCTCTATTAAAAACTAAATTTCCGTATAAATCTTTAAAAGTTATACTTACTACTGGTTGTAAACTTGGTTTTATATCTAAATCTATATTAGTTATTCCAAAACCTAAATTTTCTGAGTAGGCATGTATGGTATAACTTTTTTTACCTGACATATCCACAGTTTTATCTTCACCCAAAGGTGTTGCCTCAAGATAAAAATCCATTGTTAAATCTTGTGGTCTTATGTCACTATCTACTGGAAGTACTAAAGGCATTTTTATGAAGATTGATTAAATAATATTTTTGCATTGTATTCTGCTATTACATCTCCTATTGGATTTGGAACTCTTATTATAGCTCCTGAAGGAATATCAAACTCCATATAAAAACCGGGATTTGCCAATAATATTAACCAATATAGAGTATCATCACCGTATGCTTCTGCAGCCAATCTATCTAATCTCATTTTATTTGGATTGTATGTAACATAAATATCTGTAGATCTATTTCTTATGGTAATTTTTGGAAAAGATTTAACTTCACCATTAAATATTAAATTTGAGTATCTCGAGAAAGCCATTTTTCTAAATTAGTTTATGTTTTTTTAAAATAAATTATTATCCACCTCCACCTACTGTGAAAGTTGGTCCTGAGAAAGATGATGTTCCCAGTGCAAACGTACCACCAAATGCACTTCCTCCTCCTACAGCTTGAGCTCCTGTTAGTTCTGTTGCATTTGTAATTTGAGTTACATTTGGTGTTACTGTTGGAGGAATTTTTGAATCTGCTTTTGCAGCATCATCTGGCGTTATAGCTTGTGCAGTTACTGGATCAGCTTCAGTATTCGGTATACCAAAGAAACCTGTTTCTTCATCAGCCAAAGGAGGAGCTAAGCTTGGATTTGTACTAGCACCATATTTACCCAATAATTTAAAACTAAGAGTAACACTAGCCATAAGTGGTTGAACTCCGTCTGTAACTAATCCATTTTCATTTCCAAAACCATCTAATGTCCAAGAATTTTCTTTATAATCATAATCAACACTTTCAAATATTACATAATGATCTATCCAGTCTCCTAATTTCATTTTACATACTGGAGGATTTATAAAATTAAATCCAGATTTTGAATTTGTATTTCTAGATGGTTTAGTTAATTTTTCAAGGAATTTCATTCTATTTCTAAAATCAACTTTTGATCCTGAGAAAAATGCTGGTTGAAATAATAAATCTTTTTTCATTCTTGCTATTCTTTCAGTTGTATCAGAAAGAATACTAACTACATCTCCATATTGTCCATCTGGAATTCTTGCTGTCTCTAACAAATCTCTATATACATTTGCAAAACTTTTTCTTTGCTCTGTATAAGGATTATCAGTTGTTTTAAAATCTTGTGATAATTGTCCAACTCTGTCTTCAAGTGCTAATCTTTCATAAATCAAATCTACTTTTTTACTATTTAGACCAGAAATATTTTGATTTATTAGAATAGCAGAATCAGTATCTCCAACAGACAATGCTTTGAAGTAATCATTTTGTGATTGATTTGCATCAGAGGTAATTAGGTCAATTTGTTGATTTATTTGTATTATTTTTTGTTTAGTTGCTGATATTTCAGCCTCAATTTGATCTTGCGTTCCCAATCCCTGAACTGGTTCATCTAAAATTTTTATTTCTGTAAAATTTTTATCAAAAACTTCAACATAGTTTTGTAGTGCTTCCCAATCAACTCCCATATCAACTGTTTGTGCATAGTCAGTTAATACTATAAAAGAAATCGTTCCACTTCTTGATCCTTTTGAATAAGTATAAATTGCTTCAGGTCTACCTAAAAATGTATGCTCTGTCCAATCTGCTTTAGAATTATTACTAAACTTTTCTATATATGCAGGGAAATACATTTTTCTGTCACTTGCAGTTTCTGGTATTGCTAAATTTTCAATTGAGAATATTAAATTTCTTGTTGAACTTGGTCCTTTATATGGGTTTACTATTGTATATCTTTGTTTCGCCCTTAATGGAGCCCCATTATCCGTATATCCAATTATAAACTCTTGATTTGATTGTGAAAGATAATTTTGATTTAATATTGAATTTTCACCTCTTCTAATAACATTAATTATATTTTGTACTCCTCTTTTATGTCTTCTGAAATCAACTTCTAATTGCTGAGTTGGCAATGTTTGGGCCATCATAGAAATATCAGTACCCAACTCATCAGATGGAGTTCCTGCTAAACCAATTAATGGTTTTAAAATTAATTCAGGAGAATCTCCTAGATAAAGTCCATTATTAGCCACTATAACTTCTATAGGGACTGAATTTGTTGCTTCTTTTTGACCTTTTACTAAGTTTGGAAAATAATTAGGTATATATTGTCCCGGACCTAAATCATTTATAGCATAAAAAGCAGAACCTACAGCACCCCACCTTCTTCCTTGTAATCCCATTACATTCATTTCAAGTTGTCTTTGCTGAGCAAAGAAAACCCAATCTCCATTACCTCTTAAATTTTGATTAAAAGCTGGACCCATCAAATTCCAATGAGGAAAATCAGAGTCCGGACTATCTATAGTAGCTATTAATTGATTCTTTAATTTATTTAAAGCTCTTATAATTGCACCATTTATATCAAGATTAGAAACACCCAAGAAAACACTTGTTCCACCAATAAAAACATTAGTACCTAAAGGACTTCCATCTGGATCTGGATTATTTTTAGCAAGTAAATCTAATCTTAAAGGTTGTGCAACTTCATCTAAGTTTACAAATTGAGGTTGATTACTTGCTAATAAATCATTTCTTTGTTGTGATGCTAAATTTTCTATATCAATTATAGATGCTTGATTATTTGCTAACAAATTAATTCTTTGTGGACCAGCAACCGTATCTAGATCTATGAATTGTGCCACATTAAATGCTAATAAATTAGATCTTTCAGATTGAGCTAAAGCATCAATATCAATTATAGTAGGAATATTATACGCTAATAAATTATTTCTTTGTGCAACAGATGAAGCATCGAGATCTATTATACTTGGTACATTACTTGCAAGTGATGTTGTTCTTATTGGTGTTGCTACACTATCTAAATCTACAAACTGAGCCTGATTAAATGCTAATAAATTATTTCTAGGACCAATTGCAGCTTGATCTAAATCTACACTTGAGGCGACGTTTCTTGCTAATGCATTATTTCTTGGACTTATTGCTTCTTGATCTAAATCTATAAACTGAGCTTGATTGAATGACAATAAACCCGGTCTCAAAGCAGCTGCTTCAGCATCTAAATCAACAAGAAGAGTTGAAGTATTATTTGCTAATAAAGCCAATCTTTCTTGTTGTGCTTGAGAATCTAAATCAATAAGTAAAGTTGATGTATTTGCAGCAAGTAAATTAGATCTTATTGACAATGCAATACTGTCAAGATCAATATTCGTTGCTACATTGAATGATAAAATATCTCTTCTATTACCTGCAGCAATTTGATCCAGATCAAATAGTCTTTCTACATTAGCATTTAATAACTCTGTTCTAATTGGAGCAGCTACTGCATCTAAATCAATTTGTAAAATTCTTGAATTTGCTACTTTTAAAACATCTCTTATTGGCTGTGCTATATTATCTAAACTACTAAATGAAGGTTTGTTTGAACCCAAGAGAGTAGTTCTAATAGAATTTGCAACTTGATCTAAATCTTGTGTTCTTATTGTATCATTTTTAGCAAGAATATTTTCTCTATTTTGAGAAGCTATAGCATCTAGATTTATTATCTTAATATTTCTATTGCTATTTAGTGCATTCTCTCTTGGTTGACTTGAAATTTGATCAAGACTTATAAATTGTGGCTGATTGAAACTTACCAATGTAGTTCTTGAAAGAGTTGCAATTCTTTCAATATCTATATTACTCGCAACATTTTTTTGTAATATATCAGCTCTATTTGCCTGTGCTATTGCATCTAAATTAATTATTGCAATATCATTATTTTTATTTAATAAATCTTTTCTATATGGTTCTGCTGCTTTATCTAAATCAGGAAACTGAGGTTGATTTTTTGTAGTTAATAATTTTCTTAAAATTTCTGCTTCAGCATCAAGATTTATTACACTATCTATATTTTTATTTAAGATATTATTCCTTTGTACTGTTGCTGTTGCGTCAAGATCAATTGATTTTGTATCATTTTTAGCAAGGGTTACTGTTCTGATTGGAACTGCAATACTATCTAAATCTATAAATTGATTTTGATTAAATGCTAATAAATTATTTCTTAAAGGTTCTGCATTTGCATCCAGATCAAATAATGTAATTTCGTTTTTACTTAAAAGATTTTTTCTTTCAGTACTTGCTAAAACGTCTAAATCTATAATACCATATACGTTTTTGGTAACTAGATTATTTCTTATTTCTTGAGCTAATCTATCTAGATCTACAACTTTATTTTCATTCTTTGAAAGTAATATATTTCTTTCTGCAGAAGCTAGAGTATCAAGATTTATTATTTCATATACATTTTTGGTAAGTAAATTATTCCTTACTGATAATGCTAAAGCATCTAAATCAAATTCTTTAATTTGATTTCTTTGTAATAAATCATTTCTTTGGGCAACAGATAAAGTATCGAGGTCTATAAATTGTGATTTATTGAAAGAGAGCAGCTTATTTCTAAGTTTTACAGTATCTTTTTCTAAATCAAAAGGGATAATTTCATTAAACTTTAATAATGCTATTCTGTTAATAGCAGCAAGTTCATCTAGATCAAATAATTTATCTAAATTTTTAGATATTAATCTACTTCTTATTTCCTGAGCTTCTGCATCTAAATCAAAAGCTTTAAATAAATTACTATTTAATAATATTTTTCTATATTGTTCAGAAATTAAATCTAAATTAATTCTTGTTTCAACATTTTTTGTTAATAAACTTTCTCTTTCAGAAGAAGAAATCTTATCTAAATCTATTTTCTTAGTTTCATTTTTACTTAAAGTAAGAGTTCTTATTTGTAAACCTAATTTATCCAGATCAATTGGTGTATCTGAATTTGCGGTTAATAATTTATTTCTTATATTTTTTGCTTCTGCATCTAAATCAAAATAAGTTATTTGATTTTTAGAAACCAAGTCTCTTCTTATATCCGATGCTAATGAATCTAAATTAAATAATTCTTCTACATTTTTATTTAATAATGATTTTCTTATTGTAGAAGCATTACTATCTAAAAGACCATTTTCTTCTGTATATTTATTTCTGCTTAATAAATTCTCTCTTTGTAAATTTGATATTTTTTCAATATCAATAATTGCATCTATATTTTTTGATACTAACCTACTTCTTATTGGAATAGCTTCTAATTCTATATCAATAATTTTTCCTTTATTTTTACTTAATAAATTAGTTCTTGTTATTTCTATTAATTCATTTGTTCCAACAGATACATAACCGGGATCGTTAGATTTTAAAAGATTTTGCCTATAAAAATTAGCAAGTTTATCTAAATCATTTAATGTTGCAACATTTTTACTTTTTAAATCTTCTCTTATTTGTGCAGCTGTTCCGTCTAAATCAAAAGTTGCAAAACTTATGTTTTTAGATAGAGCATTTGTTCTAGCTTTTAATGATATTAGTTCTAAATTGGCTTCTACTACCTCATTTTTAGCAAGAAGATTTCTTCTTATTTCTAAGGCATTAGTATCTAATGTGGTATCAATTATTTTATTGATATCACTATTTTTTGTTAAAAGATTTGATCTTGTGATTCTTGCAATTATTTCAAGTTCGTCAGATAAATCTTCTTTATTTTTTGCTAATAGATTTTTTCTTGGATTTGTTGCTATCTCCTCTAATATTCTATTTAGAGTATCATCATAAGTATTTTTACCAAGCAATTGTTCACGATATGGTATAGCAGCTAAATCTAAATCTAATAACTTTTTTAAGTTTCTTGTTATTAATCTTAATCTTTCTGGAGACGCAATTTCGTCAAGACTAAAATCTCCAAAAGTTTGATTTTTTGACAATAATGGAAGTCTAATTCTATCAGATAAATCATCTAGGGCATTATTGGCTTCGGTGTAATAATTTTTACTTAATAAATTTGATCTTTGATTAATAGATAACAAATCTATATTCATTAGATTTGTTACATTTTTAGCAATCAAACTATTTCTTAAAGGAATTGCTTCTTCATCAAGGTCTTTAACAGAAGTTTGATTTTTAGCTAAAAGTTCTTTCCTGTAATTTTCTGTTTCTAAATCAAGATTAATACTTGTATAGTATTGATTTGATTTTAATAAATTTGATCTTTCTATTTTTGCTAATTCATCTAAATCAACAAATTCATTTTGATTTTTAGCTAAAAGATTTTTTCTAATTTCATCAACTCGATCTGTATTGGTTACAATATCAACAAACTGATTATACTTTAAAATATTATTTCTTTGTATTTCAGCTAGTTTATCTAAATTAACTTCTTTAGATTGATTTTTTGTTAATAAGTTAAATCTCTGATTATTTGATAATACATCAACATTAATAAGATTGCTTACATTTTTAGAAATTAATTTATTTCTGTTTATTTCAGCTTCGTTGTCAAGATCAAAATATTTTATTTGATTCTTTCCAAGAAGATTGGTTCTAATTAAATCATTATTTACTTTACTTTCATAAACTATTTCATTTTTACTTAACAGATCATTTCTGTTATATTCAGCAAGTTTATCTAAGTCAAATAATTTTATCTGGTTTTTAGAGATAAGTGAAGTTCTTATTTCCTCTGCAACACTATCTAATGAAAAACCTTCAACTTGATTTTTATTTAAAGAATTTGATCTGAATTCAGAAGCTATTTTATCTAAATCTACAATATCTGATTGATTTTTTGCTAGTAATAATTTTCTAAATGTATCAAAATTTTTATCTTCCGGATTTATTACTTGATTCTTTGCAACTAAACTTGTTCTTACATTTTCTGCTATACTTTCTAGATCTTCTCTGTTTAGATTTTCATTTCTAGCTAATAAACTAAGTCTCTGAGCTATAGCAGAATTATCAAGTATGTTATTTGTACCACCTTCAAAAGTATTTTTTGCTAATAAAGATTCTCTAATGTCTTTTGCAAGATTATCTATATCAAAATAATTCTTTAAATTCTTACTTAAAATTTTAAATCTTTGCTCTTGAGCAACATTCTCTAAATTATTTACAAATAAGTTTTCATTTTTTGCTAAAATATTATTTCTAAACAATTTAGATATATTATCTAATTCGCCATTTGCTTCTGTATAATCATTTCTCTTTAATAAATTTGACCTTTGATTAATTGATAAAAGATCGATACTTATTATATTTGATAAATTTTTTGATAAAAGATTATTTCTTAACTTTTCAGACTCTTCACTTAAATCTTTAGGATTTGTTTGATTTCTTGCGATTAAATTTTTTCTTATCTCATCCTGTTTATTAAGTTCTGATTTTACAACATCTGATACTTGATTAAATTTTAATAAATAATTTCTATTGTTTTCAGATAATTTATCTAAATCAGTTATTTTTATTTGATTTTTACTTAATAAAGAAAGTCTTAATTGATCGAAATTTTCGCTGGATTGTGAATCCTCATTATAATAATTTTTATTTAGTGTATTATTTCTTATACTCTGAGATATCTGATCTAAATCAATTTCTTTAAAATTATTTTTTGCTAAAAGAGATTGTCTAACTACGTCAAAATCATTGTTTTTTACATCTTCTATAACTTGATTCTTAGATAAAAGGGAAGTCCTGATTGTTTCAGAAGATTTATCTATATCAAATGAATTGAAGTTTAAATTTCTTGCTAATAAATCATTTCTTTGAATTTCTGAGCTATTTTCAAGAATTTGTTTATTGCTTTCATAGGTATTTTTATTTAACAGATTATTTCTGTAAATAATTGCTGCCTTTTCTATATCTGTTATTTCAATTAAATTCTTGCTTAAAAGATTTATTCTAGTAACAGAAGCTACTCTTTCAATTCTATCAGAATTTACAATTTCATTTTTTGGTAATAAATTTCTTCTTGCTGCTGCACCAGTTCTATCTAATTTTCCATATAATTGAGATTCGTTTTTAGCTAAAAGTGATAATCTTGTTTTCTCCGTTAATTCCTCTAAATCCTTATTTGTATTTATAAGAACATTTTTAGATATTAAAGTTTCTCTTATTTGTTTAGAAATTTGGTCCGGATCAATTATACTTTCTACATTCTTAGATAATAAAAGATCTCTTAAATAAGATGAATTTTCATCTAAATTTGCCGAAATTGTTTGATTTTTTGCAAGATTATCCTTTCTTATTTTATACGCATCATATAAATTTTTAGGATTTAGCACATTTTTGCTAAGTAACCTTTGCCTTACCGAATCGGTATAGCCCCCAAAGAACTCTTCTAGTTTAGTTCTTTGCACACGTTCTTCCTCAGATTCAAAAGGAAAGTTTTCAATCATTACTTAGAATTTATTAATAAATATAAATTATAAAAAAAAACTAAATAAATAATAAAATTAAGTTCTATTATAATTAGCTTCAACAATCAAGGATTGTAATGTTCTACCGTTTAATTTAAGGTCAATTTGTATTGGTTTAATTTGAACAACTTGTGTTGCAGAACCTTCTTTTTTAGGTCCAGCAGGAGCTGTGGTTCTTGTTGCGGAAATTTCGGTACCCATAGCTGCAGCTGCTTTAGCTCTCTGTATTAGACTTAATTCACTCGAAGCAGTAGTTTTTGGAGCTGTTGCAACAGTCTTTAATTTATCTTTTTCTTTATTATATTCAGACATCGATCTAGTTGATGCTCCAAAACTAGATGAAACATTATTTAAAGATCTTCCAAGGACATTTAAACTTGTTGCCATGGATATTATACCAGTAGAAGCTGTTATACCTCTTGTTCCAAAAGAAATTAATGTTTGTGTTAAACCGTTAATTGTTGGCAATGCAGCTGTAAAAATAGCCCAAGGAACTAATGAAAATGCAGTAAATCCAGTAGATGCGACTTTTAAACTTTTACCTAGTATTGCTAATCCAATACCTGCACCTATTAATAATGGGGCAACAACCCCTATCATTGAAAATCTCATCATAGGTGATATTAGAGAGCTAATTATAGGAATCTGTGTTAAGATACCATCAATTTTAAGATTTGCTATAGATGCAAGAGCTCTAAAAATTTTTGTAACCCCATAAGTCGCAATAACAGCAGGTATAATAAATGGTAACATAGCTGACCATTTTATTAAACCTGATATAAGTGTCCCTGATATGGTATTTAACAAAATCGCTAATGAACTCAAAGGACCAGATGGAATTGGAATTATTCCTATCAATATTCTACTTAATTTTCTAACACCAAATGCACTTAAAATAGCTGGACCTACAAAAAATGAAACTGCAGCAAATTTTATTAAACCTTTGATTATTGTACCAGAAACTGAAGATAAAACAGTTCCTATACTAGTTAAATTTTTAGATGATATTTGTTGAATTTGATTTATTGTTTTTGTAAGCGTAATTAATCTTCTAGCTGCAAAAATTCCGGGAAGAATTACTCCACTTATTGCTGCGAATTTTAAAATTGCTTTAAAAAGACCGGTACTCACTGAATTTAATACTGTTCTTAACTGCGATAAATTCTTAAAAAATATCATTTGTATCTGATTGATATTTGCAGTTAATGTCACTAATCCTTTTGCAGCAGTTATTGCTGTAGATACAATTGGTTTTATTGCACTAAATTTTGCTATTCCTTTTATTAAACCCCAAGAAGTAGAACTTAAAACACTAGCTAGTTGATTTAAATTCTTACTATTAACTAATTGAACTGATCTTAGAGTAACAGAAAGTGTTACTAAATTTTTTGAAGCTGTAATTGCTGGACTAATTAATGCTCTTATACCAAGAAACTTTATTAAACCTTTAACAATTCTTCCAGCTGTATTATTTAATACAGTACCTAATTGCATCATATTTTTAAAAGGAACAAATACAACTAGACTTAAATTTTTAGATAAAGGAATTAAATTTTTTGAAACAGATACTGACTGCAATACAAATGGTAAACCAAAACTTAATTTTTTTATACCGGAAACTATTAAAGAAGAAGTAGAGCTTAAAACAAACCCTATATTAAACATTTTAGCAAAATTTAAAGGAACTGTATTTCTTAATAATCTAGTAATAAATACCAATGATTTTGCTGCAACTACAGCAGGTGCTGCAAAATATCCTGCTCTACTAAATGTTATATAACCCCTACTAAGATTTGGAGAAGCATAATATAATGTATCTCCAATATTTATTAATTTTTTTGAATTAATATATAGTGCATTTTTTAAACTATTTGTTAGTGAAACTATACCTTTTGCTGCAATTATTGCACCAACAGTATGTATTCCCATTTTAGCAAAAGTTTTTAATCCAGCAGATAAAACTGGAGAAATAAATGCTAATGAAAAAGCTATGTTTGAGAGTTTTTTTGTATCAATTGGAACTGCTGCTGATAATGTTTTAGTTATATAATAAACACCATAAGC
>JACCDT010113449.1_pt1 | contig 16764 bp, 14 predicted proteins | sample 7446291 | NCBI WGS metagenome assembly JACCDT01 (sample SAMN15323446, study PRJNA562643) | freshwater metagenome | isolation source: river surface water | place: USA:Blue River Watershed | collected 2017-08-17 | reverse complement strand
GGTCCTGTCCGGTCTCGGTCAGGTGCTTGGCGATCAGATAGGGCGCGCCCGACTGCGCGTGGCGCACCACAAACATGTCGGCATGCATCGCCGAGAGGTTGTCGATGGTGTCGAGCAGGGATTCGCCCTTGCTGGCCGACGAGGCCGAGATGTTCAGGTTGATGACATCGGCCGACAGGCGCTTGGAGGCGATCTCGAAGGTGGTGCGGGTGCGCGTCGAATTCTCGAAGACGAGGTTGAACACGCTCTTGCCGCGCATCAGCGGCACTTTCTTCACTTCGCGGTCGCCGACGCTGACGAAGGAAGCCGCCGTGTCGAGGATGCGATTGATGACGGCCTTCGGCAGGCCGTCGAGCGTCAGCAGGTGCTGCAGCTCGCCATTCTTGTTCAGTTGGGGGTTATGCATGGTCATGGGTCAGGCGATAGTCAGGGTCAGGCGGCCGTCACCGGCCTGCTGCAGCACGAGCGTCTGGCCGGCATCCACGCTGACGGTGCGGGCGCAGAAATCGGCCGCCACCGGCAGCTGGCGCCCGCCGCGATCGACCAGCGCCGCCAGCATGATCTTGGCCGGGCGGCCGTAGTCGAACAGGGTGTTGATCGCGGCGCGCGTGGTGCGCCCGGTGTAGAGCACGTCATCCACCAGCAAGATGGTGGCGCCGTTGACGTCGAAGCCGATCTGGCTCGGCCTGACCTCGGCCGACAGCCCGCGCTCGGCGAAGTCATCGCGATAGAAAGACACATCGACAAAACCGATGTCGGTCACGCCGAGGGCGCGTGCGAGGCGCTCGGCCAGCCAGGCGCCGCCGGAATAGATGCCGACGATGGCCAGCCTGTCGGTGCCGGCCAGGGCCGGCTTGATCGCAGCCTCGAGCTGCGTGTACAGCTGTTCGGCATCGAGTTCAGGAGAGGTCATGGGAGGTAGAGACATCCGGGGAGTCGAAATACTGTTGAAGGATCAGGGCGGCCGCGTCGCTGTCGACATGCTGGCCGCGCCTGGCATCGAGCACAGCCGAAGTGTAACGCTCGTCGACCAGCACCGCCGGCAAGCCGTAGCGGCCGTTCAGCTGGTTCGCAAAGCGCCGGCAGCGCACGCTCATCTCGTGCTCGGCGCCGTCCGGGTGCAGCGGCAGGCCGACCACCAGCGTCTCGGGCTCCCACGCCTTGAGCAGCGCAGCGATGGCGCTGAACTTGCCGTCATTGGTGGGCGCATCAATCAGCGGCAACGGCTGAGCCTGCCGCAGCAGGGTATTGCCGACGGCGACGCCGATGCGCTTGAGGCCGAAGTCGAATGCGATCACCGTGCTCACGCGTGCCCGACGTCTCCGGTGAGACGGTTCGGGTCGATGCCGAGCAATTGCATCGCGGCCGCAAAGCGGGCCTCGATCGGGGTATCGAAGAGGATGGCGGGGTCGGCCTTCACGGTCAGCCAGCCATTGCGCAGGATCTCGTCTTCAAGCTGGCCGGCGCTCCAGCCGGCACAGCCCAAAGTGATCAGCATCCGATCCGGGCCGCGGCCCTCGGCCACGGCTTCCAGCACATCGCGCGAGGTGGTCAGGGCGACCTCGTCCGATACGGTCAGTGTCGAGGTATAGGCAGACTGGACGAGGTCGGGCGCATGCAGCACGAAGCCGCGCTCGACCTGCACCGGGCCGCCGAACATCACCGGACCGGCCGGCAGGTGGCTGTGCGGATGGATCTCGAGCTCGAGGTCGAGATCGAGGCGCTCGAACAGCACGTCCATCGTCATGTCGGTCGGACGGTTGATGATCATGCCCAGGGCGCCGCCGGCATGGTGCTCGCACAGGTAGACCACGGTGCCGCCGAAGATCGGGTCGAGCATGCTGGGCATGGCGATCAGGAAGTGATCGGCCAGGTCCAGTGTCGTGGAAGAAGAAAAATCAGGGGCGTCCGCGCCGGGCGCAGCAGTGTCGGCCGAAGCCGAAGATGAGGGTGGCTTGTCTTGCTTGGCCATGCGCGCATTTTAGCAGCATTGCACATGCTTTCCGATCTGCCCTTACACTGCCGGCTTCCTTCATTGCATCGCCGGTGAGCCATGCCCCGGCGCGGCCCGCACCCCCTCGACACGAATGAACAAGGCTCACGATTCCCTCGATTCCGCGCTGGTCTGGTTCCGGCGCGACCTGCGCCACTTCGACCACGCGGCGCTGCACCATGCGCTGCAGCGCGCGCGCAAGGTGTATTGCGCTTTCTTTTTTGACAAGGACATCCTCGACCCGCTGCTGGCCTGGGGCCGCAGTGACCGGCGCGTGGCCTTCATCCATGCCAGCCTGGTCGAGCTCGATGCCGCGCTGCGCCAGCAAGGCGGCGGCCTGATCGTGCGCCATGCGCGTGCGGCGGATGGCGTGGCTGCGCTGGCCGCCGAACTGGGCGTGGATGCCGTTTTCACCAACCATGACTATGAACCGGCGGCAGTGGCGCGCGACGCGGCGGTGGCACAGGCGCTGGCGCAAGCCGGCCGTGTGCTGCTGAGCTTCAAGGACCAGGTGGTGCATGAGAAAAGCGAGGTGCTGTCCCTGGCCGGCAAGCCCTTCTCGGTGTTCACCCCGTACAAGAACGCCTGGCTGAAGACTTTCCAGCTGCCGGCCGGCGGCCTGGACACAAGCCTGCTGCCTAACCACGATTGCACGCCGGCGCAGGGCCAGCTGCAGCTGCCGCCGGCAGCCGCGGCCATGCCCACGCTGGCGCAGATGGGCTTTGACGAGGTCGACTTCAGCGCGCTGAACATACCGACCGGCATGAGCGGCGGGCAAGCGCTGCTCGACGACTTCCTGCCACGCATGGCGCGCTATGGCAGCACGCGCGACTATCCGTCGGTGAAAGGACCGTCCTACCTGTCGGTACACCTGCGCTTTGGCACGGTGTCGGTACGCGCGCTGGCCCGCCATGCGATGGAAGCGCTGCAATCCGGCACTGGCGCCGAAGGCGCAGCGGTCTGGCTGGCGGAGCTGGTGTGGCGCGATTTCTATTTCATGATCCTGCATCACAACCCGCAAGTGGTCGACGGCGCTTTCAAGCGCGACTACGACCGCATCGTCTGGGAAGAAGGTGAACAGGCCGATGCCGCATTCGCCGCCTGGTGCGAGGGACGCACCGGCTATCCGCTGGTGGATGCGGCGATGCTGCAACTGAACCAGACCGGCTACATGCACAACCGGCTGCGCATGGTGACAGCTTGCTTCCTGATCAAGGACCTCGGCATCGACTGGCGACGTGGCGAAGCCTATTTCGCCCGCCTGCTGAATGACTTCGACCTGGCCGCCAACAATGGTGGCTGGCAGTGGGCTTCGTCATCCGGCTGCGATGCGCAGCCCTATTTCCGCATCTTCAACCCGATCACCCAGTCGGAAAAATTCGACCCTGAGGGCAAGTTCATCAAGCGCTACCTGCCGCAACTGGCCAAGCTCGATGCCAGGCACATCCATGCCCCCTGGCTGGCGCCGGACATGACGCTGCAGATGGCCGGCATCGCGCTGGGCAAGGAGTATCCGCGCCCCATCGTCGCCCATGACGAAGCAAGGAAGCGCACGCTGGAGCGCTACGCGGTCGTCAAGAAATAAGGCGGCAGCGAGGCAGGCCGCCATTGGCCAGGAACAGCAAGGGCACCGCCCTCAAACCGCCAGACTGTTGATCGGGCGGCTGTGCTCGGTAAGATCGTATTGGGTCGTGCCGCTGTGCTCGCCCGCGCACTTCAGCCACTCCGGATGCTGCATCACGTCGCGCAAGTCGCGCCGCCCCGCTTCCCAGCGCTGCAGCACCGACACGCGCGAAAACTCGTAATCCATGGACTCGCGCTCGTCCGGCCCTTGCCGGTAGATCAGGTGGACCAGGTCCATCGGCGCTTCCTCGGCAAATTCTTTCAGGTGCCTGACCTCGGGATCATCGAGCAAGTGATCGGGCAGCTTGGCCACCAGGCTGGTGATCGCCTTGCGGGTATTGGTCAGCTCGGCCACCATATTGCTGGTGTAGCGGGTACGGCTCGAATAGACGATGTCCTTTTGCCGCTTCAGCACTTCATCGAAATCCACCGGCACCGGGCCGCGCGCATTGAACAGGTCGACCTGGAATACCAGCAGGCTCTGGTTGCGGTCGCGCAGGTCCAGCACATGCTGGAGCGGCGTGTTGGACAGGATGCCGCCATCCCACCAGGCCTCGCCATCGATGACGATGGGCGGGAAGGACGGCGGCAGCGCGCCACTGGCCATCACATGCTCGGGCCCGATGCGCTCCTGGCGGTTGTCGAAGTAGTGCGAATTCCCGGTACGGACATTCACGGTGCCCAGCGAGAGGCGCACCGGCCCGTCGTTGATGAGGTCAAAGTCGATCAGGCTTTCAAGGGTGCTGCGCAAGGGCGTGGTGTCGTACAGGCTGAGCGCGCCGGCCGTGCCGCGCGGCTGAAAGGGCGGCGGCGGCACGCGCGGCTGAAAGAAGCCGGGTATGCCCAGCAAGGCCGCATGCCAGGCACTGAACTGGTTCAGCGCGCTGCGGTCCTGCCCGTTCTCGGTCATGGCGCGCAGCCAGGGCATCACCGTGGTCGGGTCGCCGAATTGCGGCAGGCCCGACGACACCAGCTGCCAGAAGGTCGTCAGCTTTTCCACCCGACTTGCCGGCGGATTGCCGGCAATGATGGCCGCGTTGATACCGCCGATGGATACGCCGACCAACCAGTCGGGCTGGAAAGGCGTGCCGCTGAGCTCTTCGAAGGCGCCGGCCTGGTAAGCGCCGAGCGCGCCGCCGCCCTGCAAGACCAGGGCGATGTGGTCATGGCGGCGCGTCAGCGCGACTTTGTCCTGATTCATTTCCCAGGCGATCTTCATGCCTTGCCCCTCCTTAAGCTGCCTGTGAAGATGCGGGCGAGGACGCCGGGATCAGGCCCGACAGCAAGGCCAGCAGCTCCTCTTCCCGATAAGGTTTTCCGACATAAGCCCGGGCGCCGAGTTGCAGCGCGCGCTCGCGATGCCGCCCGGCCGTGCGCGAGCTCACCATCACCACCGGTAGCTGCTGCCAGCGCGCATCGCCCTGCAGTACGGACAGCAACTCGAAGCCATCCATTCTGGGCATTTCGATGTCGAGCAGCAGCACCTGGGGCGCGCGCAGGCCGGCGTCGGACAGCCGGGTCAGCGCTTCGCTGCCGTCGCGCGCCAGCGCCACCGCATAGCCGTGACGCTGCAACAGTCGCTGGCTGGCACGGCGCACGGTCAGCGAGTCATCCACCACCAGCACCAGCGGCGGCACGGCTGGCGTGGGCATCGGCGTCGGCATCGACAGCACCGGCAGGCCGTCGCGCGCGACCGGCGCGGCCGACGACGATGCTGGCAGCATCGCCGGATCGCCGCCATCGGCCAGCGCAAAGGGATTCATCACCAGCACGATGCTGCCATCGGCCAGCGGGCTGGCGGCGATCATGCCGGGCACGCTCAACAACTGCGCCCCGGGATCGCGCAAGCTCAGCTCACGACGCGCATCAACAGCATCGACCGCCAGCGCCAGCCGGCGTCCCGCCTGCACCAGCAACAGCAGGGTAATGCGCCGTGCAGCGCCCGAGGCAGCAGCGTCATCGGGTGCGCCCGGCGGGCTGCCGGTCCCGGTTGCCCCGGTCACCGCTGGCGGCACGGCCAGCAAGGCAGCCAGTGAATGCCAGGGTAGCTGGTCGCCCTGCCACAGCAAGCCGGCGTCGCTGACCCCGGCCAACAGCTCGTCCGCCGGCAGTTTCATCACCTGCGCCACCATGGCCGAGGGCAGCGCGATGCGATGCGGCCCGGCCCGGCACAGCAGCACGGGCAAGATCGCCAGGGTCAGCGGCAAGGTGAGTACGAAGCGGCAGCCATGGCCGGCCTCGGTGGCGACCCGGATAGCGCCACCGAGCGAGTGCACGGCCACGCGTACCGCATCCATGCCGACACCGCGACCGGCGAGCTCGGTCAGGGTGTCGGTCGTCGACAGGCCGCGCCGGAAAATCAGTTCGGCCGCCTGCGAGTCGTCCAATGCATCCGCATCCGCATCCGTCAGCAGGCCCAGCGCCACCGCGCGGGCGCGCAGCCTGGCCAGGTCCAGGCCGCGCCCGTCGTCGGCCACTTCCAGTCGCCACTGGTTGGCCTCGCGCGACAAGGCGATGCGCAGCTGGCCGGCGCGCGGCTTGCCAGCCTGCTCGCGCTCGGCACAGGGTTCGATGCCATGGGCAACGGCATTGCGCACCAGATGCTCGAGCGGGCCGGCCAGCCGTTCCAGCAGGCTGCGCTCGACGGTGAGCTCGCCGCCTTCCAGCAGCAGGGTCGCTTCGCAGGCGGCGCGCGCAATGCCAGCGTCCGCGGCGTCTGCGACGGCCGTGGCGTCCGCGACGGCCACCCGCAAGGCCTGCGCAAGACGCAGCTCGAGGCTGGCAAACGGCACGGTGCCGGCCAGCTGCAAGTCATCGTGCAGGGCACGCGCCTGGCGTCCCTGTTGCTGCCCCGACCAGGCCAATGCCTCGGCCTGTCGTGCCAGCTGGCGCTGGCTTTCCGCAAGGTCGGCGACGCTTTCGGACATCGCGCGCGCCAGCTCATGCAGGCGCGTGTAGCGATCAAGCTCCAGCGGATCGAACGCGGCGGCGTCGCCATGCAGCTCGCGCGAGGCGATGCGTGCATCGGCCTCGAATTCCAGTTCGCGCTGCTGCGCGCGCAAGCGCGCAAGACTGTCGGCGAGTTCGGCAATGCCCTTGCGGATCAGTTGCACGTCGTCGGCTTGCTGATGCCATCCGGTCAGCCACTCGGCGAGCGTGTCGCCCATACGCTCGACCAGGGCTGCCGGCACGCGCAAGCGGGCTTGCTGGGCTGCCGACGAAACGGATGGCTGGGCAGGCTGCAGGAGGGCTTCCGATAGCGCGGGGGAGTCGGATAGCGCGGGGGAGTCGGATAGCGCGGGGGAGTCGGATAGCGCGGGGGATTCCGATAGCGCGGGGGATTCCGATAGCGCGAAGTCTTGCGGCAAATTAGCTTCAGGTGCTGTGGCAGCATCTGTCGATCCGGCGGCATCCGTTGATGCAGGTGCGTCCGGCATTGCGGAGGCTGCGACCATGCAAGGCGAATCGGCCAGCACCGGATCCAATGCCTGCTGCAAGCTTTGCAGCATCGCCATGGGTATGGGCGCCTTCGTTGCCATCGACGCCAACGCCGACGCCCGCGATTCGAGCTGATGAAAGGCATCACCCAGTACGGTCGCGCCGGCCATGCGCGCGCTGCCCTTGAGCGTGTGCAGCACGCGCAGCAAGTGCGCCGGCGGCCCCGGGTCTGCCGGGCGGGATAGCCAGGCCCGCATTGCGTGATACAGCTGGGGCAAGAGATCGGCGGCTTCTTCATCGAACACGGCCCGCAGCTCCGGATCAGCGACAGATGCCGGCACTTCAGGAGCAGCCTTGTCGCCAGCCAGTACCTGCAGGCTTTGCGACAGATCACGATCGACCACTACCCTTTCGCATTCGGTATCGGCGATATCAGCCATGTCAGTCATGTCAGTCATATCGGCCATCTCAGTCATATCGGCCGTCTCAGCCATGTCAGCCATGTCAGTCAATTCGCCCGTGTCGACAATGGCAGGCGATGGATAGGCAACGCCGCTCTCCAGCAAGCCAGCAATCTCGTCTATTGCCTGCTGCAACCAGCTGGCGTCAGCGTCCGACCAGCAGCGCATGGAACAGGCATCGCAGGCCTGCTCTAGCGCCAACGCCAGACGATGAATGGCCGGCCAGCCCACGGTGGCCGAGCTGCCCGCCAATGTATGGGCATCGACCGCTGCCTGCGGGTGCAGGTGCGATCCGGGCAGCGTTTGCCAGGCCTGCACACAGGCCCGCAGACTAAGCAGTCGGGAACGCGCTTCCTCGCCAAAGATCGCTTTCAGGTCGAGGGGACGCAGCGGTGGCGCAGCAGCCAAGGCAGGTGCAGCAGGCAAGGCAGCGAGCGCTGTGGCATCCAAGGCAGCAGCCGATACGTCAGTTGACGCAGCCGCCGACACAGCGAGCGCCGGCATCGACCCGTCGTGCGCCGCCCGGTAAGGCATCAAGGTCAGCTCGGCATCCAGCGCCGACAGGCGCTCAGCCAGATCCGCGATCGCGACAGCAACCGGTGTCGCCGATGGCTCACCGCATGGTTCACCGCATGGCTGACCCCATGGCTGACCCCATGGCTGACCAGCGATCGCGCTTGTCGCCAGACCCTCTGCGGCACAGGTCTGCAAGGCGTCCAGCGCGACCATCGCCGCGGCAGCCCGCGCTTCCCAGTCCGGGCGGCCCAGCAGGTGAAGACCAGCGACCAGGCATTGCAGGGCATTGCGCGATTCATCGATGGCCTCGCGCCACATGCCTTGCTCGGGTGCCAGTTCGAGCTGGCGCTCGACCGAGAAGAGACAGCCCCGCAAGGCATCTCGCAGGGCCATCAGCAAGCCGCCGGCGCAAGGCAAATCTGTCGGCATGGAGGGCCATGCAGTGAGATCGCCAGCGCCGGTCAGTGCAGCACGAATTTTGTCGTCGGCAGTGCAACCAGCGTCTACTCCTTCGCCATCCATGCCAGCCGATTGCAGCAGGGACTGCAGCAGTTGGTCGAAACGCTGATCTTCAGCATCAGCGAGCCCGTGGCTTGCCGACGGCGGCGCCTCGCACTGCCATGCCAGCCGGTACGCCTTGGCGACTTGCCGGGCCAGCGGCCCCAGGCAGGGCTGCTGCGCGATCTCGTACAAGGCCTCGCGCACCACGCTGTCCGGTGGGGTGTGGCAAGCGGCCTGCTGCGCCAGCCTGACCTGGCGGCCAGCGGCCATCAGGATGCGCTTGGCGCGCGCCAGCTCATAACGCTGGCCTGCCGATACTTCCTCGGCAAAGGCTTGCAATACCCGCCAGCCCGATGCCTGCTGCGGTGTCGGCTGGCGCGCTGCCATGCCGGCCAGTGCCACCGCGATCGTGTGTGCCGCCAGCTGGCGTTCGCTTTCATTGCAGCTGCGCAGGAAGGCCAGCAAGGCACGCTCAAGCTCGCAGACCAGCAAGTCCATCGCCATCTCCGCTGCAAACGGCGGCGCGCAGGATGGGGATGGCGCGGCGCGGTCGCCTGCCAGGGCCGCTGCCGCATCGACGGTCAGTTGCAGCGACAACAGCGCGCAGGGATGGCGGTCGCTGTCGCCCAGCTCGGCGGCCCAGCGCTGCCAGCACGGCAGCAGGCTGGCTGCCGGCAAGGGCTGACCGGCGGCGCTGGCCTGCAACACACGTCGCAGCAGCTGCCCGCAATCGGCCAGCTTGTCCGCAGCGTCGGCCGGCTGGCGGGCCAGTAAAGCCGCCAGCAAGCCGACCAGGGCGGCGGCGCCTTCTTCGCCGGCAAAGCGCAGCGCAGCGCCGATCGGCTCAAGCGGCAAGGCAGCGGGGATGACCAGACCTGGTTTCGCTGCAGCGCGCGCCGGCCCGGCGCCCTCGTCGGCCGGCAGGGTGGGCGCCGGGCCCTCCAGCATCGCGGCCAGCAGATCGCCGAGCGCGAGCAAGGCCAGTGCAGCGGGCGCGGCAGGCCAGGTGGGTGACTCTGGCGACGTTGGTGAAGTTGGCGAGCTCGGCGAGCTCGGCGACGCTTCGGCGTGCTGCCGGTCGTGATCGGGCTTGATCGGTGGCATCGGCGACATCGGCGACATCGGTGGCATCGATGGCATGCGGGCTGGCCGGCCGGCTCAGGCAATCCGGAAGCGCGCGATCGCGCCGCCGAGCTCGGTCGCCAGCAGGGCCAGCTCGTCGACTGACGCGGCCGTCATCTGGGTTCCCTGTTGCGTATGCTCGGTCACGGTCAGGATGCGCTCGATGTTGCGGGCCACGCCATCGGCCAGCCCCGACTGTTCGGCTGCAGATGCGCTGATGCCGCGTATCAGTTCATCGAGGTGCAGCGACACGCGGTGGATGTCGGCCAGCGCAAGGCCGGCCGCATCGGAGCGGCGCGCGCCGTCGATCACGCTCTGGGTCGATCGCTCCATTGCGTGCACGGCCTCCTGCGCATCGGCCTGCACCGTCTTCACCAGCTGGCCCACCTGGCGCACGGCCTCGCCGCAGCGCTCGGCCAGCCGCTGCACTTCCTCGGCCACGACGGCGAAGCCGCGCCCGCCCTCGCCGGCCGACGCCGCCTGTATCGCCGCATTCAGCGCCAGCACCTGGGTCTGCTCGGTGATGCCGGCGATCAGCTCGGTAATGTCGCCGATCTCGAGCGAAGATTCGCCCAGCCGCTTGACGCGCTTGGCGGTCTCCTGCACCTGCTCGCGCAATTGCTGCATGCTGCCAATCGCATCCTGAACGGCACACTCGCCCTGTTGTGCGGCCTGCACCGATGCACGCGCCACGTCGGCCGACTCGCCGGCGGCGCGCGACACCGAATGGATTTGCGAAGTCAGCTGCAGCACTGCCTGCCCGGTCTGCTGGATATCGTCCGACTGACGGGCCGCCAGCACCAGCAGGTCGGCGGCGATCTCGCGCGATGTCACGCAAGCCTGCCCGAAGCGCAGCGCGGTCTGCTGCACTTTCGTGAGCAAGGCACGCAACTCGTCGAGGGTGAGGTTGATCGAATCGGCAATCGCGCCCGTGATGTCTTCCGATACGGTGGCCTGCTGCATCAGGTTGCCGCCGGCGACTTCCTGCAACTCGTTCATCAGTCGCAAGATGGCCGCCTGGTTCTGCTGGTTCAGCTGGCGCGCCGTTTCCTCGTCTGCCCGGGCCTGCTGGCGCTGGCGCTCGGCCTCGATGCGCTGCGCATCGGACTCGGCGGCGCGGCGTCGGCTATCGCGCAACAGCAGCACGGCCAGCGCCAGCGCCAGCATGATCACGGCTGCGCCATCGATCAGCAGCGCGATGGCGGCCCAGCTGCGGCCCGTCGATTGCATGCGCCACGACTGTTGCAGGGTCAGCAGGCGTTCGCGCAAGGCCTCATTCTCGGCAAAAATCTGGCGCTCGGCATCCTTGGCCGCGATGAAGTGCGCGAGGTTGCCGAGGATTGCGCCCAGCTCGCGGTGATAGGCATCGAATTGTGTGCGCAGCTCGAGCAGGCGCGCGCGCGCGTCGGCCTGGGTCGTCGCCGGCAGCCGCATTACCGGGCTGCCATCGAGCAAGGCCTCGACAATGTCACGGAAGGTATTGGCATCGCGTCCCAGCAGGAAGGCCGTGTCCTGGTTGATGCCCTCCGGCGTCAGGAATTCATTGGCGCCCTTGCCCAGCCTTTGCGTGAGCATCACCAGCTGGCCGGCGGCGGCCACTTCGCGCGGCGACGCGCCACTATGGGCCAGCAGCGTCGCCACCTGCTCGGCCAATTCGAGCAGCACCGGACTGCTGCGGTTGAGGGCCTGCAGGGTGCCGCGAAAGCCGGCCAGGACAGCTTCGCGCTCCAGCAGGGCCTGGGCCGCACGATCGGAGCCTTGCCACTGGCGGGCCAGTCCGGCCACCCGGCCGGCCATCTCGTCCACGGCCGGTGCCACCTGCTGGCCTTCCCAGTCACCGCCGCTGGCCAGCGTGCGCAAGGCCGCATTGATCGCGGCCCGACTTTGCATGAGCTGGCGAAAGGCGTCGGGATTGCCCTGAATCGCATTCGGCGCCGCCTTGCCCAGTCGCTGGGAATGCATGACGAGGTCGCCGGCCATCTGCGTCCGCACCGAAGCCGCCAGCGACTGCTGCGCATCCAGCCAGGCCAGCGTCGCCAGCAGCACCAGGCCGCCGGCCAATGCCAGCTGCAAGCGACGCACGATGGCTACCCTGTTGTGCGTGCCGGCAGGGCGCTCATTGCCTGCAACGGCTGCTTTGGCTCGCTTGCGCAGCTCAGCCAAGCTGCGCCAGATCTGCCGGACGGCCGGGCGGCGCAGGAAGGCTAGCGCGGGACGGGGTGTGCCGGAGGTGATGGGCGTACTGGGCGTACTGGGCGTGCTGGGCGTACTGGGCGTGCTGGGCGTGCTGGGTGTGTGGTTATCCATGCGGTCTCCGGCATGCAGGCAGGACTGAGTCGGTTGGAAAGGAGTGCATCAGGCGGACCGGCTGATGCCGGCCTGAAGGAAGACGGGCGCGCTGCACAATTGCCCGATATCGAGCACCTGCCAGCGCTGCCCGTGCGCGTCGTCGCGCGCCGCCACGACCCAGGGCCAGGGGCACGGCTCCGGCAGCGCGGCCGCCATCAGGCCGGCCGCATCCAGCAGACCTTGCACGCAGTCGACGCGCAATGCCGCACCGCAAACCTCAGGCAGCACCAACAGGCGCTCTTCCGGCTTCAGCGGCGGCACCGCGCGCCCGGCCAGGCCGCCGAGGTCGATTACGCCGAACAGGCGCTGCCGCCGCCGGACCAGGCCGAGATACCACGGCCGCGTCAGTGGCACCGGGGTGACCGCCGCATCAATGACTTGCACGCTGCGACCGGGGTCGAGCAACCAGCGTTCACCGCCGGCGATAAAGGCGAGCAAGCGCCGTGCGTGCGAGTTCATCGCCTGGCTTTCCGCAGCGCCTTTTGGCCGGATGGTGCTCAGGCGGCCGCCTGCAGCATGGCCGCGACTTTTTCCAGCAACTGTGCCGGGTCGATGGGCTTGACCAGGTAGTCGCGCGCGCCCTGCCGCAACCCCCAGGCGCGGTCGCTGTCTTGCTGCTTGCTGCTGCAGATGATGACGGGCAGGTTGTGCGTCGCCGGGTCGCGCGCGATCTCGCGCGTGGCCTGGAAGCCGTTCTGGCCGGGCATGACGACATCCATCAGCACCAGGTCCGGCCGCTGGCTGCGTATCTGCAGCAAGGCGGCCTCGCCATTGTCGGCCGTGGTCACCGAGTAGCCGTGGCGGATCAGCAGGTCAGCGAGGAAATGACGGTCTGTCGGCGAATCGTCGACGACCAGGATGTGCGCAGCATTCATGAGGGCAAGGTGTCCAGGGTCGATGAAGCAGGGGCGGGGGCGGGATCGGCAGCCGGCAGCGCGGGCGCGGGCGGTGAAAGTTGCTCGCGCACGGTCCTCAGCAGGCTGTCCTTGGTAAAGGGCTTGGTCAGGTAGGCGCTGGCCCCGGCCAGGCGGCCGCGGGCACGATCGAACACGCCATCACGCGAGGACAGCAGCACGACCGGCAGGTCGCGAAAATCAGGATGCCGACGGATCAGTGCGCAGGTCTGGAAACCATCCAGCCGCGGCATCTGGATGTCGCAGAAAATCAGCGCAGGCCTGGCGTCGAGGATGACAGACAGCGCCGCAAAGCCATCCTCGGCCAGCACGACCGGATGGCCGGCTTGCCCGAGGAAGATCTCGGCCGAGCGCCGTATCGTGCTGCTGTCGTCGATGACCAGGATGGGATTCCCGGCCTGCCCTGTTGCCTGCATCGCTCACCCGCTGTCAAAGTCGGGGCAATGTAACAAAAAGGGAAACTAGTTAATACATTGGAAAATCAAATGACGCCGAAAATAGGCGTTTTGGCGACAGTCGGTGCGTGACCGACTTGCGATTGCAGAGGAAATGCGGGGACAGGAAAGCCGGTGTTTCAGCCGTCCCCGGGGTGCACAGCGCTGGTCGACAGCGTGCGCCAGATCAACGCGATCAGATCGCGACCATTTCAAAATCTTCTTTGCGGGCGCCGCATTCCGGGCAGGTCCAGTTCATCGGCACGTCATCCCAGCGAGTACCCGGCGCAATACCCTCGTCCGGCAAGCCGGCCTCTTCGTCATAGACCCAGCCGCAGATCAGGCACATCCAGGTTTTGAATTCTTGCTCGGTTGTCTTGTTGTCACTCACGGTACAGCCCTTAAAGTAAAATGCACAATCAGCTATCTTAATGCTTTCCCAGTGCAAAACCAAACTTCACCGCTTGTGCTGACCTTCGGTATCGCCGACCCGGTCGGCGCGATCGGCATCCAGGCCGACCTCGCTGCCTTTGCGGCCATGGGCTGCCATGGCGTGTCGGTGGTGACCGCGCTGTCGATCGGGGATACCACCGGCACCGAGGACGTGCAACCGGTCGATCCCGAGTGGATTGCCGACCAGGCAAGGGTGCTGCTCGAGGACATGCCGGTGGCCGCCTTCAAGGTCGGCTACCTCGGCAACATCGAGACCATTTCCGTCATCGCCGAGATCGTCTCCGACTATCCGGAAGTGCCGCTGGTGCTCGATCCCTTTTCGACCACACTGCCCGACCAGGACATCGACGAGGAAGTGCTGCTCGCCTTGCGCGAATTGCTGGTGCCGCAAACCACGCTGCTGCAAGTGTCGGTCGATGAACTGTCGAAGCTGGCCGAAACCTGGCGCGAAGCCAGCGAGGACGAGACGCTGGAAATCGACGCGATGCAGATGATCGAATTCGGCTGCGAATTCGTGTTCGTCACCGGCACCCCGGGCGACGCGCATGACGTCACCAATATCCTGTACGGCGAAGAAGGCCAGGTGCGCACCGACAGCTGGCAGCGCCAGGCCGGGCCCTTCATCGGCGCCGGCAATACGCTGTCGGCGACCATCGCCGCCATGCTGGCCAATGGCATGGACGTGCCCGAGGCCGTGTTCGAAGCAGAAGAATTCACCAATGCCGCGCTGTCGAATGCACAGCGCCTCGGCATGGGCAAGCTGGTCCCGGACCGCTATTTCTGGGCCCGCGAGCCGGACGTGGCACCGGATACAGCATCGGATGCGGCGCCGACGGCAACGCCCGGCACATCCGATGCTGCCGGTACCGCCGGCAATGCAGGACGCAGCAAACGCTGATCAGGTTTCATCACCATCCAACGCAACACACGATAGAGGCAAGGGAGCTGTAGTGTCCAATAACGATACCCTGTTCGCGCGCGCGCAGCGCAGCACGCCCGGTGGCGTGAACTCGCCGGTGCGCGCCTTCCGTTCCGTCGGCGGCACGCCGCGCTTTGTGACCCGTGCCGAAGGCCCCTATTTCTGGGATGCCGACGACAAACGCTACATCGACTACATCGGCTCCTGGGGCCCGGCCATCGTCGGCCATGCGCACCCGGACGTGATCGCCGCCGTGCAAAAGGCAGCTGCCAATGGCCTGTCGTTCGGCGCGCCGACCGAAGGCGAAATCCTGATGGCCGAAGAAATCTGCAAACTGGTGCCGTCGGTTGAGCAAGTGCGCCTGGTGTCGTCGGGCACCGAGGCCACGATGAGCGCGCTGCGCCTGGCACGCGGCTATACCGGCCGCGACACCATCATCAAGTTCGAAGGCTGCTATCACGGCCACGCCGACTCGCTGCTGGTGAAGGCCGGCAGCGGCCTGCTGACCTTCGGCAATCCGACCTCGTCGGGTGTCCCGGCCGATTTTGCGAAGCACACCATGGTGCTCGACTACAACGACTGCGCGCAACTGGAAGAAGCCTTCGCCAAGTTCGGCGACAGCATCGCCTGCGTCATCGTCGAGCCCGTGGCCGGCAACATGAACCTGCTGCCGGCGACGCCGGCATTCCTGCAGACCATGCGCGCTCTGTGCGACAAGCATGGCGCAGTCCTGATGTTCGATGAAGTGATGTCGGGCTTCCGCGTTGCCCTCGGCGGCGCGCAGGCCTTGTATGGCATCAAGCCTGACCTGACCGCGCTGGGCAAGGTGATCGGCGGCGGCCTGCCGGTGGCGGCCTTCGGCGGCCGTGCCGACATCATGCAAAAACTGGCGCCGCTGGGCGGCGTCTACCAGGCCGGTACGCTCTCTGGCAACCCGGTGGCGGTGGCGGCCGGCATGTCGACGCTGAAGATCATCCAGCAGCCGGGCTTTTACGAGCGCCTGACGGGCATCGCCAAGCGCCTGGTCGATGGCCTGTCCGGTGCGGCCAGGGAAGCCGGCGTGGGCTTCTGCGGCACGTCCGTCGGCGGCATGTTCGGCCTGTACTTCGCCGACGCCCTGCCGACCAGCTATGCGGAAATGATGAAGTGCGACAAGGATCGCTTCAATCGCTTCTTCCATCTGATGCTGGATGGCGGCGTCTACCTGGCGCCGTCGGCCTTCGAAGCCGGCTTCGTGTCGGCGATGCACAGCGATGCGGTCATTGACGAGACGGTCGCGACGGCAAAGCAGGCCTTCCGCGCGCTGGCTGCCTGATCCACTGCCGCAACAATGAAAAAGACGCGCCGCGGCGCGTCTTTTTTTCTCGTTACTTGTGGTGCGAACCACTGCCAGTTTGACCTCCCGCCCACGGTTTGGCTTGCAAGCCAAACCGCCTCGGCAGGCGCGACGCAGGCGTCGCGAAATCCCTACTTCAGCCAGCCGCGTTTGCGGAAATACCAGAACGGCGTCACCGCGCTGGCCAGCATCAGCATGATCGCAAACGGATAGCCAAACGACCAGTTCAACTCGGGCAGCACACGGAAGTTCATCCCGTAGATACTGGCGATCAGCGTTGGCGGCAGGAAGGCCACCGAGGCCACCGAGAAGATCTTGATGATCTTGTTCTGGTTGATGTTGATGAAGCCGACGGTGGCATCCATCAGGAAGTTGATTTTTTCAAACAGGAACGCGGTGTGGCCATCCAGCGATTCGATGTCGCGCAGGATCTGGCGCGCATCGTCGAACTGGTCGGTGTTGAGCAGGCGGCCGCGCATCATGAAACTCACTGCGCGCCGGGTGTCCATCATGTTGCGGCGGATGCGGCCGTTCAAGTCTTCCTCGCGCGCCATCGCCGACAGCGACTCGGCGGCGTCCTGGTCGCTGAACTCTTTCTGCAGCACGCTCTTCGAGACTTCTTCCAGATTCTGGTAAATGCCCTCCAGCGCATCGGCCGAGTATTCGACGTCGGTCGCGTACAGGTCGAGCAGCACGTCCTTGAAG
>JACCDT011794919.1_pt1 | contig 16765 bp, 14 predicted proteins | sample 7446291 | NCBI WGS metagenome assembly JACCDT01 (sample SAMN15323446, study PRJNA562643) | freshwater metagenome | isolation source: river surface water | place: USA:Blue River Watershed | collected 2017-08-17 | reverse complement strand
TACTTGGAATATACTTTCCTTATACGGGCGAAAGTTACTTGGACCCCAGTTTGCACGCCCTAGAAAAGCCCTTTACCATTGCCCATGAAATGGCGCATAGCTATGGGGTTACGGACGAGGGAGAAGCCAATTTTATTGCTTGGGTGGTCTGCACGCATGCAGAAGAGCCCCTTTTGCGGTATGCAGCACATCTCTTATTGCTTCGTTACCAACTGCGAGATTATTATGGAATGGACCCAGATGGGGCCCTGCATTGGATGGAAAATCTTCCGAGAGGAATTGTCCAAGACCTGATTTCCATTCGAGAGTCAACGGAAGCCTATCCACCGATTTGGCTCGAATTGAGCCGAAAGTCCAACGACCTTTTTCTCAAATCGCAGGGAGTCAAAGCGGGCATCAAATCCTATCAGCAATTGCCCATGCTTGCTGCTGCTTGGAGACAGCGGATGAATGTTGAAAAATAAAGAAAGGAATAGCCCATTAATTCGCCGAAAAAGGCTCGATTTTTTGACCATTTAAGAAATGGAAATTTGGTTACTTCCGATTTCCGACCCAGACTCCCACGATCACAGCAGCAATGCCAACGTAATGTCCTAAGAGGAGCACCTCCCCGTCCAAAACGCCCCAAAGGATTGCAACAATAGGGATGGTGTAGGTAACTAAGCTAGCAAAAAATGGGCTTGCACTTTTGATCATGATATTGAAAAGAATCAAGGCAGAAGCGGTACCCACCATACCCAAGATGGTGACGTAACCAAGTGCCTCCCAAGCCCGAGGATGCGTAGCCATTTTGTAGGAAAAATCTGTGCCTGCAAACAAGTATAGCAAGGCCAAAGGAAGAATCATCAGCAAGGAAATCGAAGAGATTTCGATAGACTTGAGTTTGGTAAATCGGGACTTGATGAAGTGCAAATTGATGCTGTAACAGATACAAGCCGCGATGACATACAAGGCATAGGCATTGATGTCAGTCAAGGAGTCCCATCCTCCGCCTTCTTTGAAGGTGACCAGGATAAAAACACCCAAAAAGGCGACAACTAGGCCTAAACCATTTCTTTTTGTGATCGAGGTATTGAAGAAAAGTGCCCCCACTAAGACGACAAAAAGTGGAGTGAGTGCATTCAATACCCCCGTGAGCGAACTGCTTAACTGCGTTTGAGCGATGGGAAACAGGAATGCAGGAATAAAGCTGCCCAATAAGCCAGTAATCAGTAAATTCTTTACCTGCAATTTACTGAGTTGCTTGATTCGGGGAAGTGATAAAGGAAGGAGTAAACTTGCAGCGGCAACCATTCGGTACGCGCCTACTTCACCGGGAGAAAACACTTCCAAACCTCGCTTGATCAAGATGAAGGAGCTGCCCCAAATCAACGTAAGTACTACCAGTAAGGCCCAGTTTTTAATCGAATTTTCAGAAGTAGGTGAAGACATTCCTGGTGGTTTGGTTACTAAAAAACTTAGTTTGAGCAAGATTACCGAGAGTTTTCGGAAGTTTTTTTAGAAAAGGGACAACCGGTCGTTACAAGGGTTGAAATTCGTAATCTGCATAGGTTTCTTGTACCCGATCTAGAATCGATAGAACTTCCCCATAGCTTTCTGCAGTCACCATTTCTGTACGGAATGGCTTGAAATTTGGCATGCCTCTGAAGTAGTTGGTGTAGTGTCTGCGCATCTCCAAAATGCCTTGTTTTTCACCTTTCCATTCGATGGAAAAGTCGAGGTGTTTTCTGGTTACGGCAATGCGTTCAGTTGGGTCCGGTGCGGCAAGTTTTTCGCCAGTAGCAAAAAAATGCTTGATTTCATTAAAAATCCAAGGATAGCCGATTGAAGCTCTACCAATCATCATCCCATCCACATTGTACTTGGCTCGGTATTCAGCAGCTTTTTCTGGGCTATCGATGTCTCCATTTCCAAATACCGGGATGTGGAGTCTAGGATTGTCTTTGACAAGATTTAGGTAGGACCAGTCGGCCTCCCCCTTGTACATTTGCTGGCGTGTGCGAGCATGAATGGAAATTGCCTGTATACCCACGTCTTGGAGGCGTTCGGCTACTTCTACGATCCGAATCGTGTCATGACTCCAGCCCAGTCTAGTTTTTACAGTTACGGGCAAATTGACCCGCTTCACGATCTCAGCGGTCATGGACACCATTTTATCAATGTCTAGCAAGATCCCTGCGCCAGCACCCTTGCAGGCTACTTTGTGCACGGGGCATCCGTAGTTGATGTCCAAAATGTCGGGTCCTGCAGCTTCTGCAATGGCTGCAGCCTCGCGCATGGATTCAATTTCCGCTCCAAAAATTTGGATGCCGACCGGGCGTTCGTAATCGTAAACATCCAATTTTTGTACGCTTTTGGCAGCATCACGGATAAGTCCTTCAGAACTGATAAACTCCGTGTACATCAAATCTGCACCATTTTGCTTGCATACCGCACGGAAGGGAGGGTCGCTCACATCCTCCATGGGGGCGAGCAGGAGCGGAAAGTCTCCCAACGCTATATTTCCAATTTTTACCACTTGACATTCTAAATTTCCTGTAAATTTAGCCCAATTATGGAGATTTACGAAACTCAGGCTGAAATAGCCTCCCGAAAGAACTGGTTATTGTCCTTGGTAGTCATCACTTTAGTGGCTTTTGGCACCTTGGTGCTACTCCAGGGTGTTGCTATAGCCTTTGTGCCGTTTTTATTTCAGGTGAGTATGGAGGACCTGATGAGTCTAGTGGCTGGGAATTACGACATCCCCAATGGCCGCATGGCTTTGTTGTTTACCCAAGGAATAGGTTCTGGGCTTGGATTTTGGGCTGCCACTTGGATTGTGGTTCGATTCTTAGAAAAAGCAAATTTAAACTGGACCAAACAGCTATCCCGTGTAACTGGAAAAAATCTGGCCTTGGTGACTGCGATGACGGTGGGAGGAATGCTAGTCAACGGGCTGCTGATGTATTGGAATTCCCATTTGGTTTTGCCTGAATTTCTATCTGGAGTCGAGCAATGGATGCGCGATATGGAAACGCAACTCATGGAGCTCACCCAGTTTTTAACCGATTTTCAGTCCATTTCTGAACTTCTTGCAGGAATTTTAGTGATAGGGGTATTCGCTGGAGTTGGTGAGGAATTGTTTTTTAGAGGGCTGATTCAGCCCAAAATGCAAGGATATTTGGGATCCCCACATTGGGGGATTTGGGTGACGGCAATTATTTTTTCAGCCATTCACGTGCAGTTTTACGGTTTCCTGCCCCGACTATTTTTAGGAGCCTTATTTGGGTACTTGTACCATTACACCGGAAGTTTATTTTATCCAATTTTGGGTCATATCCTAAACAATGCACTTACCCTATTGCTCGTTTATGCGGCCAATCAAGGGGTTATTGCGCTTGATGTTCAGTCCACGGATACCGTTTCTTATCCTGGGGCCCTGCTTGGATTTTTGGTTCTTACCCTTGGATTCCTTTATTTTAAAAAAGTCAATCGGGGAAAGGATGAAAAACTGGACCAAGGTGTTTGAGGATCAAAATCAAATCCGAGTAGAAATTGTGAAGGGAGTTTTGGAAGACAAGGGGGTCGCAGCAGTAGTACTCAATAAAAAAGAATCCATCTACCAGGTTACTGGTGCCTATGAGGTGCTTGTTCCCACCGACCAAACACTTTACGCACTTCAACTGATTCAGCATGAAATCACGTTTTAATATCAACAAGTACAGCAATCTAGTCCAACGAGCCATTACGGCCTTGGTAGGAGGGGTGCTGGTCTTGGCAGCTTCCATCTATTCGGATTGGACCTATTTCTTGATTTTTGCTGGAATTTTGGGAATTTCTCAAATGGAGTTTTACAAGCTATCCGGATTGGATGGCATGCTACCTTTGAAGAGTTTTGGTACAATCCTAGGGCTGTTGATTTTCGCGCTCACCTTTATGGTGGAGAAGGAGCGCTTGCCTCATGAGTACCTCTACTTGATATTCCCACTCGTTTCCTTGACATTCTTTATCAAACTGTATAAAAAAACGGATAAAAAGCCATTTACAGGAGTGGCTTATACCTATTTGGGAATCTTTTATGTGGCAGTTCCTTTTTCACTCTTGAATTTGGCTGTATTCTCCGTGGATGCCGTATACCATTACGAGATTCTTGTAGGCTGCCTACTGATTTTGTGGGCTAGCGATACGGGAGCTTATTTCGCAGGAACTCGGTTTGGGAAGACCAAACTATTTGAGCGCGTATCTCCTAAAAAATCCTGGGAAGGGTTTTTAGGCGGCGCTTTTTTGGCCCTTGGAGTTGCCTTTATTCTGTCCCAATATTTTACAGTCCTGGAAGATTGGAAGTGGCTAGTCATCGCTGGCATCATCATCATTGCCGGAACTTACGGGGATTTGATTGAGTCGCTATTTAAGCGCTCCATCGAAATTAAAGACTCGGGATCAGTACTTCCAGGGCATGGAGGATTTATGGATCGTTTTGACGGATTGTTACTTTCTGCACCGTTCATCACTGCTTTTTTGAAAATCTGTTAATTCTAAGCCGAGCAATTAAAAATCTGCTTAAATTTGCTATCCAGTTCACTACTTACTAACCCAATATGGCTTACATAGAACCGGCACCGATAAAGGATAGAGAAAATCCTTTGGAGTCCATGATGGAGAGATTCAACATCGCAGCTGAGAAACTCGGTCTTTCCGATGAAGTATACAATGTGTTAAAGAATCCTGCCAAGCAGGTGATTGTTTCGCTTCCCATTACGATGGATAATGGGAAAATTCAAGTTTTTGAAGGTATTCGGGTCATCCATTCCAATATTCTTGGACCTGCCAAAGGGGGAATTCGTTTTGCTCCAGATGTGCATTTGGATGAAGTACGGGCGCTTGCGGCCTGGATGACATGGAAATGTGCAGTCGTAGATATTCCTTACGGTGGTGGTAAAGGTGGTGTCCGTTGCAATCCCCGTGAAATGTCAAAAGGAGAGATCGAACGTCTCGTTCGTGCCTATACCATGGCCATGATTGATGTGTTTGGTCCAGATAAGGATATTCCTGCGCCTGACATGGGTACCGGGCCCAGAGAAATGGCTTGGTTGATGGATGAATACTCCAAAGCCCATGGAATGACCATTCCTGCTGTAGTAACGGGTAAGCCCTTGGTGTTGGGTGGTTCCCTTGGACGTACCGAAGCCACAGGTCGAGGAGTGATGGTGTCTGCACTGGCAGCCATGCAAAAATTGAAAATCAATCCATTTACCGCCACTTGTGCGGTTCAGGGATTTGGCAACGTGGGTAGCTGGGCTGCTCGTTTGTTGGAAGAGCGTGGATTGAAAGTAGTAGCTATTTCCGATCATACAGGAGCCTTTTACAACGAAAAGGGCATCAACGTAGTGGAAGCGATTGCTTATCGGGATGCCAACAACGGGACCTTGGAAGGATATGCAGGAGGAGAGAAGATGGACAATGCCGGAGATCTACTCACCTTGCAAGTGGATGTATTGGTGCCTGCTGCAGTGGAGGATGTAATTACAATTGCCAACGCAGACCAAATCAAAGCCAAGCTGATCGTAGAAGGTGCTAATGGTCCTACTTCGGCTAAGGCAGATGCGATTTTGAATGAAAAGGGAATTATGGCAGTGCCCGATATTTTGGCGAATGCGGGTGGGGTAACTGTTTCCTACTTTGAATGGGTACAAAATAGATTGGGCTACAAGTGGACTGCCGATCGCGTAAATAGACGTTCAGATCGAATCATGAAAGACGCGTTCGATAATGTGTATCAGGCATCTATCAAGTACAATGTGCCGATGCGTATTGCTGCGTACATCGTTGCTATTGACAAAGTAGCACAAACCTATACCTATCGAGGAGGTTTCTAAGTCGATTTTTCCTAAAAAATGATAACTTTGGGCGTGGAGAATTTTTTCCACGCCCTTTTTCATGCAAGGGATTCGCGTCTAGGCCCTATTTTTGGATAGTGCAGGCGTTTTAATCAGCTGGATATGATGACAATACATAAAGAAGGAAGAACACTTTTATTTTGGATGCTTCTGCTCCTTTCATTAGCGAATTATTTACTTTTTTATTTTCTTCCAGAAGAAAGACTGCTCTTCAATCTCTCCTTAGGGGGGAGCATGGTCCTCTACCTCATTGTACTTCAATTTTTCAGAAATCCAATTTTTGAGGCGCCTCAGGAGGAGGGGATTGTCTTTGCTCCTGCAGATGGAAAAGTAGTGGTCATCGAGGAGGCTTTTGAGGACGAATACCTCAAGGAAAAGCGGAAGCAGGTTTCCATTTTTATGTCACCCATCAATGTTCACGTGAATCGCTCCCCGATTCAAGGCACGGTAGACTATTTTAAGTACCACCCTGGCAAATACCTCGTGGCATGGCATCCGAAGTCCAGTACAGAGAACGAACGCACGTCCATGGTCCTGCGTGATGCCAAGGGCAATACCTTGATGGTTCGTCAAATTGCAGGGGCTTTGGCTCGACGAATCAAGTGGTATGTGGACAAAGGATCTACGCTACAGCAAGGAGAAGAATTTGGTTTTATCAAATTCGGTTCACGCGTGGATCTGTACTTGCCGCTGGATGCAGAAATTCTCTGTGAAATCGATCAAGTGACCAAAGGGGCACGAACGCCAATAGCACGATTGAAGAGCTAATTTTTGGTCAACGGACCACAGTCGATACTGCTCTGACCAATTCTTCCTTCATCACTCGAAGTAATTCATTTGAGAGAAGCAAGAGCCGAGATACAAGAAACAAGAGCCAAGAGATTAGACTAGGTAGCCTTCTGATACTAGAAACTAGTTTCCCACTTCTTCATTCTTCAATCGGCGTTCATTATTCGACATTATTTTGTTGAAGGCTTAATATGTCAGCGGATAACCGTCCACAGTCTAAATTAAATTGTGCTTGGGAAAAGAAAAAAGTATTCAATTTTGGATGCTATACTTGATTCCACATCGGATCGGCTGTCAACGGTCCACGGACGACAGTTGACTATTTGACCTTCCAAGCCCGGGTCATTTCTTTTTTACCCGGAGGGCCAGGTAGGGTTTCGACCTCAAGTCCCAACTCCTTTAAATCCCGTTTCAATTGGCCCATGGCACAGTAGGTAGTAAATACTCCTCCGGGCCGCATGGTATCTACCACTGGAGCTAAAGCCTCTTTTTTCCAGAGTTCGGGCTGCTTGCTCGGGGCAAATGCATCAAAAAACACCAAGTCTGCGGGGTATAAGTCCGCTTCTTCAAGCGTTGTACGGTCCTTCTTAAAATTGAAATACTCGGAAACAGGTCCTCCCTCGTTCCAAGGGAGTTCGTGCAGCGCTTGAAAATACTTATGGTAATGCCAAATGCCATGGTCGTGTTCGGTGTAGTTCAGTTGGGAATACACTTCAGCAGAAAGTGGGAAAGGTTCAATGCTGTGGTAAAGTACAGGCACCTGGTTTTGCTCTGCCCATACCAAGGCTAGCCAGGCATTCAGGCCAGTTCCGAAGCCTACTTCAAAAACACGTATAGGGAATTTCTGAGGGTTACGGTTTAGCCAAGCATCCAATCCATACAACATGAATACGTGAATCGATTCGCGGTACGCTCCGTGAAAGCTATGGTAGGTTTCTTGAAGCTCTTCGTGGTATAGCGAATGGGAACCATCTTCCGTGGTGATGATTTTTACCTTGGGTTGACTCATACTTTGTAAATCAATGCGGTACAATAGGCAGATACGCCTTCTTCTCTTCCAACAAACCCCAGGTGTTCGGATGTAGTGGCTTTGATGGAAAGGGCATCTTCTTCGACTCCCATCACCTCTGCTAGGCAAGTCTTCATGGCTGGAATGTGTGGATTGAGCTTGGGAACTTGAAGGCAAACGGTGCTGTCTAAGTTGCCTACTTCATAGCCTGCGCCACGAATCATTCCCATCACCTCTTTCAATAGTAGCTTGCTATCAATCCCCTTGTATTTGGGGTCTTTATCCGAAAAGTGGTAGCCAATGTTACGCATGTTGGCTGCCCCTAGAAGGGCGTCGCAAATTACGTGGATGAGCACATCCGCGTCTGAATGGCCTACCGCACCTTTGCTGTGGGGAACACGAATGCCTCCCAACCAAAATTCATGGGTTTCACTCAACTGGTGTACATCGTAGCCAAAGCCTATTCGAAATGGAGTCATGAGGTAGTCGATTGGTAATACAAAACGGATGCTTGATCTTCCTGCAGCAAGCGCTTGGCCCAAGAGGAAAGTTGTTCCGCTTGGCAGGTAGCCTTTTGTTCAAATTCTTGCCAATATAAGGCAGGATCCCCTAAATGCGCATAGTAGGCCAAATTCATGGCTCGATTGAGCAGTTGAATGGATTCGTAGGTCTTCATGGCCTCGGATTGATTCTTGATTTTTTGGAGAGAGGAATCCGAGATCTCTTTTTGTAAAAATCCCAATAATAGAGCATCCAAAGCGGCTTCTGCCTCCTTTGCGCCCACTCCTTGTTCCATCTTTCCAGAGAAAACGAGCAGACCAGGATCTACTGAGCCGGTGATGTAAGCCCCTACTGAAGCAAAGATTTTTCCATTTTTAACCAATTGCTGTTCGAGAAGAGAAGATTTGCCTCCGCCCAACAAGTCACTGAGCAAGTCTGCCTCCAAATACCCTTCCTCTCCCTTAGCAGGCATTTTGTAAGCTTTGTAAAGTGCATCTGTGGGCACTTTGGCTTGAATCGCTAAGTTTCGTTTGCCCGATTGCAGGGGTTCAGGAACGGTTGGTGCGAATTTCCTGCTCTTGGAAGGAATGGAGCCAAACCATTTTTGGGCAAGACGGGCCACTTCATTTTGAGTCACATCGCCTGCCACCACCAGAATAGCATTGCCAGGATGGTAATGCTCTTGGTAAAATTCCCAGATCATTTCTCGGGTGTACCCTTCAATGTCTTCTAGATTTTCGCCAATGGTCGGCCAGCGGTAGGGATGGGTGGTGTACGCTAGTTTTCGTAAATGATGCCATACATCTCCGTAGGGAGGACTTAGGTAGCGTTGTTTGTATTCTTCAAGCACTACCTTCCGTTGGGTTTCGATGGTTTTTTCCGTGAGGCTCAGGTGTGCCATGCGGTCTGATTCCAGCCAAAATGCAGTTTCCAGGTTACTGGAAGGCAAAGTCATGTAGTAGTTGGTGATGTCTGGGCTTGTGAAGGCATTGCAGGATCCACCCACACGCTCGAGTTCTCGGTCAAATTCGGGGACATGGGCTGAGCTACCAAACATCAGGTGCTCAAAGAAATGTGCCAATCCGGTTTTTCCAGGTTGCTCAAATCTGGACCCTACTTTATACAGCAAATTGAATACCGCGATCTTCGAACTCGAATCTTCATGCACGATGACTTCCAGTCCGTTGTCTAAAAAAAATCGATGGTAGTCAAACATGCGTAGTAACGTGTGCTAATTCAAATAAAGGGGTGTAAGGGCTCCGCCAAAGTTGTTTCGGAAGGCTAATTCAAAATTTGTTTTTTGCCATTGATGTAAGAAGTCCTAATTTTTACAAAAAAGAACGAACTTTGCATCACTTCGCTAAGTTAGCGTACCGATTCAGACTTCTCAATCACCCGAATGAAAAAACACTGTGTAGATCTGAAAAAAACGGGTCAGTTTTCTACTTTTTTTCTAGATTATCTGGAGGGGAAGGAGTCTCTTCGATCATTTTATTCCCATTTACCAAATTTGGAGAGCTTTGGTGATGCCATCAAAGCCAAACAATTTTCTTCGGAGAAGCGAGGAGTCCTGGTGGAGGTTTTGGAAAGTCAATATGCGGGTCTCACTCGCACACCTGCTTTGGAGCAAAATTTACTTGCCTTACGGGAGGAAAGAACCTTTACCGTGACGACGGGACACCAGCTCAATTTGTTCACTGGTCCGCTTTATTTTATCTACAAGCTGGTGTCTACAATCAATCTAGCTAAGCGCTTGCAGGAGCATTATCCGAATTATCGGTTTGTTCCGATGTATTGGATGGCGAGCGAGGATCACGATGCTGCGGAGATTAATTATTTCAAATTGGATGGAAACACCTACCGCTGGGAAACAAGCCAGCAGGGTGCAGTGGGTGAATTTGAATTGGACGCCTCCTTTCAAAGTTTCTTGAAGGGTTTGGGATTTGCTCCGCCAGTATTTCAAGAAGCCTATTCAAAGAGTGCTACTTTGGCGGAGGCGGTTCGAAACTACGTCCATGCACTTTTTGGAGAAAAAGGATTGGTAGTTCTTGATGCGAATGATGTTCGCTTAAAACGAGAGTTTGTGGAGGTTATGGAGGCAGATCTTTTTGCGCACAGTCCCTATGCTGCAGCGCAAATCAGTACCCAGGCCTTAGAGCAAAAGGGATATGCTTCACAGATTTACCCAAGACCAATCAATCTCTTTTATTTAGACAAAGGGATTCGGGAGCGGATTGAGCAAGAAGGAGAGGAGTATGTCGTATTGAACACCAACTTGCGGTTTTCCCAAGAGACGTTGAAAACGATGCTTAGGGAGCATCCCGAGCGCTTTAGTCCTAACGTGGTCCTTCGACCTGTTTACCAGGAAGTAATCCTGCCCAATTTGGGCTACTTGGGTGGACCTGCGGAGGTTGTGTATTGGTTGCAGTTGAAAGGAGTGTTTGATTTGTTCTCCTTGCCATTTCCTGTGTTGTTGCCGAGAAATTTCGCGGTGCTACTTTCATCGCCGATTCAAAAAAAGATTGCTCAGCTGGAATGGACTCCAGAGGAGCTGTTTCAAAAGTTTCCAGAATGGAAGAAAGCATTTGTTCAAACCTCCTCTTCGGTTGATTTTTCATTAGCTAGTGCCAAAGATCAAGTATCCCAAGTATTCAAAGATCTATCCAATCAATCTCGCGTTTTGGATGCAGGATTGCCTAAGGCCTTTGCTGCTGGAGAAGTTCGAAGCCTCAAGATATTGGATCAAATGGGTGCAAAGCTTCGGAAGGCAGAGGAGCGAAGACTTGAAGTGGAGTTGAGTCGTGCGCAGACTGTTTTTGAATTTTTGTCCCCAGGGGGTAGTCCACAGGAGCGCGTGGTGAATTTCATGCAATTTTACTTAGACCAGCCGTCCTTGCTGGAGGAGTTGCTAGCTTGTTTTGATCCCTTAGATTTTAGGATGCATGTACTTTCCTTGGAATGAAAACAAAAAACGAACTCAGGCAGGAGTACCGACAACTTCGGAAGCAGCTCAGCGGGGATGAAGTAAATGACCTGTCTCGAAAAATCACAAAGCAACTAGGGATTTGGCTTGAAAGTCGGGAAGTACTCAGGTATTTCCATTTGTTTTTCCCCATTGCCAAATTTAACGAGGTCAACACCTTTTATATACAGCAGCTTTTGGAGCAGCAGGGGAAGACCCTCTACACTTCTCAAGTGAATCGGGAAGAGAACCGATTAGATACGCTTCAGCTTCCATCAGATGCTGCCTTTTTTCTAGATGAGTGGGGAATTCCTGTTCCTCAGGAATCCGTGCGTGTACCTTCTAAAAAAATTCAAGTCGTATTTGTGCCCTTGCTTGCTTACGATAGCTCTGGGCATCGTTTGGGTTTTGGTAAGGGGTTTTACGATAAGTTTTTATCGAGTTTAACTCAGCCTACCATCAAGGTGGGATTGAGTTTTTTTTCACCAGAGAATGAGATTCCTTTTGAATCCCATGATGTACCCTTGGATTACTGCATTACTCCAGATCGGATCTGGAAATTCACAAAGTTGGCAGATTGATCCGGATGCTTTCCTTAAGGTTGTTTTTTGGGTGGCCAAGAATTAGTTGCTATTCGGAATGGCTTCCCCTATTTTTGGTCATTCAAGGTCGGCCAATGAAAAGTAAATTACCATTTTTGATAAGCTGACACCTAGATCGATAAAGCAGAAAGGTTATTTACTAGTAAACCACAGAATATTTGGTATTCAATTGATGTTTCAGAGGACACATTTTTAATGGGTTTGCTGAAAACTGCAGTAAAAGCGAGTGTTTATTGAAAATAATGCCTAAAAAATTGAAAAAAGGGCAAAAAAATAGTCTTTTTTCAATGAATGCTTTTGGTATTTATTTTATTTTCAAAATAGTCTTTGTTTTGAAAAGGGGTCTAGAATTGATTTTAGAATTATATAATGTATTTAAACCAAATACCTATTTTTTATTTTACCAAGCCTCTGAATCGCTAAATTTTCTTGCCGTCCAGAATTTTTTATTCGAAAAATCGAAATTTTTTAAATTTTGTTAAATCGATTAAGGCGGAATAATATTTTGATAACATTAAAAAAATATATTCAATCAGTTAATTTTTGTTAATCGAGGGTCTAAATGCCAAATTTTTCGCCTTTTCGAGGTTTAGGCCCTTTTTTCCACTTCTTTTGAAATTACCGACAAATGATTTTTCTTTACAAATCAACTAAACTAAACACCTTATGAGAAAAGCTTTACTCTTTGTTGTTGCGGTTTTTACAATGGCCCTCAGTTTTGAGGTGTCAGCGCAGCAACGGGTAATTACCGGCAAGGTAATTTCCGAGGAAGACGGTCTAGGGTTGCCAGGTGCAACGGTTCTCGTGAAAGGAACGACAGTAGGTACTACCACCGATTTGGATGGTAACTACTCTGTAAACGTTCCAGCGGGATCCGATGTATTGATTTTCTCTTTTGTGGGACTTAAGTCTACAGAAGAGGCAATCGGTAACCGGTCCGTAGTCAATGTTACCCTGACTGTCGATGCAGCTCAGCTATCCGAAGTGGTAGTAACAGCGATCGGTATTGAAAGGGAGAAAAAAGCACTGGGTTACGCAGTAACTTCAGTGGACAATTCGCAACTGGAAAACCGTCCAGAAGCTGACGTTGCCCGCGTATTGCAGGGTAAAGTACCAGGGGTAAACATTACCTCTACTAACGGTATGTCAGGTTCTGGTACCAACATGATTATCCGTGGTTACAAATCTGCCACTGGTAACAACCAGACTTTGTTCGTTGTGGATGGTGTTCCTTTTAACACGTCTACTAACGCACAGAACGGATTTACAACGGGTGGTGCGACTACCTCTTCTCGTTTCTTGGATATCGATCCAAACAACATCGAGAGCATGTCTGTATTGAAAGGTCTTTCTGCAACTGTACTTTATGGTGACCAAGGTAGAAATGGTGTAATTTTGATTACTACCAAATCTGGTGCATCTAAGCGTAAATCTGCTGAAGTAACAATCAACCAGTCCGTGTTTACCAACGAGGCGGCTTCTTTGCCAACTTACGGTCAAATTTACGGTAACGGTTTCCAGCAAGCTCCAGGTTTCTTCTTCTCTAACTTCGGTCCGAGAATGGATACAGGTTTGTTGATCAACCACCCGTATGCTTCTTCTTCTGTAGCTGCAGTACGTAACGCATTCCCTCAGTTCTGGGTGGATGGTGTAGTAGGTGGTACTCCGGTGAAGTACGAATACAAAGCGTACAAAGACCCATCTGAGATCTTCTTCAGACAAGGATTGGTGAAGAATACTTCTATTCAAGTAGCTGGTGGTGGTGACAAAACTGGTTTCAATGCCAGCTTTGCTTACACAGATGAAGAAGGTTTTGTGCCAGGAAACAACCTAGTGAAGTACAACTTCGGCTTGGGTATGAACTCTGCAGTAACTGACAAGTTCTCCATCAACTCTTCCTTTACCTTCGCGATTACCGATTTGGAGTCTCCTCCTGCTAACGCGTCCTATGGTTCAGGTTCTGATATCCCATCTGTATTCGGACACGTATTGTTTACCCCACGTTCTGTGGATTTGGAAAACCTTCCGTTCGAAAACCCAGTAGACAAGAGCTCTGTATACTTTAGAGGAGGTAACGACATCACTAACCCGAACTGGTTGGTTCGTTACTACAAAAATACTTCTGATGTAAAGCGTTTCTTTAACTCTACTTCTTTGAACTATGACTTCAACGATAACTTCTCCATGACGTATCGTTTGGGTCTAGATACCTACTCAGAATTGCAAGAGATTCTTTACAACAAAGGTGGTGCTACTGCAAACTTGGCTACCAAAAATGGTTACTACAGAACGGTTAACATCAACAACACCATCTGGAACCAAGATTTCATCTTGAACTGGAAAAAAGATTTGTCTGAGAAAATTGGAATGAGTGCCTTGGTTGGTGCAAACTCTCGATTTGACTCTTACATTCAGTCTGGTGTGGCTTCTCAAGGTCAATTGGCTTTTGGATTATTTAGACACTCCAACTTTGCCACCTCATCTAGTAACGACGCCTACTCTGGAGGTACCTTGAACTATGGTGTGGATGAGCGTAGATATGGGGTGTATACCAACATTACCTTGGATTACTCCGATTACCTATTCTTAAACTTGTCTGCTCGTAACGACTGGACTTCTACTGTAGAGAAAGAAAACAGAAGCATTTTGTATCCAGGAGGATCTATTTCCTTCATCCCTACTACTGCGTTTGATTGGAATTCTTCTACCGTTAACGACTTGAAATTGCGTTTCGGTTACGGTACTTCTGCAGGTTATCCAAGCCCTTACAGCACGCGTAACGTATTGGCGCAGTCTGCTAGAGCTTTTGATCGTGACGGTGTGGTAACTACTACACACGCGGTATCCAATACTTTGGGTAACCCGAACTTGAAGCCTGAGCTTCATGGTGAAGCAGAATTCGGTGTGGAAGGTGTGATGTTCAACAACAAATTGCGCTTCGACCTTTCTATCTACGAAAAGCAAACTAGAGATTTGATCACCAATGCTCCAATTGACCCTGCTACTGGATTTACTTCTACTGCAATCAACATTGGTAAGATCAGAACTCGTGGTGCTGAATTCCAGGCTACTGTAACTCCAATCTCTACAGCTTCTGGCTTTGAGTGGAACTCTACCTTGAACTGGGGTAAGTATAGAACTGAAGTAGTTGAGTTGGGTGGAGGATTGGAAGAAGTGGTAATCGCAGGATTTACCGATTTGGGTAACTTCGCGATCCCAGGTCAGCCTTTCAACGTAATCAAGGGTATTGGTTTTGACCGTGACCCTGCAACTGGTCAGCCAATTATCCTAACTTCTGGTGTACACAAGCCAACCAACGAGCCTGTAATTTTGGGCGATCCTAACCCAGCTTGGACTGGATCATTCATCAACAGCTTCTCTTACAAAGGCTTTACCCTTTCTGCCATGATGGAATACCGTCACAAAGGGGTGATCATGTCAAATACAGTAACTGCTACCTTGGCTCGTGGTGTAACCAAAGATCCAGTAGCTGACCGTGAGTTGACCTTCATCATGCCAGGTGTAAGACAAGATGGTACCAATGCTGACGGAACTCCTCGTTACATTCCTAACGATCGTCAAATCTCTGCAGCTGATTATTTCTTCTCTGGCTACCAGGGGGCTACTGATGAGGCAAACGTGTTTGACGGTTCCATGATTCGATTGAGAGAAGTATCTTTGGCGTATTCTTTGCCAAGTACTTTGATGGCTAAGACGCCTTTCAAGAAAGCTTCTTTCGCATTGAGTGGTACTAACTTATGGTTCCTTGCCCTTAACTTCCCACCAAACATGAACTTCGATACAGACGTATTGGGTACTGGTGTGGGTAACGGTCTTGGATTTGATTTCGTAACTGGACCTAGCTCTCGTAGATTGGGTGGAACATTGACACTTAGTTTCTAACCCCAAACTGAACTAACAATGAAAAGATTTATATATGGACTGACGCTAGCTGCCGGAATGGTTTTGGCTACGTCATGTGCGGATAAACTGGACGAGCTATTGGAAAACCCAAATGCAGTTAACGCAACTACTGCATCCCCGGATTTTCTTTTGAACCGTATCCAGTTGGATTACCAAAGTTTATGGTATGGTATTTCTGATAGAGGCGCTCGTTTGACCCGTCAGATCAACCAGGGTTCTGCCTTGTACGAAGCAGCTTATGCTGCTGGTTCTACCAACGGTACTTGGTCAAATGCGTATGCAAACATCCTTGCAGATATCAACTTCTTGTTGCCTTTGGCAGAGAAGTCTAACTTGCAAAGACACATGGGTATCGCTAAAACTATCAAGGCCATGGTGTTGATGGACTTGGTAGATACCTATGGTGATGTGCCTTACAGCGAAGCCTTGGATGCTTCGAACTTCAATCCTAAAGTTGACAATGGTCAAGCGGTATATGCTGCTGCATTTACACTTTTGAATGAGGCTTCGGCTCACTTTACTGTAGCTACTTCTAGTGGTACGCCAAACGATTATTTCTACAATCGAAACTACACCAACTGGAATAGATTGGTGAATACCTTGAAGTTGAAGTATTTCTTGAACACCAAATTGGTAGATAGAGCAGCTTCGGTAGCAGGAATCAATGCATTGATTGCTGGAAATCAATTGATTACCACTGGTGGTGACTTTGTATTCCGTTTTGGAACTACTGCAGCGGATCCAGATTCTAGACACCCTAAGTTTGCAGGTCAGTATACTGCAGGTGGAGGTGACTACCAGTCTACGGATTTCATGCACCACTTGACTGTGGAAAAAGGTTTTGACGACCCTCGCGTTCGTTACTACATGTACCGTCAGACTTTGACCAATACCACTAACGTGGACGAGCAAGAGTGTATTTCTCAAATTGCTCCTCCTCACTACTTGGTGGGTAACTTCCCTTACTGTAATCCTGCGGGTAACAAAGGATACTGGGGTCGTGATCACTTGGATCCAGACGGTATTCCACCAGATGGTTTGAAGCGTACTGCTTATGGGGTATTCCCTGCTGGCGGACGTTTTGACAACAACTCCGCTGTTC